>Ga0163144_10003247_pt1 | contig 37082 bp, 43 predicted proteins | sample OliLak19BULKMAT1_FD_123175 | JGI IMG/M metagenome (GOLD analysis project Ga0163144, IMG submission 123175) | Freshwater microbial mat bacterial communities from Lake Vanda, McMurdo Dry Valleys, Antarctica - Oligotrophic Lake LV.19.BULKMAT1 | ecosystem: Environmental > Aquatic > Freshwater >...
ATGTTGTCGTTCGCGTGGAAGCGCTGCTTGGCGCGCTTGATCCGGTCGCGGATCTCCGTCGACACGGGGACGCTGCGGGCGATCTTGGTGGGGGGGCGGCAAGGACTCTTGGACGCCCACCACGGGGGCGGTTACGGGCTCATTCCTCGTGTCACCCCGGCAGGGCGCGACGTCCAAGCACCGCGGCGGCCGCCGGCACTCGCCACGACGTCGGGCCCCCGGATCGAGCGTAACGGTGGAGCCGGCGGACCGTCCAAGTTACATGCAGGCAGACGCCCTCGGTGCGATGACCGTCCTGGACGAGGCCGGCGCGACGGTCCGGCTCGACACGCTGTGGAGCGCCGGCACCACCGTGCTGGTGTTCGTCCGCCACTTCGGCTGACTGCACTGCCGGGAGCACGTGGTGCAGTTGCACCATCAGATGGAGCGCCTGCGCGCCGCCGGGTTGACGCTGAACGTGATCGGCAACGGGGCACCCATGTTCATCGAAGGGTTTCGGGACACCACCGGCTATGACGGTCCGCTGTACACGGATCCGTCGCTCGCCGTGTATCGCGCCGCCGAGCTCCGTTCGGGGCTGCGGACCGTGCTCACCCCGGGCACGTTGATCCGCACGGTCGGTGCGCTGCGCCGGGGATTCCGGCAGGGAAGGACGCAAGGCAGCGCGCTGCAGCAGGGCGGCGTGCTGGTGATCGGACGCGGCGGCCTCGTGCTCTGGCACCAGATCTCGTCGGGCCCCGGCGACAACGCCACGGCCGCCGAGATCATCGCCGCGGTCGGCGGCTCATGAGCCTCGTCGATCGCGTACTCGCGCCGATCGTGCCGCTGTCGTTCGGGGCGCCGGGGCTGCGGCTCCGCCGGCGCGGCTTCGCCGAGCTCGGACGAATCGACGGCCACCACGTGGTCGTCACGGGTGCGAACAGCGGCATCGGCCTCGCCGCCACCGAGACGCTGCTGGGGCTCGGCGCACGGGTGACGATGGTGTGCCGCGACCGCGCGCGCGCGGAGGCGGCGCGGGCCGAGCTCGAGCGCGTCCCCGGGCGGCGCGGCCGGGTGGCGATCGAGCTGTGCGACGTGGCCCGGCTCGACGAGGTCGCGCAGCTCGCGGCGCGCCTTCACGATCCGATCGACGTCGTCGTGCACAACGCCGGGGTGTTGCCGCCCGCGCGGATCGCGACCGCCGACGGCTTCGAGCTGACCTGGGCGACGCATGTCGTGGGGCCACATCTCCTCACCCGGCTGTTGCGGCCGCGGCTCGCGTCGACGAGCAAGATCGTGCTCGTGTCGTCGGGGGGGATGTACCTCGCCCCCCTCGGTGTCCCCGGGGCGGTCCCGGACCCCTACGACGGGGTCCGCGCCTACGCGCTGACGAAGCGCGCCCAGGTGGTGCTCGCCGAGCTGTGGACGGAGCTCGATCCCGGCGGGCCGGGCGTGGTCGCGATGCATCCGGGATGGGTCGATACGGTCGCCGTGCGGACCTCGTTGCCGCGGTTCCACGCCCTGACGCGACCGCTGCTCCGCGACGCGTCGGGTGGCGCCGACACCGTCGCCTGGCTCGCGACGACGCCGCTCGAGGCGCTCGATCGCGGCGGTTTCTACTTCGACCGCCGGCGCCGCTCGACCCACCTCGTGCCCTGGCAGCGCGATCGCCCGGAGCGCCGCGCCGAGCTGTGGCGGTGGTGCAACGACGTCACCGACCGGTACGTGCGACCAGGTTCGACATCACCTGCCTTCGCCCCCGTGTGAGAGCATCCGCGGATGATCAGCGCGAGCGACATCGCCCAGGCGCAACTCGATGCCTACAACGCCCAGGATCTCGATGCCCACTGCGCGCAGTTCAGCGACGACGTGAGGGTCGCGGACCTCAACGGCGTCGTGACGGTCGAGGGGCTCGCGGCGTACCGGGCGAGGTACGCCAAGGTCTTCGCCGAGTTCCCGGCGAACCAGGCCACCCTGCTCCATCGCATCGAGATCGGCAACGTCGTCATCGATCACGAGCGCGTCGCCCGCGCACCGAACGCGGAGCCGTTCGAGGTCGCGGCGATCTACACGATCATCGACGGCAAGATCGGCCGCGTCGACTTCGTCAGGTGAAGAGGCCGCGGCGCGCGCGGTCGACGAGCTCGCCCACGATCACCGCGCCGGCAGCAACCCGTCGAGCGAGATCCGCGCCCCGACCGTGAACGTCACGAAGTTGGCCCAGTGGTAGAGATCGCGTGCGGCGACGTCGGCCCGCGCTCGGCGGCCGCGACCGCGACGTCGCCGCACGCCTTCAGCGCGTCGACACGTCGAACCGCGCCCAGCCGGTGCCGCCGTCGGCGTCAGTCGCGATCGCCCAGATCACGGCGTCGCCGTCGTCGGGCGCGCGGTAGGTCGTGGTCTCGAGCTCCTCGGCGTCGTCGGGGTCGTAGCGCGCGTCGACGCTCACCGTGCCCAGCTCACCGGCCGTCGCGAACAGGTTGATCCGGATCGGCTCGAGCACCAGCGCGGGCGGATCGTCGCCGTTGCACGTGCGGTCGAGCGACGTGAGCTCGGGCCCCACCTGCAGCATCACCTCGGCGCCAGCGGCGATGGTGGTCGCCTCCGCGCCGTCGATCCGGAACGCCTCGATCCGCGGGTTGGTCCTGGCCACGTCGGGCGTCCAGGTCACGCGGACGCGCTTGCGTGCCGTGAGGCGCACGAGCTCCCCGGCGCGATCGGCGACCGTGGCCTCGACGACGATCGGCAGGTCGACGTGGTCGTAGGCGACCGGGCACGGCGCGTCGACGGTGCCGCCGCCGCCGTCCGGGATCACGAGGTCAGGCGGCGGCGGGAATCGGGCGAGCACGGCGGCGAGGTCGAGCCGCGCGACCTCGCCGTCGAGGACGAGCGCCACGCTGGCATCGGGACCGCAGTCGCGATCGGGATCCTGGAGCGCGATCCACGGCGAGCACGCGCGCACCGAGAGGCCGGCCGCCGCGGCGTCCACCGCCGCGCCGTCGGCGTCCACGACCAGGGTTCGCACCTCGGCGCTGCCGTCGAGGCCGATCACCGGGGGCTCGGCCGAGATCGCGAGGATGCGGGGCGCGTCGATCAGGGTCGAGGCCGACGGGCCGTCCTCGGCGCAGCCCGGCGCGACGATCATCAGCGTCAACAGGGCGAGCGTCCTCATGGCACGTACTCCACGCCGATCGACGGGAACACCGGGAGCCCGCGGGTGTACTCGCGCTCGGTGTAGTCGAAGTTGTAGGTGACCCCCTCGGGGTTGACCCGGTTGGTGACGTTCTGGACGTCCAGGAACAGCTTGATCGCGCCCCAGGGCCGCTTCCACGTCCGGTCGACGCGCAGGTCGAGCTCGAAGAACGCGGGCAGCCGCGCCGACAGCACCGGCCCGTCGTAGGGCTGGTAGGTCTGGCTGTCCGTGTCGTAGAACGTGCCGGCGACCGGCGTGTACGGATTGCCGCTGGCGTAGCGAACGCGCCCCCCGAGCTGCCACGGCCCGAGCGCGGTGGTCGCCAGCGCGGTCAGCACGTGCGGCTGGTCGAGCACGTAGGGGCGCCAGTCGTACGATCGCGACGGGTCGCCGGTGCGCTCGCTCCGCGACCACGTGTACGACAGCCATCCGCTCCACCGCGGGCCACTGCGCTTGACCAGCAGCTCGACGCCGCGGCTGCGGCCGCGTCCGACCGGCTCGCGATACTCGTACGCGCCGAACTGATCATCGAGCAGCTCGCCCGAGATCGAGGCGATCCCGCCGGAGTCGGAGGTGCCACCAGACGCCGCCGAGGTCGCGCCCGTCACCACGTCGACCAGCAGCTTGTCGCTGTCCGACGTGAACCCGGTGATGGCGACGGCCGCCTCCGCGGGCAGCTCGACCTCGATCCCGAGGGAGGTCTGGATCGCGGACGACGCAACGAGCGGCTGGTCGGGATAGAGCGGGTCGACGTCAGAGAACAGCGGGGGCTGGTGGTAGCGCCCGATCGCGGCGTGCAGCGTCGCGGCGGAGCTCAGCTCCTGGGCGTAGCCGAGCCGTGGATCGATCACCCACTCGTCGGACAGCCCGTAGCGGTCGAGCCGGAGCCCGGGCGTGACCAGCGCGCGGCCGAGGCGCACCCGGCCCTCTGCCCACGCGCCGAGGTCGCCGTGCCACAGGGTCGTGGCGCGCGCGACCTCCATACCGTCGGTCGGGATCACGCCGGGGCCGGGCGCGCGATCGCTCAGCGCGGCGAGCTCGGAGCGGCCGCCCTGGAGATCGAGCCCGATCGCCAGCTCGCTGGCGCCGACGTGGCGAACCACCTCGGTGCGCAGGCCGATCGGCAGGTTCGTGCGGGTGGTGCCCTGGCCGTCGACGAGGACCGCCACCTTTCCCAGCCCGATCCACGGTTGCACCGAGATGTCGGTGTCACCCACCTGGCGCTGGTATCGCACCGCGGCGCGGGCGAACCGCGACACGTAGCGGAGGCTGCCGTCGTCCATCGACGCCTCGTCGGGCTGGAGGTCTGGGCTGGCGAGCCGGAGCAGGTCGTCGGAGAAGAACACCATCGCGGTGAACTGACCGGTCGCGAGCTTGCCGCGGTCGTAGCGCAGCTGTCCGTCCCAGTAGCGCGGCAGCAACGTGAGTGCGCCCTCACCGCGCGGCAGCGCGGCCGCGAGGATCGCGTCGACGTAGGACCGCCGGAGCCCCACCGACCAGGACCCGTGCCCGGGCGCCGGGCCTTCGGCGCGCAGCGACGCGTCGATCAGCGAGATCTCGCTGCCGACGCGCCATCGATCGGCGCGGCCGGCCCGCGAGGTCAGCGCGACCACGCCGCCCTGCGTGCGGCCCCAGCGTGCGCCGAACGAGCCCGACTGCAGATCGATGTCGTCGAGCAGGGATGACGGGTAGAACGATGCCAGCCCACCGAAGTGGTAGAGGATCGGCACCTCGATCCCGTCGAGGTAGACGCTGGAGTCGCGCGGGCTGGCGCCGCGCAGCACGAGGCCGCCGAGTCCGAGCGGCACGCGCGACACCCCGGGGAGTGACTGCAGCGCCTTGAGCGCGTCGTTGCCGCTCCCGGGCAACGCGCGGATCTCGTCGGCCGTGATCGTGTAAGTGTCCTCCTGCGCACTCACCGGCGCGCGACCTTCGACCAAGATGATCTCGGCGCCGAGCGCCGCGGTCAGCTCGATGGTCACGCGCGACCGGCCGTTCACCGTGACCAGCCCGACCTCGTAGCCATCGGCGATCACGACGACCTCGACCTCGCCGCGCTCGGTGCCGGTCAGCAGGAACTTGCCGTCGTCACTGGTGGTCACCTCGAGCTGCCCCACCGAAACGATCGCGCCGGACACCGGCGTGCCGGTCTCCGCGTCGGTGACGACGCCCTGGACGCGGCCACGACCGGTCCCCTGGGCGGCGCTCAGGCCGACGTCGGCGATCAGCCCGACCAGCGCACAGACGAGGATGGCGGAGCGGGTGGTCACGGTGCTTGGAGCGTCGGCGCCGGGCCTCGGTTACGGCACACCTGATCGCGACGCGGGTCCCCGAGACGACCTGATCGAGCGTCAACGGCCGGTCACGCGGCTCGGCCGCGGGCCCGGCAGCGGTCCGAGGTTCGGGGGCCCCGCGAACGACCGCGACCGGCCCTTGCGCAGCAGCTCCGGCGGCACCGACGGCCTCGCCGTCATCGCGTACATCCCGTCGAACACCGGCGAGAGTCTGCGCAGCGCCGCGTCGGTCAGCTGCTTGATCTCGCGCAGCGGGTGTTCGTCGGGGACTCGGCTCTCCGGAGATTCCAGGCAGACCATCGAGGACTGATTCGAGGAGCGACCGCGCATGTCCTCGATAGATCACGGCCTCGGCGAGATGTCGATCTTCGAACGCAACTTCCGAGCAGCGCCGAGGGCGCCGGCGAGTTCAGCCTGCCCGACAAGCAGCGCTTCTACCGGATGGCCAAGCGCTCGGCCACCGAGACCTCCGCCATCATCGACATCCTCGGTCGGCGCGGCCAGGCATCCGTCGAGCAGCTTCAGCCAATCCAGGACCTGATCGTCCGCGTCGTCTCCATGCTGACCAAGCTCGCTTCGAGGTGACGCCCGGATCGGGCTAGACCTCCGCCTGGCGCAGGCGGAGCGAGTTGGTGATCACCGAGACCGAGCTGAGGCTCATGGCGGCGGCGGCCAGCATCGGCGACAGCAGGATCCCGAAGCACGGGTAGAGGATGCCCGCGGCGATGGGAATGCCGGCCGCGTTGTAGATGAACGCGAAGAACAAGTTCTGCTTGATGTTGCCCATCGTGCGCCGCGACAGGCGCCGCGCGCGGACGATGCCGCGCAGGTCGCCCTTCACGAGCGTCACCGCCGCGCTCTCCATCGCGACGTCGGTGCCGGTGCCCATCGCGATGCCCACGTGCGCCGCCGCCAGGGCCGGCGCGTCGTTGACGCCGTCGCCTGCCATCGCGACCACGCGACCCTCGGACTGGAGGTCTCACGTGCTGCGCCTTCTGATCCGGGAGCACCTCGGCCAGGACCTCGCCGATCCCGAGCTTGCGCGCCACCGCGGCGGCCGTGGTCTTGCTATCGCCGCTCATCATCACGACGCGAACGCGCTCGGCGTGGAGGTCACGGATCGCCTCCTGCGTGCTGAACGATCCGCGACAGCAGCGTCTCGGACCCGACGCGCTCCGCTCGGATCACCAGCGCTGCGGTGCCGTTGAGCGTCGCGCCGATGACCTTGTCGCCAGCCCCCTTCTCGACCGGGATCGACTCGCCCGTCACCATCGACCTCGAGCACCACGCCGTCGACCGGCACCTTCTCGCCCGGCCGCACGCGCAGGCGATCGCCGACGTGCACCTGGTCGAGCGGCACGTCGGTCTCTTCTCCCCCTGCGCCCAAACGCCGCGCCGAGGTCGCCGCCATCCCGAGCAGCTCGCGGATCGCCGCCCCGGTGCGTCCGCGCGCACCGCCGCCACCGGCCTCGGCCACCGGCGCGAGGTACTGCTGCGGGTCCGCCTCGAACCGCCCGCGGCACCGCGCGCTGCAGAACCGCACCTCGTGCCCGGCGTGCATCGTCCGGCGCTTCGTCGCCGGCGTGACCGTCATCCCGCACACGGGATCGATCGACGAGCCCTCGGCGGGAGGCGCGTGCTGGTGTTCGTCGCCTCGGGCGGAATCGCCTCTTGGATGGCTCGCGTGGTGCATCCGGGGACTGCATGTGGATCGTCGTGCTCGTCGTGGGCGCCGTCGTCGCGGTGGCCTGGATCGTGGTCGGCGTGGGGCGGCTGCGGTTCGGGCGACGGCTCGCCCGCGAGATGGATGCTCTGCGCGCGGTCCCGGCGGGCGTCGCGCCCGTCCATCTGGCGGCGCTGCCGACGCCGGTCGAGCGCTATCGGCAGCTCGCGGTCGGGGATCGAGCGCCGGTGCACACCCTCCAGCTCCGGCACGGCGGCACCTTCCGCATGAGCCCCACGAGCAAGATGTCGGCGATCCTCGGCACGCAGCTGTTCACCGCCGATCCTCCGGGGTTCGTCTGGACCGGGCGGATCCGCGTGATGCCGGGCCTGTGGGTCGACGCGCGCGACATGTCCGTCGCGGGAACCGGCAGCATGCGGGTCCTGCTCGACGACGTCGTGCCGCTCGTCGACGCGCGCGGGCCCGAGCTCGACCAGGGCTCCGCGCTGCGGCTGCTCGCGGAGATGGTGTGGTACCCGACGTCGCTGTTCGACGGACGCAGCGTCACGTGGTCGCCGATCGACGCGAACCACGCCCGCGCCACGCTCCGCACCGGCGACCACGCGGTCTCGGGGACCTTCGAGTTCGGCGCCGATGGCCTTCCCCTGAGCATGACCGCCGAGCGCTTCACCGACGAGGGCGAGCTCCGTCCGTGGGGTGGCGTCTATCGCGACTGGCGGACGGTCTCGGGGATGAAGGTGCCGTTCGAGGCCGACGTCACCTGGCAGCTCGCCTCCGGCCCGTGCACGTACGCGCACTGGCTCGTCGACTCGATGGAGTTCGACGCGCTCCCGTCGTGACGACGTGTCGGTCGCCCGGCGTGCCACGTGCATCGCCGGGAGAGATGCCGCGGACTTCCGGAGGCGAGCGACTCGGCGTCGCACCCTGCTGGTCCGCGTCGGGATCGGCGGTCGATCGGCACCACGCCGTTCGCGCACCGCGAAGACGTGGCCGCGGTTGGGCTCGATGCGGCGTGGCGATCGGCTGTCACCGGGCGCGCGCTGCGGCGCTGGGCTGGGATGCCACGTACATGACCTATGACCCGTCCGCGCTCGCCGACGTCCGCGTGACCGTCACCGACGAGCCCGATGGCGTGTTGGTCGGCGGACGCACCCGAGGCACCGCGATGACCGGTGGTACGATCGCCGTGGGTGGGTGAGGCGTGGTTCCGTTCTTCGTCCTCGCCTGTGCCTTGTCCTGGCTCGCATGGGCGCCGCTGACTGCGTCCGCACTCGGCTGGTCTGGCGCGACGCCGTCGCCGTACCTCCACCTGCTCGGCGGCCTCGGCCCCGCCGCCGCCGGTCTCATCCTGGCCGCGCGCGGCGGTCGCGCGAGCTTCGCGCGCCTCCTCCGCCGCACGATCGCGGCGCCGCCGAGATGGATCGTCTTCGGCGTCGGAGGACCGGTCGCGTTGTACCTGATCGCCGCGGTCATCCTGGGGCTGCTGGGTCATGACGTCGACCTGTCGGCGACGGGCCGGAGCACCGAGTTCCCGGCGCTCGGCGTCGTCTCGTTCGCGATCGCGAACATCGTCTTCTACGGCTTCGGCGAGGAGATCGGCTGGCGTGGCTATGCGCTGCCACGCATGCAGGCTCACCAGACCGCGACCCGAGCAACGCTCTATCTCGCGCTCGGCTGGGCGATCTGGCACCTGCCGCTGTTCGCCTTCTCCGCCGGCCTGTCCGCGATGGGGCCGGCCGAGGTGCTCGGCTGGGCCGCCTCGATCCTGGCTGGCGCCTTCCTGATGACGTTCGTGTTCAACGCCAGTGGCGGCAGCGTTCTCGTGGTCGCGCTGTTTCACGCCACGCTGGATATCCTCATGACCTCACCGACCGGCGGTCCGCTGCAGATCACGATGGGCGCGCTCGTCACCGTCGCGGGTCTGACGCTGCCGTTCCGCTTCGGACGAAGGGACCTCGCGCCTTGACGCAGCGTGTTCGTGATCCCCGTGCAATCACCGGTGCCACGGGTGGCTTTCGGGCGGATGCGCCCGCGCCCGGGCGCATGGATGGCTCGGCGCTTGCTGCTCCATCGACCATGACCAGGCTCCTCGAACACAAGATCGCGCTCGTCACCGGTGGGGGTTCGGGCATCGGGCGCGAGATCGCCTATCACTACGCTGCTGACGGCGCGAAGGTGGTGGTGTCCGACGTCGACGAGGCCGGCGGCTCCGAGACCGTCGCCCAGATCCGCGATCGGGGCGCCTCCGCCCGTTTCGTCGCCGCCGACACCTCGAAGCCCGCCGACCACGCGCGCCTGATCGACGGGATCGTCCGCGAGCACGGCGCGCTCCACGTCGCCTGCAACAACGCGGGCATCGCCGGACCACAGGCGCCGGTCGGTGAGTATCCGATCGAGGGCTGGGATCACGTCATCGCCGTGAACCTGTCCGGCGTGTTCTACGGCATGCGCTCGCAGATCCCGGCGATGCTCGAGGCCGGGGGCGGCACGATCGTCAACATCACGTCGATCCTCGGCCAGGTCGGGTTCCGCAACGCCTCGGCCTACGTCGCGGCGAAGCACGGCGTCGTCGGACTCACCAAGAACGCCGCGCTCGAGTACGCCGGCAAGATCCGCGTCAACGCGGTGGGCCCGGCGTTCATCCGCACGCCGCTGCTGGAGAAGAACCTGTCGCCGGAGGTGCTCGCATCGCTCGCGACGCTCCACCCCACGGGACGGCTGGGCGAGGCCTCGGAGGTCGCCGAGCTGGTGCTGTGGCTGAGCTCGGACAAGGCATCGTTCGTCACCGGCTCGTACTACGCGATCGACGGCGGCTACCTCGCACAGTGACCACTACCCCCGCCGCTCTCATGGCGGCGGCGGCGAGCATCGGCGACAGCAAGATCCCGAAGAACGGATAGAGGATGCCCGCGGCAACCGGCGTTGTAGAAGAACGCGAAGAACAGGTTCTGCTTGATGTTGCCCATCGTGCGGCCTTCCGCTCAGGAAGTGGGAGGGTGCACGTACATCGTGAACCGATAGGTTCCGACCAACCAGAACTCCTCGGTGGCGTCATCACGATGGGACACGACGGACTCGTCGAGGACGTGCGCGCAGGTGCCGGCGAGTCGCTGCACCTCCTGCGTGATGCGATCCTGCGCGTGGATCATCAGGCTCTCGTGGCAGCTCCCCCAGGAAACGTCGCGTTCGCTCCACGTGGTGTGGACCCTGTCGCTGGTAGCGGTGACCTCGTGCTCGCCCTCGAGTTGCTCACTCAGAGGCGGTAGCTCGCGACGCCAGTAAACGATCTTCGACATGGACGAGTCTACTCGACGCCGGGAGCTCTGACCCGGGCTCGCGTTGCCGGCTCACGACCCCGGAGGCGCGCGCCAGCCCTGGGCCGGAAGATCTTGTTCGCCTGATCGCACGATGGGTGCCACCGCGGTCTGGGTCAGGATCGCTCGATCACGACAGGCTCGAGCGTGCGGCCCGCAGGACCTCGGCCGACCGCAGCAGCGCCGCGCGCTCGCCGTCGTCCATCTCCGGCACGATCACCTCGGTCGCCCCGTCTCGACCGACCACAGTCGGCAGCGAGAGCGCGACCCCCGTGATGCCGGCGGCGCCGTCCTGGACGCGCGAGACGGTGAGCACGCGGCGCTCGCCGCGGAGGATCCAGCGCAGCAGCGCCGCGGTGACCAGGCCGATCGCGTGGTTGGTCGCGCCCTTGCGGCGGATGATCTCGGCGGCGGCGCCCCGGAGCTCGGCCGCGAGGGCGGGCTCGCGTGCGCGGTCCCAGCGAGGGAGGTCGCGCAGCCGCCGGCCGCCGAGCTCCACGGTCGACCACAGGACGACCTCGCTGTCGCCGTGCTCGCCGATCACCTGCCCGTGGATCGAGCGCGGCTCGAGGTCGAGCTCGCGGCCGAGGATCTGCCGGAGGCGCGCGGTGTCGAGCATCGTCCCGGTGCCGACGACCCGCTCCGGCGGCAGGCCCGATGCCTCCACGACCAGCTGGGTCATGACGTCCACCGGGTTGGTCACCACGACGACGACGCCGCGCGCTGCGGCGAGCTGCGCCCCGACCTCGCGCGCGACCGCCGCGTTGTCGCGGAGGAGGTCGAGCCTCGACTGTCCGGGGCGTCCGCCGCGACCCGCGGTGAGCACGATGGCCTCGCAGGTGGCGATCTCGGCGAGGCCGGCCGCGCGAACGTCGGCCGACGGATAGAACGACGAGCCGTGGCGGAGATCCATCGCCTCGCCCTCGGCGACGTCGGTCCGCGTGTCGTGGAGCAGGAGCTCGCGGGCGGTCCCGTCGTGGAGCACCGAGATCGCGACGCTCGCGCCCACCCACCCGGTCCCGATGATCCCGACCTTCACGCCGGGGACTGTACCGCGTCATCTGGACCTCAACGCCGGGCGGGTGCGCCCGACCGCCCCACCGAACGGGCGCAATCGGTGTGCTCGCGCCGCAGGATTCGAGGCGGGTTGCGGCGTGCCACGTGCATCGACCGGGGAGATGCTCGTCACCACGGCGTTTCACGACGAGGGCCACGGATACGATCTGTTCGGATTCCACCCCGCCACCGCGGCCCGCGTCGCGCGCGTGGTCGCGCCGCTCTACGACCGCTACTTCCGGGTTCGCTCGCACGGCAACGAGCGGGTGCCGGCCGGTCGCGCGATCCTGGTCGCCAACCACAGCGGGGTGCTGCCGATCGATGCGGTCATGCTGTGGCTCGACATCCTTCGTCACACCGGTCGGCTCGCGCGCGTGGTCGCCGATCGGTTCGTGCCACGACTGCCGTTCGTCGGCACGTGGATGGCCCGGACCGGCGCGATCAGCGGCAGCCGGGCCAACGTGCGGTGCCTGCTCGAGCGCGACGAGCTGCTGGCGATCTTCCCCGAGGGTGTCACCGGCGTCGCCAAGCCGCGGGCGCAGCAGTATCAGCTGCAGGCGTGGCGGGTCGGCCACGTCGAGCTGGCGATCCGCCACCAGGCGCCGGTGGTGCCGGTGGCGATCATCGGCGCCGAGGAGAGCTGGCCGATGCTGCTGCGGATCGGCGCGCTGCACCCGTTCGGGGCACCGTACCTTCCGGTCCCGGCGTCCCCGCTGCCGCTGCCAGTCTCCTACGAGATCTACTACGGCGCGCCGATCGAGCTGCACCGCGGCCTCGCGGCTGATCGAGCCGACGATCCCGACGTGCTGGCGGAGGCGGCGGCGCGATCCCGCGCGGCGCTCGAGGCGCTGATCGCGCACGGTCTGGCCGAGCGCCGGAGCCGTCGGCCATGAGGGTGCTGGTCACCGGCGCGACCGCGCCGATCGGCACCGGCCTGATCCACGCGCTGCTCGCGGATCCCGAGGTCGAGCACGTCCTCGGCGTCGGCCTCGAGGACGCGGCCCCGCTGACCGACGCACGCTTCAGCTACCGCGCCGTCGATCTGACCCGGGCCCGGGCGAGCCACGATCTGATCCACGGACCCGCGCGCACGCTGGGCATCGACGTGGTGGTGCATGGCGCGCTCCACCGTGCCGCGCGCGACCGCGGCGACCGGGTCCACGCCGCGAACGTCGAGACCACGCGGCAGCTCCTTCTCGAGTGTGAGCGCCAGCCGCTGGTGCGGCGCTTCGTGCTGCGCAGCGCCGCCGAGGTCTACGCGCTGCGCGCCAGCGAGCCCAACCTGCTCGACGAGGACGCGCCGCTCGAGCTCGACCCGCGGGCGCCGCAGTGGGTCCGCGATCGGGTCGAGGCCGATCTGACGGTCTGCGCCCGGATGGGGATGTCGAGCCTGCGGGTGGTGGTGCTCCGCGCGGCCGAGGTCCTGGCGGCGGGGACCGGCAGCCAGCTCTGGGACTACCTCCGCTCGCGCGTGTGCCTGCGACCGCTCGGCTTCGATCCGATGATCAACGTGCTGTCGATCGACGACGCCGTTCACGCGCTCTGGCTCGCCGCCGGCCGCAGCGGGCAGGGCGTGTACAACATCCCGGGCGCCGACACCCTGCCGCTGACCAGCCTGATCGCGCGCTCCGGGCGGCGTGACGTGCCGGTGCCGGGGCCGCTGCTGGCGCCGCTCTACGACCTGCGCGCGTGGTTGGTCGGCTTCCAGTTCCGCTACGACCAGAACCTCCGCCGCTTCCACTTCGGCGGCGTGGTCGACGGCGCCCGCGCCCGCGCCGATCTCGGCTACCGCCCGACCATCCGCTGCGTCGGGTGAGCCCTCCGCTCGACTACGGCCTCGACCTTTGCGCACGCTGCAGCCTCCGCAGCGCCTGCGGGATCTTGCCGAGGGGCAGCACGAAATCGATCGCGCCCGCAGCCTGCGCGCTGAGAGGCATCTCGTTCACTTCGGGGGCAAGGTCCGCGAAGGTCGTTCCTCCCCTGGCCTTGATCTGCTTGCAGCCCTCGGTCCCGTCGGCGGCGTAGCCGGACACGATGATGCCGATCGCGCGCGCTTCCATGGCTTCTGCCAGGGAGCTGAAGAACCCATCGATCTGGACGTTCCCCCTGACGCGCGGGGAGACGACCTTGAACGCGAGGCCTTCGATCGACAGATCCGCGTTCGGAGGACAGATGTAGACGTGGTTCCTCTGGATCGGCATCGCCGTGGAAGCCACCATGACCGGCATGCTCGTATGCCTCGACAGGATGCTCGCCAGTTGACTGTTTGCCGTCGGGAGAATGTGAGACACGACGACAAACGCCATCCCCATCTTGGCCGGCATCGCGTGCAGGAGCGCCGTGTATGCGACCAGGCCCCCGGCGGATCCGCCGATGCCGACGATGAACTCGGGCGCTGATGTTCCCACGACCTGGCCCTCCCTTACCGCTCCCTCATGGCCTGCACCTGAGAGCCGCGCTTGTTGCTCTTCCGCTCCCGAGCGGGCCCCGCGGCAACCTCCATGGGCACGAGATCGATCCCCGCATCGCTCAGGATCAGCTTGTGAACGTCGCTGGAGTGTCCCATGCCGCGCGACTTGACGATATAGAGCCCACGGATGCGCTTGAGGCCGGCGTCCTCCTCGAGCTCTCGGACGACGATCCACGTGTCGATCAACGACGAGACGCCGACCTCGCCGCTGGTGTAGTTCTGTGCGGTCGACGAGACGAGGCTCGTGAAGAACCCGGTGACGCCGTTGCTCTTCAGGAGATCGATCATTCGCGTGACCATCGATTGGATCTCGCGCTGGTTTCCCTCCGCGATCAGGCTCGTCAGGGGATCGATGACCACGGACTTCGGCTTGAAGTCTGCGATCACCTTGTACAGATCCAGCAGGTGCATCTCCAGACCGAAGAACGATGGCCGCGTGGAGACGATCCTCAACAGGCCCTTCCGGATCAAGGGCGCGAAGTCGATGCCGATCGAGCTCATGTTCTGGACGAGCTGCCCCGCCGATTCCTCGTAAGAAAGGAACAGACATCGCTCCCCGCGTCTGCACCGGTCCACGGCGAACGCCGCGGCGAGGCTGGTCTTGCCCGTGCCGGCTGTGCCCGAGACGAGGATCGTGCTGCCTCGGGTATAGCCTCCACCCTTGAACATCTTGTCGAGCGACGGAATGCCGGTCGAGACTCGCTTGTTCGTCCCGGGGTGATTGAGCCCGACCGAGGTGATGGGGATGACCGAGAGTCCGTCCTTGTCGATCACGAAGGGATACTCGTTGGTCTCGTGATTCGAGCCGCGATACTTGACGATCCGGATGCGTCGAATCGAGATCTCTCCGTCGACGCGGTTGTCCAGGTAGACGATGCAGTCGGAGATGTACTCCTCGAGCCCGTGGCGGGTGTAGGCGTCGGGTCCCGGCTCGCCGGTGATGATCGCCGTGACGTGTTTCTTCTTCAGCCAGGCGAACAGGCGCTTGAGCTCGATGCGGACGATGCCCACATCGGTGAGGCCCGCGAACAGGGATTCGATCGAGTCCAGGACGACGCGCTTGGCACCGATCGAGTCGATCGCGTGCTCCAGGCGGATGAACAGGCCTTCGAGGTTGAAGTCGCGCTCGTGGATATCCCGTCGATCCAGCACGACGTGCTCGAGCACGATCTTGTTTCTCGAGACGAGCCCTCGAAGGTCCATGTCGAGCGAGGCCACGTCGTTGTAGAGCTCGTCCTCGGTCTCCTCGAAGGACATGAACACGCCGGGCTCGTTGTAGCGGAGCGCGCCGTTGATCAGGCAGTCGAGCGCCCAGAGGGTCTTGCCGGAGCCGGTCCTTCCGGAAAGCAGCGTGGTTCGATGTTTCGGAAGTCCGCCTTCGGTGATCTCGTCGAAGCCCTTGATGCCGGTGGGGCACTTGGGAAGCGCCTGCATGGACCGTGTCTTCGGCTTGGTTCTGGGCATACGCGTCCTTGCTGTTGCGATCGCAGGCCCCGAGGCTGCAAGCGTCGCGCCGCCAGGAACGGCGTTTCCATCACCCCACGCGGGCTATTTGGCCCGTCAGCCATAAGCGCCCGCTCGTCACGGCTGGTAGATCGCCGCGCGGGCGCCCGCGATCTCCCAGCTCGCCACCAGCGTCTCGAAGTCGGTCACGACCACGACGCCCTGGTCGCGGAGCGCGGCGATCGGCGCCAGCATCGTGGCCTCGATGTCGTCGACGCCGGCGGGCGTGCTGATCGACGACGGCCCGATGTTCCACGACGCGGTCAGCAGGGTGTCGGCGGGGACGACGCCGTCCGCGTACAGCGCCACCAGCTCCTCGACGCCCGCGACGTCGTCGTGCCACCCGCCCAGCGCGACGATGTTCGCGTCCGGGTCGTCGACGAAGTAGTTGTCGCGATCCTGCGGGCGCCACACGCCGCTGACCAGCGGGTCGTTGGTGTGGTTGGGCGTCCCGGCGCCGATCAGGATGTCGCCGCGCCACGACGCCGCGGGGTACCGCTCCCCCGCGAGCGGCTCGCGGAACCGGTCCCACTCGGCGAACTCCGGCAGCGACGGATCCCAGATGTGCCCGCCGATCACCGTGCTGCCGCCGACGCCGAGCTGCTCGAGCAGGTACGCGACGTCGGTGTAGTTGTAGCCGCCGTGCTCGTGCGAGTGCGGGTCGATCGCGACCCCGAGCTCCTCGTGCAGGTAGCGGAGCGCGTTGTCGTCGGCGGTCTCGTAGACCAGCGCCGCTTCGAGGAACCGCCAGTCCGGCTGGAGCACCCACGGCAGGTCGTGCGCCGCGCATCGCTCGGCCATCGCGACGAGGTCGTCGCGCAGCGCGAGGTACTGCGTCTGGTTCTGCGGCGTGTTGTCCTCGATGTGCGTGAACAGCACGACCTGCACCGCCGGCGGCGGCGCGGGCGTCGCGTCGGGATCCGCAGGGTCGGTGGCCGGGCCGGCCCCGCAGGCAGCCAGCACGAGGGAGAGGAGCGTCCAGCGCATGCGCATGCGCCGTGGTTTGCAACGCGCGCGCCACGCGAACCCCGCGTCATCACGCGCGCCCCGGTACCTCGAGGTCCCGGTCAATCGTCGCCCAGGTCGTCCTCGAGGTCCCCGCGCTGGTACTCCCACTCGATCGGCGGCCGCGCCGCCGCCGGGGTCCCGAGCGCGCCGCCCACGCGCTGCAGCTCGGCGCGCAGCCGCTCGACCTCGTGCTTGAGGCGCCGGTTCTCCAGGCGCAGCCGTTCGACCTCGGGCGCGTCGCTCATCACCACAGTCTATGCTCCAGTGGACGTTCATGGATCTCAAGAGCGGCTACCCGTTCTGGTCGGTCAAGAACGGGTTGCTGCACGCCTACCCGCCGCTCGACCAGGACGTGCGGTGTGACGTCGCGGTGGTCGGCGCCGGCATCACCGGCGCGCTGATCGCCCACGAGCTGACCGCGCACGGCCACGACGTCGTCGTGTTCGACGAGCGCGCCGTGGGGTGGGGCAGCTCGGCGGCGAGCACCGCGCTCATCCAGTACGAGATCGACACGCACCTGATCGATCTCGCCAAGCAGTACGGCGAGGCCGACGCGGTGCTCGCGTATCGCGCGTGCGCCGACGCGGTCCCGGCGCTCGGGGCGCTGGCGGGCAAGGTCCGCGACGTGGACTTCCACCGCCGCGACAGCCTTTACTATGCGAGCCGGCGCCGGCACCGCCACGTCCTGCAGGACGAGCACGCCCTGCGCGCGAAGCACGGCTTCCCCGTCGAGTGGCTCGACGCCGCGCCGCTGCGCGAGCGCTACGGCATCGACGCGCCCGGCGCGATCCTCAGCACGCTCGCCGCGTGCCTCGATCCGTACCGGTTGGCGTATCGCCTGCTCGCGCGCGTGGTGAAGGCGGGCGGTCGCGTGTTCACCCGCACCACGCTGGACAAGCTCGAGGCCACCGCGCGCGGCGTCACCCTGCGCACCAGCCGAGGCAGCGTCGTGCGCGCCGGTCACGTCGTGATCGCGGCCGGCTACGCGGGCGCACGCTGGCTCGACCGCCGGGTCTCGCGCAACCACAGCTCCTACGCCGTGATCACCGAGCCGATCGAGCCCGAGGCCCTCGGCGTGCTTGCCCACACGATGGTCTGGGAGTCGGCGCGGCCGTACCTCTACATGCGCACCACCGGCGACGGCCGCCTGCTGATCGGCGGCGAGGACGACGCCCTCGACATCCCGGCGAGGCGCGACGCCCGCGTCGGAAAGCGCGCGCGCACGTTGATCCGCAAGGCGTCCGAGCTGTTCCCGCGCCTGCCGCTCGAGACCGCGTTCGCCTGGGCCGGCACGTTCGCCGAGACCGACGACGGCCTGCCGTTCTTCGGCCCCAGCGCGCAGCACGGCCCACGCGTCCACTTCGGGATGGCCTATGGCGGCAACGGCATCACGTACAGCATGATCGGCGCCGGCCTCATCCGCGCTCTGATCGAGCGCCGCACGCACCCGCTCGCCGAGCTGTTCTCGTTCCGCCGCCTGGATCGGTAGTCCATGATGGCGGCAACGCCATGGTCCCACGCCTGCTGATGTCGAGCCTGATCCTCCTGGTGCTCACGACGCCGGTGCGCGCAGACGAGATCTTGTTCCCCGAGTCCGGGATCTCGATCACGGTGCCGAGCGGGGAGGGCTGGGCCCTGCGCGGGAACGGGACGGACGCGATCCAGGTGACCCACGAGGGCGATATCCCGAAGCTGGTTGGCTTCAACGTCGAGAACGTGCCCTGCCGGACGCTGCTGGAAGGGGTGCTCGCGAACGGCTATGAAGAGATGCACAGCGCGCATCCGATGTCGTCGAGCTGGTCCTCAGCCTGGACACAATCCGCAAATGGCACCGCGTTGTTGTGCATGCCGCTCGATGTCGCCTGGTCGCTGGGGCTCTATGTCCGGAACACGTGGGGGGCGCTCGAGGAGCTCTCCCCGATCGTCGACACGATCGTTCGCGCCGTTCGCCACCAGCGCTCCGAGTACGAGTCGAAGGAGGGCCTGTGGCTCCCTCACGTCGGCGTCTACCTGATGCTGGAGACCGACGGCGCGTGGTGGACGACGATGGCTCGCGACGAATCCGATCTGATCTATCCGATCACCGTGTCGGCGGATGTGGACATTGTCTCTGTCCGGAAGACTCCCGTCGAGGCCAGCACCTGCGATGCCGAGCGCGCGGCCATGCTGGAGGACGGCGTGGAGGATCCCGAGCTCGCGTACGCGATTCTCGGGTCCGGGGTCCGGGGCAACGACGGTGAATCGGTCGTGTTCTGCGGCCACTTCGCCGGCGCCGACTACATCGTGGCGTGGGTCGGCGACCTGTCCGCCACCGGGGCCAACGCCGAGGTCACGCGAGCGCTGGTCCGCGCGCTCGCCCCGACTCAGACGAGCACCCCCGTCTACGAGGTCGCGGTCGAGGACGAGCCTTACACGATGTCCGAATCGGTGCCGGTCGACGACGACACCGACGGCGACGACGACGACGACGACGGCGACGACGACGACGGCGGCCTGACCGTGCGCTCGTCATTGACACAGATCGACGTCCGCGCCGGGGTCGCGCTGCTGGCGCCCGCGATGATCGAGGACACGACCGGATTCGCGTTCGGCGCGTCGCTACCGCCGCGGTTCGTCAACAGCCTGCTCGTCGTCGAGGGCAACGTGATGTTCATGAACGGCGGCGACGTCGGCACGATGCTCGAGGTCCACGCCGGGGTGGGGCTCGGCAAGCGCTTCGACGGGCTCGAGGTCGCGTGGACCGGCGGCGTCGGCGCCACCGGCCTCGGCCACCTCGATGATGGCGGCGCCGAGGAGGGCGGTGGTCCTCACGTGTACACCGGCCCGTACCTGCGCCTCGACAACGGCAAGTTCGCGCTCGGCGTCGAGGGTGCGCTGATCCTGAACAGTCACCCCGATCAGTCGCGGGTCCGTGTCGACCTGACCACCGCGACCTGGAAGCGCAAGCTCGGCCTCGCCATCGAGCGCAGCCGCGCGATCGACGGCAGCGCGATCACCGTCTCGCTCGCCGTCGGTCTGTTCTAGAGCTCCTTCGCGAGGTAGATCGCCGTCTCGCCGGGCATGTACGCGCCGTAGTACAGGCGGTCCGCGCCGCACAGCGTGTAGCCGAGCCGGCCGTAGGCGGTGATGCCCGGGACGTTGACGTTGCTGGTCTCCAGCCAGACGTGGGTCGCGCCGGCCTCGCGCCCGTACGCCTCGACCTCGGCGAGCAGCGCGCGCCCGACGCCGCGGCGGCGCCACGCGGGCGCGATGTAGAGGAACCACACGACCAGGCGTGCGTGCCACGGCTCGAGCTCGACGGTCGCGAACCCGCGCACGCCGTCGTCGTCGGCGACCCAGCCGCGGTCCCACGTCGCCCAGTGCGCGAACACCTCCGCGATGGAATAGCGCTTCGAGATCGGCGCGTCGAGCGTGCGCTCGACCAGCTCGATCCTGCGATCGGTCGTCACCAGGTCGAGCACGGCGCCGGTCTCGAACGTCGTGTCGATCGCCTCGACCCCGCGTCGATCCGTGGCGCGATCGAGGGGCCGGATCGTGAAGCTCATCGGCGCAGAGTATCGCGCGCTAGGATGGCGGCATGCCGGACGCCACGCAGGACTTCTCCGAGATGCTCAACGCCGCGCGCGGCGGCTGGAACGAGGCGATGGGCCTGCGGTTCGTCCGCGCGACCGCCGAGGAGGTCGTCGCCGAGCTCGAGGTCGCGAAGATCCACCAGCAGCCGTACGGCATCGTCCACGGCGGCGTACATGCCGGCGTGATCGAGACGCTGGCCTCGACCGGCGCGGCGATCTCCGCGGGCGTCCGCGGCCAGACGGTGGTCGGCCTGGAGAACTCCACGTCGTTCATCCGCGCCGTGCGCGACGGCAAGCTGCGCGCGACCTCCAAGCCGGTCACGCGCGGCCGCCGCACCCAGGTCTGGGAGACGATCATCACCGACGCCGACGGCCGCACGGTCGCGACCGGCCGCGTGCGGCTGCTGTGCCTCGATCCCGGCGCGGACATCGCGGGCGAGGCGGCCGGCGTGAAACGCTAGGCCTCGCTGTCGAACAGCGTCGCGAACCCGCCGAAGATCATCCGCTTGCCGTCGAACGGCATGTCCTTCATGTCCATGCGCGGATCCTCCATGGCCTTCTTCATGCCGGCGTCGCGGACCTCCTTCGACGGCCACACGATCCAGGAGAACACCACGGTCTCGCCGGGCTCCGCCTTCACCGCCATCTTGAAGTCGGTGACCTTGCCGTCCTTGATGTCGTCGCCCCAGGCCTCGACCACGTGCAGCGCGCCATGCTCCTTGAACACCACGGCGCCCGTCGCGGCGACCCGGCGGTACTCGTCCTTCTTTTCGGTGGGAACAGGGACCACGAAACCATCGATGTAGCTCATGGCGGCACTGTGCCACCGATCGGCTCCGCGAGCAGCGCGTCGATCCACGCGCGCATCTGTCACCCTCGTGGTGGTACAGGCCCACGACCGCGAGCCCGCGGTCCGCGAGCTCGTCGTGGAACGCGACCGCCGCACGCCGCCAGGAGGATCACGAGGACCGCGAGGGCGCGCATGCCGCATCCTACCCGCGGACCAGCGTGATCGCCGCGATCTCCTGCGTCGTGCCCACGCGCAGCGGCGGGCCCCAGTAGCCGGTGCCCTCGCTGACGTAGAGCCAGGTGTCGCCGAACCGCGCGAGCCCGGCGGCGAGCGGCTCGAACAGGCGGATCAGCCAGCCCAGCGGCAGGAGCTGGCCGCCGTGGGTGTGCCCGGAGAGCTGGAGATCCACGCCGGCGGCGATCGCGCGCTTCAGCGTGCTCGGGTGATGCGCGAGCAAGACGACGGGCAGGGCAGGGTCGCGCCCACGAAGCGCACGCGGCACGTCCTCGGCGGCGGACGAGTCGTCGACGCCGGCGAGCTGGAACGCGCCGCCGATCGTCACGTGCTCGTTGCGCAACACCTGGATGCCGAGCGAGCGGATGTGCTCGAGCCACCGCTCCGCGTCCCAGTAGTACTCGTGGTTGCCGGTCACGGCGTAGACGCCGTCGCGCGCGCGCAGCCCACGGAACGGCTCGACGTGCGGCCGCAGCTCCGCGAGCCGCCCGTCGACGAAGTCCCCGGTGATGACGATCAGGTCGGGGCTCAGCGCGTTCACCTGCTTCACGACGCCGGCCGCGAACTCACCGCCGAGCATCGTCCCGATGTGCACGTCGGTGAGCTGGACGATCGTGTACGTGTCGACGCCGAGCCTGGGCATCGGCACCAGCACGCGCTTCACCTTGGGCCCGCGCGCCACGTGCAGCAGGCCGAAGATCACCGTCGCCACCGCCGCGAGCCCGGCGAAGATCGCCGCCGGCCGCGCGCTCGCGCCGAACCCGACGGCCACGTGACTCACGATCGCGCCGAGCAGCAGGTAGGTCGCCAGCCCGAACCACAGGTAGCCGATCAGCAGGATCGGCCTGGCAGACTCCCGCGATCGACCGCGCGCCAGCGCCATCGTGATCGGCATGCTCGGCGCGAGCCCCGCGATCGCGATCGTCCCGACCAGCCACCACGGGTCCGGCAGCGGCGCGATCAGCCGCCACCAGATGTAGAGGTGCAGCCCTCCCAGGATCGAGAGCACCGCGATCAACCGGCGCCAGACGCGTCGCATCGCGTCTCTTAGCACGCGTCAGCGAGGCAAGCGCATCGTGAAGGTCGTGCCGTGCGCCGTCGACGCGACGTCGACCGTGCCGCCGTGGGCCGTGACGATCGAGTGGACGATGTAGAGCCCCAGGCCGACGCTCGACCGACCCGACTTGCCGGGCGCGAGCTGTCGGAACGGATCGAAGATCGCGTGCTGGTGCTCCTCGGGGATCGGGTCGCCCTGGTTGTGCACGCTCACCTCCACCCGATCCGGTTCGCCACGCAGCGCGACCGTGATCGGAGCGTTCGGCGCGCCATGCGCGACCGCATTGCCCAGGAGGTTGGACAGGGCCTGCGCGATCCGAGGCCCGTCCCACTGGCCACGCAGCTCGCCGGTGACCTCGACGCGCACCGCGGAGTCGGGATGGAACGCGCCGATCTCCTCGGCGGTCTGCCGGCACGTCGCCTCCAGGTCCACGTCCTTGCGCGTGATCGGAATCGCTCCGCCCAGCCGCGCGCGCGTGAAGTCCAGGAGATCTCCGACCAGGAGATCCATCCGCGTGCCGGCGCTCAGGATCCGCGCCGCGCGCTTGACGTGCGGCCAGTTCGGTCCTTCCTTCGCCAGCATCGCCGTGGCCGACATCATGATCGCCCCGAGCGGGTTGCGGAGATCGTGGCCCAGGACGCCGAGGAACAGGTCCTGCACTCGGTTGACGTCCTGGACGTACCGCGCGGTCGACTCCGCCAGCAGCTGATCGATGGCCTCGTTGAAGCGCGTGATCTCGTCGAGGCCCGTGCGGTCGACCTCGCGCTGGGCTCCGCTCCACAGGCGCAGAACGCTCGCCCGGAGGGCTCGGAACTCGGCGACCATCTGCATGGGCGTGAAGCCGCTCGCGGCTCGGTCCGTGCCGTGGGCATTCGCCGCCGTGTCGTTGCCCACGTCCGCGTCGCCGTTGCCGATCGCCTTTTCGCTCTGCTCGTGCTCGGTCTGCGGCGTCTCGAGATCCTTCGCGATCGCGACGAGCATGGCGGCCACGTGATCGCGACGCTCCTCGAGGTCCATCCCGGTCGCGGCCGGGACGCAGCTCCGCGCGAACACCTCCCACTCAGCGATGATCCGCGCGGACGCGCTGGCGATGAACTCGGCCAGCCTCATGGCGCGGCACCTCGAGGAACCTTCCGCATGACCCACTGTGGCCCCCGAGTGCGGCGCGGAGCAACCGAGCGCGGGCGCCCGATCCGGCTCACGCCATCAGCGACGCGCGGATCACGCGTGCTGGCGGCGCTTCCGGTTCTTCCACCACGCCTTGATCCGGTCCCACCGCTTGCGCAGCGCGGGCTCGGCGCGGTCCATCGCCTTGGCGAGCGTGCGCGACGCGGTCGCGATCAGCGCGAGGCCGAGGACGATCACCGGGATGCCCGGTCCCGGGAACACCAGGAGCACGATCCCGCCGGCCACGAAGATCATGCCGATCATCGCCAGCACGATGGTCATCGCCGGCGATCGCCGGTGCGCCCGCTCGCGCTGGTTCTCGAACCGGTCGCCGGGAGCGTCGTCCTTGAACTGCTTCCAGTCCGACTTCAGCACCGCGATGGGAGAACGCATGGTCCACCTTGCCATCGGTCCAGCGCACGCCAACGCGTGCGCTCGCGGCGTACTGTGCGTCAGAGCCCGCTCGCGTAGGATGCACGCATGTACGCGATGGCCCTGCGTTCCTGGAAGAAGGGCGAGCCGCTCACGCGCGTCGAGCTCCCCACGCCCGAGCCGCGGGCGCGCGAGGTCCGCGTCGCCGTCCACGCCGCCGGCGTGAACCCGGTCGACTGGAAGATGCGCGCCGGCGGGCCGCTGCGGCTGGCCGCGCGCGTGATCCGCACCTTCCGCGGGCCGCGCGGGCCGGTGATCCTGGGCGTCGACTTCGCCGGCGTCGTCGAGGCGGTGGGCGCGCGCGCCACCGGGTTCACCGTCGGGGAGCGCGTGTACGGCGGCACCAACTTCTCGCGGGGCCAGCACGGCAGCTACGCGGACACCGTGGTGGTCCGCGCCGATCAGCTGTGCCCGCTCCCCGACAACGTCCCGTTCGACGTCGCGGGCGGGATGACCGTCATCGGCGTCACCGCGTGGATGTCGATGACCGAGTACCGCCCGATCGAGCCGGGGCGCCGCGCGCTCGTGCTCGGCGCGTCGGGCGGCGTCGGTCAGCTCGCGGTGCAGATCGCGAAGCGCGTCCGCAACGCCGATCTCGTCGTGGGCGTGTGCTCTGCGAAGAACGTCGAGCTCGTGCGCGGCCTCGGCGCCGACGTCGCGATCGACTACGCCGCCGGCGATCCGCTCGAGCAGGCGCGGGAGCACGGCCCGTTCGACGTGATCGTCGATTGTGCCGGCGGTTATCGCGGATCGCGCTGCCGCGCGCTGCTCGCCAAGGGTGGCCGCCACGTCATGGTCGCGGGCGACAGCCCCGGCGCGATGGCGCAGATCTTCGTGCCGCCGTTCCGCTCGCGCTCGATCCTCGGGACGCCCACGCGCAAGCGCCTCCAGGCGGTCGCGGACGCGGTCGCCGCGGGGCAGGTCACCGTGAACATCGCCGAGCGCCTGCCGCTCGCCGACGTCGAGGCCGCGCACGCGATGAGCCAGACCCATCGCATGACCGGCAAGATCGTCCTGCTCGCGCGCTGACGCTCGAAAGTCCCATCGTCGAGGCCATGCTGGCGTCTCCCGCGCGAACGACATCACACCGGCGCGGCGTTCCGTATGCGCGCTTCCGAACCGGCGAGCGGCCTGGAAGTTGCTCATTCCAGCCGCGTGACGAGAACAACGCTGTGCTTCGTGATGATCGCGGCCGGCTGCGGCCAGGGCGCCGATGCGATCGACGTCGACGCCAGTGACGGAGATCCCGCGGTCGACGGCGCGACCGTGGACGCCGGTGAGGCGGACCTCGACGCCGGCAGCGTCGACGCGGCCTCGCTCGACGCCGGCCCCGTGGACGACCCCTACAGCGATCTGGACGTCGGCTGCGCGCCGATCTTCGCGCAGTCGATCGTGCCCGAGTACCACCTGAACGTCGCGCCCGGCGACTGGGCGACGATGCAGGACGAGTTCCTGCACCCGCAGCTGTCCGAGGCCGGGACGATGATCGAGCCGCCGTATCACCCCACGCAGCTCCACGTCGTCGAGGGCAGCGCGGAGCACGATCCCGTCGACGTGATGATCCGGCTCAACGGCAACACGTCGTGGCTGCAGGCGATCATGTTCGACCCGAACCCGAAGATGCAGTTCCAGATCGCGTTCAACAAGATCGATCCCGAGGGCCGCTTCCAGGGCCAGCGCAAGCTCAAGCTCGACATGCCGCGCAACGACTGGACGATGCTGCAGCAGCGCGTCGCGCTCGCGTGGCTGCGCGGTCGCGCCGGCGTCCCCGCTCAGTGCGCCAACAGCGCGCGCGTCTTCATCAACGGCGCGTACTACGGCCTGTTCACGAACGTCGAGCAGCAGGACAAGGGCTTCCTCAAGCGCGTCTACGGCGGTGACCTCAACGACGGCGACCTGTGGAAGGGCGGCCGCGTGCTCACCACCAACGAGGAGGACTTCAGCTGGGCCCAGATCACCGCGATGTGGGACGTGGACAGCCTCGCGGGCCTCGACGGGCTGAGCGACCTCGACCTGTCGATGCGCGAGTGGGTGTCCGAGGCGGTGATCGGCGACGCCGACGGCTACAACGCCGGGCGCGCCAACTTCTTTCTCTATGATCATCCGGGCACCGGCCGGTTCGTCTGGCTCGCCAACGATCTCGACACCGCGCTCGACGCCGACTTCCTCGCGCCGACCACGACGCCGGTGCTCGCGCCGACGCCGTCGTACATGCCGCGCTGGGAGCGCGACTGGCATCACTACCTGCTCGCGATGAACGATCCGACGGGCGTCGCCCGCTACGTCGACGCGATGGCGGAGCAGCTGCCGAAGCTCGATCCCGCGGAGCTCGACGAGTGGATCACCGTGTGGAGCGCGCAGATCGACGTCGCCGCCGGCGCGGATCCGCACCGCCCGTTCACGATGGACACCCACGCGCTCGCGGTCACGCGGATGAAGACCTACGCGCCGGCGCGCGCCGACTATCTCCAGACCTGGCTGTCCTGCTGGGACACCGGCGGCGCCGACGTCGACGGCGACGGCTACGATCTCTGCCACGACTGCGACGACGCCGACCCCGCCCAGTCCCCGGGCGCGCTCGAGGTCTGCGACGCCATCGACAACAACTGCGACGGTCGCGTCGACAACCTGCCCGACGCGTGTCCTGCGTCCGCGCCCGCCACCCGCCGCGCCGCGCGCTGGCAGGAGGCGATGTTCACCGCGAAGACCGCGGCGCCCTGAGCGTCGGGTCGCTCAGGTCGCCAGCCCGTGCTCCTGGACGCTCGCGGCGTTGCGCGCGTCCGCGCGCTGGAGCGCCGGGCGCGCGCCGAGCCGATCGAGATAGCTCTGCACCTCGGTCGACGGCGTCATCATCTTGAACTGCACCATGTAGCGCAGCGTGCCGCCGAACACGACGTCGGCGATCGAGAACATGTCGCCGAGCAGGTATTCGCGCCCCGCGATCGCGTGGTCGATCGTCTTGAGCATCGCGTCGTGCTCACCCCAGCCCGCGGCTCCGGGCCGGTACTCCCAGCCTCCCGCCTTGGCCATCGCGCCGGGCTCGATCACCGACGGCGCGAACAGGACCCACCGGAAGTACGTCCCCCGCCGCGGATCGTCGAGCGCGGGCGCGAGCCGGCCCGGCGCGTAGCGATCCGCGAGGTAGAGCGCGATCGCCGCGGACTCCGTCACCACGGCGTCGCCGTCGATCAATGTCGGCAACTTGCCCATCGGGTTGAGCGCGATGACCTCGCCGGTCTTGTGCGCGCCCTTCGGCATGTCGACGTGGCGGAGCTCGTACGGCTCGCCGATCTCCTCGAGCGCCCAGAGCACTCCTGCGGCGCGCGAGAACGGATGATGAAACAGCGTGATCGTCATGGCGCATCCTAACCCCGCGCCGTCAGAACAGCCGCGCCAGCACGTCGCCCGCGCGAGAGGTATCGCCGCCGGCGCCGTCGAGGCCGGCCAGCACGCCGCGCAGGTCGGTCGCGGCCGCGGCCGCGGCGTCGAGGCGGGCTCGCCGCGCGTGGGCGACCGCCACCATCTCGCAGCGCGGCGCGCCTTGGGAGACGCAGCGGACCTCGCGGATCGCCAGCACCCGCTGCGAGACGTGCGACAGCATCGCGCGCAGCACGCCGCCGACCAGCCCGCACCGCGGCAGCGCGCTGGCACCGGCGGCCTCGGCCAGCGCCGAGCGCTCGAGCGTGATGATCGCCGCGCCGCGGCTGGTCGCCGTCGGGCTGGTGACGTCGATGTTCACCTGGCCCCAGCCGTCCTGGTCGATGTGGGCGCGGATCAGCTCGAGCGCCTCGTCGAGCGGCAGGTCGCGCAGCGTCAGGTCGCGACGCTCCTGCAGCTCGGTGTCGATATCGATGGTGGCCAGCCGTCCCCAGCGGAAGCCCCACTCGGCGCTGAACAGGCTCCAGCCCTGCGGCGCGATCTTGTCCCAGGTCAGGCGCAGCGCGCGCAGCGCCACCGCCGGCATCACCACCACCCGCTGCTCGGCGTCGTCCCGCCGGACCCCGAAGGCGTCCTCGCCCGGCACCAGCTCGGCCTGGCGCGGCGCCGCCACCGGCTGGTACGCCGGGCGCGGCGGTCGGAACTTGAGGCGGTTGATGCACAGGTAGTAGCGGCCCTCGCGCGAGCCGCGGACGATCTCGACCTGCACCTCCTGGGCGCCGAACTTGAAATCGAAGACGTAGGGGAAGGAGATGCGGGGCTCGAGCCCGCTGACGAAGCTGCGGAACCGGCCCTCGAACTCGGGGGTCGCGGTGCATGGCGCGATCTGCCGGAAGAAGTCGCGGCCCAGCACCTGGCTGCGATCGAGGCGGGCGAGCCGGGCCTCGGCGAGGTTGTAGCGGACGATCTGACCGCCGCCGTCGACGCCGACCACGCCGAACGGCAGCTCGTCGAGCTGCGCGTCGTCGTAGCCGTCGAGCGAGAACGCGTCGAACCCAACATCGAGCCCCGAGGGACCGTCGACCGCAACATCGAGCATGCGGGTTATGACGTCGCGGCGCGTGCCGTGGTTACGCACCAGCGCGGGCACGCACGTGTAGACTCGCGCGATGTTCATGTCATCGCGGTGGGGCGCGACGCTCGTGATCAGCAGCGCGCTGCTGGTCGGTTGCAAGAAGGACGAAGCGCCTGCCGCCAAGCAGGACTCGAAGGACGAGCCGCCGGCGGCCACCGCCGCCGCCGCCGCCGCCAAGGCGATCGCGAAGAAGGAGGCCAAGCCGGGCCCGGCCGCGAACGGCAAGAACATGGCGCTCGAGCTCGGGACCATTCCCGACCGACCGGCGCAGGAGGACCGCGGCCACTTCGAGCTCGAGTACCGCGGCAAGGACAGCGAGACGCGGGCGATGGTCCGGGCGTCGGGCGTGTTCGAGAAGATGCTGCCCCAGCTCGACCAGAGCCTGCTGCTGCCGCGCGGCATCCAGGTCGTGTTCGCCAGCTGCGGCGAGATCAACGCGTTCTACGACGCCGAGCAGGCGAAGATCACGATGTGCGACGAGTACGTCGACTACTACGGCGAGCTGTTCTCGGAGTACCCGGCCGACGAGGCGGGCCCCGCGATCATCGGCTCGGTCGTGTCGACGTTCCTCCACGAGGCCGGGCACGCGCTGATCGACCAGCTCGAGCTGCCCATGGTCGGCCGCGAGGAGGACGCCGCCGACCAGCTCTCGACCGTCATCCTGATCGCTAGCGGCGACGAGGGCAACGCGATGGCGATCGAGGGGGCCTACTCGTTCATCGCCGAGTCGGAGTCCGGCGAGGAGGACGAGACCCCGTTCTGGGACGAGCACTCGCTCAACGAGCAGCGCTTCTACAACAGCATCTGCCTGATCTACGGCTCCGATCCCGAGGGCTGGGATGATCTCGTCGGCGACGACGACCTCCCCGAGGAGCGCGCCGAGCGCTGTCCCGGCGAGTACGACCAGATCTCGACGAGCTGGAACCGCCTGCTCGAGCCGTACCTGACCGTGCCGGTGGTGAAGGTCGACCTGCCGGGCGAGGCGCCCGCCGCGGAGCCCGAGTCCGACGACGAAGGCGTCGACGAGTAGATGGTCGCCAGCGGGCCGACGACGTCGGTCTGCTAGCCACCGCGGCGCGAACGCTTGGTCTCGTACATGCGTTCGTCGGCGCGCGCGATCAGCTCGTCGAGCGACGTGGTCTGCCCGGGCTCGAGCAGCGCCACGCCCAGGCTGGCGGCGATCGGGCAGGAACCCACGGGCGGCGCCGCGGCGATCGCACTGCGGACGCGCTCGAGGATCAGGTCGACATCCGGCTGAGCGACGTCGAACGCCAGCGCCACGTACTCGTCGCCGCCGAGCCGCGCGACGACATCGGACTCGCGGAACGTGCTGCGCAGGATCTCGGCGAACCGACGGATCGCCTCGTCGCCTTGCTCGTGTCCGAGGCGATCGTTGATCGTCTTGAGGCCATCGAGATCCGCGAAGATCACCGCGAGGCCGTGCCCGTGCCGGATCGCGACGCGGTGCTCCTGCCCCGCGATCAGCAGGAACCCGCGGCGATTCAGCAGGCCGGTCAGCTCGTCGGTGACCGCGGCCTGCTCGAGCTTCTGCTCCAGGTCGACCCGCTCGGTGACGTCGCGCGCGATCGTGTAGAAGCGGAGCAGGTTGCCGTGGTCGTCGCGGACGGGGTTGGTGTGCGTCTCGAACCACGCGTAGCTGCCGTCCTTGCGGCGCAGCCGGTAGATCAGCGTCGCGGCGGGCGCGTGTGGCTGCTGGATGTCCGAGAGGGCCTGGCGCATCCGCGCCGCGTCGTCGGGATGGCCCAGGGCCAGGGGCGCTTCGGCGAGGAGCTCCGCCTCGGTGTAGCCGAGCAGGTGCTCGATCGACGGGCTGACGTACGTGGGCTTGCCCGCGGCATCGTGGATCCGCACGAGATCCCGTGAGCTGCTCGCGAGCGTGCGGAACCGCTCCTCGCCGTGGACCAGCGCGCGCAGGGCGCGGCGCTGGATCACACCCGCGACGCCGACCGCGCTGGACGCGCCGACGGTCGACAGCACGAGCGCGAGGATCGTCCAGCGCATCGACGCGACCAGCCTGGCGCGGCGCTCCAACGTGAGCTTGCGCTCGGTCTCGTCGAGGGCGCCGAGCTGATCGACGAGCTGCGGCGCCGGGAGACCTGCGCACACCAGCTCGACGCTGGCGTCGAGGGCCGGCAGCCTGGCTTGCTGGACGGGGTCGTCCTTCGTGAGCCGCTCGACCTCCCCGACGTGCCAGCGGAGGCCCTTGCAGGACGGCTTGCTGCCCGCGTACCCGACCGCGCGGCCGATCGAGAGGCGCACGTCGGTGGTATGCGCGACCCAGCCGTACGCGTCGTCGTACCGCTTCATCCCGAGCGCGGCCGCCACGAGCCCGGCCGCGAACACCGCGATCGCGGCCACGCGCAGCCTGGAGCCCTTCATCGCGCCATCCTAGCCGCCGGGTTTCAGGACCGCGACAAACCTTCCCTCAGTTGAGCGGCTGTTCGTGCTCCGGCGGGACGCCCGGTCCCGCGTGGTGGTGGACCATCCGCCACGCGCCGTCCTCGCGGACGAACACGTTGTTCGCGACCAGCGTGCCGCCCGGCATGCGCTCGCCGCAGATCACGAACGCCGCGTCGCCGTGCTGGTGGGCGCGCGGGTGCACGCACTGGATCGGTGGCGGACCGTCGAGGATCTCGCGCCAGCTGTCCATGATGTCGGCGCGGCCGTGCAGCGGCGGCACGCCCGGGTGCAGGCACGCCACGTCCGCGCGCGCGGCCCACACCCGCTCCATCGCGTCCTCGTCGCCGCTGCGGAACGCAGCATAGAAGGCCTCGTTGGCCGCGAGGATCGCGTCGTGGTCATCCATGACGCGAGCTTACGCGCGCTACGGCGTCTCTTCAGCGTCCGGATCGACGGGGGTCTTCTTCTTCGTGGTCGTCGTGGTCTCGACGTCCTGCGTGCCGTCGGCCTGCTCGATGGTCGTCTGATCCGTCTTCGAGCTGGTGCTCTCGCCGGTGTCGGTCGTCGTCGTGGTCGAGGAGTGCGTGGTGGTCGTCGACTTCGGAGGCGTCGAACCGCCGCCGCAGCCCGCGCCGAGGAGAGCCAGCGCACAGAGAACGATGCCAGTCGAGGATATGGTTTTGCTCATCGCGCCCAGGCAGTGCAAGACGGCGCCCGCGCCGGGCTGATGCGCGCGGTGCGCTGCAGGCGCCCCTGAGGGCCTTGGGCCCGCGAGGCACCGGGCGAATCCGCTCATGGGGCGATCCTGGTGTCAGACCAGCCGTCGGCTCTCGAACCGTCGGTCCTCGCCGCTGATCGGATCGACGAACGTCAAGCGCTCGGCGAGCAGCCGCAGCGGACGGTCGAGATCGTCGGGCGCCTCGTCGAGCAGCGTCGGGTAGCTGCGATCGCCGATGATCGGCGCGCCCAGCGCCGCCATCTGCACGCGCAGCTGGTGCTTCCGGCCCGTCAGCGGTTCGAGCGCGTAACGCCAGATCGGGCCCGCGCGGTCCACCACGTCGATCCGCGTCTCGGCGTTGCTCGGGCCCACCACCTCGCGCATGCAGAAGAACGGCTCGCCTTGCGCGATCCGGCTCGCGCGCACCAGCGGAAACGCCAGCGCGGGCAACGCCGGCGCGAGGCACAGGTAGCGCTTGCCGATCCGCCGCTCGCGAAACAGCGCCTGGTACGCGTCGCGGGTCGCGGGGTTCGCCGAGAACAGGACCAGGCCGGCGGTGGCGCGATCGAGGCGATGCAGCGCGACCAGCTCGGGATTCCCGAGCCTGCGGATCAGGCGCGTGACCAGCGTCTCCTCGACGAAGCGGCCGGACGGCATCACCGGCAAGAAGTGCGGCTTGTCGGCGACCACCAGCTCCGCGTCCGCGTGCAGCACGGCCTCGACCACCGGGATCGGCGGTTCGTCGACGACCTCGCGCGCGTAGCGGACGCACAGGCCCGCCTCGTACGCACGGTCGGCCGCGATCGGCGCGCCGTCGGCGTCGAGGACGCGCCCGCGCGTGAAGCGATCGAGCCACTGCGCGCGCGCGATCCGCGGGAACCGCGCGCACAGCGCATCGACGACGGTGGCCCACGGACCGGCGGGCAGGTGGACGGTGCTGAGCAACACGGCCGACCCTACGACGTTCCGGGGCATCTCCCGCCGCGTGAGGACACTTGCGCGCGAGCTCCAGTTCTCCGGCGCCCCGCTCGAGTCCCTGCGCTACGGCGACGCCGGCAGCGACTGAGGGCTCAGGATCGTGCGGATCTCCCCGAGCGGCGCGGGGAATAGCGAGAGCTGGTCAGGATCGGCGAACACCTCGGCGAAGTCGTCGGGGGTGAAGGCGCGGGCGAGGCGGGCGGCGAACTGGGTGCGGAGCAGCCGCAGGTAGTGGTCGACGTCGTAGTCGCGCAGGCCTTCCCGCTCGGCGTCGCCGACGAGCGCCGCGCCGCCGCCGACGGTGCGGTAGACGCGGACGCGCGTGCCCGCCTCCCACTGCGTGCGCCCGGCGGCGAGGAGCGCCTCGTACGCGAGCTGTCGCCGCTCGGCGCGCTGCGCGAGGTACTCCGCGGGCGTCTTGGTCAGCCGCACGAGCGACGACACCTCGGACGACGCGAGCGCGCGCCGCCGCAGCGCGGTGACGGTCGCGAGGTACGCGGCGCGGACGCCCGGGACGTCGCCGACGAGCAGGCGGCCGATCGCGTCGCGCAGGAACGCGGCCGCGAACGGCTCGGCGCGGCTCGAGCGGAACGCGACGCCGCGCAGGGTCAGCGCGCCGTCGTACCCGCGCAGCGCGTAGTTCTTCGGCTCGTGCGACAGCATCGCGGCGTAGCGCCCGTCGAGCTCGAGCCGGACCCCGGCGGGGAGGAGCGCCGCCACCTCGTCGACCGCGCGGCGCTCGTCGACCTCGGTCCACGCCGCCGGCACGGCGAAGTAGACGCCGTCGGTGTCCGCCTCGAGCAGCGTGACGCCGCGCGCCGCCAGCTCGCGGCACATCAGCGCGAGCACCTCACGGCCGCGCCGCGTGACCTCGTTCGCCGCGTCGACGTCGCTGAACCGCGTGAGCGACCCCGCGGCGAGGTAGCCGTACGCCGAGTTGATCACCAGCTTCATCGCCGCCGACATCGCCTCGTGGCGGTGGCGCTCCGCCGAGCCCGCCGGCGCCGCGCGGCCGCGCGCCTTCGCGGCGAGCCGCTGATCGAGGAGCCGCTCGACCATCGCGAGCAGCGCGCCGAGTCGATCGCGCGCCGGGCTGATCCGGTACGTCCGCATCAGCGATGGATAGAGGCTCGCCACGTCCGCCTTGACGATGCGGTGCGCGACGCCCGCCGCGAACAGGTGCAGCGCCGCGCCCGCGTGCGGATCGCCGGCGACGCGCCGGTGCGCCGGCAAGGCGGCGCCCGCGTGCAGGTAGGCGCGCACCAGCAGCGGATCGAGGACGCCCGTCGCCGGCCCCGCGTCGGCGAGCCGCTCGTAGCGTCGCGGCGCCATCTGCGCGAGCGCGAACGCCGGCCCGCCGAGCATCCGCGCCAGCCCCGCGACCTCCTCGACGTCGGCGATCGCGTACCGCCGCACCCGTTCCGGATCGCGCCGGTAGACCTCGGCGAGCTGGTCGCCGGGGATCAGCTCGCGCTCCGGGCCGGACAGCCCGAGGTGACGCGCCACCGCCTTGAGCCCGTGCCCCGGCAGCTCGCGCGTCGCGAAGTCGTGCCGCAGCACCGCGTCGAGCGTGTCGATCAGCTCGCGGCCCGGGGCGACGTACCGGACCTTGGGCCGCACGCCGCGCTCGCGCAGCCCCGGATCCTCCGTGCGCGCCAGCGCCAGCGTCACCCCCGTCACCCGCGCGCGCTGGACGAGGAAGGGCAGGTCGAAGCCGTGCAGGTTGTGGTTCTCGATCACGTCCGGATCGACCTGCCGGACCCACGCGACCAGCCCGGCGATCACCGCGGCCTCGTCGCCCTCGATCGTGCGCGCCGCTCCGTCCGGTCCCCGGACAGCCGCGATCAGGATGCGATCCCGCGCTGCGTCGAGGCCCGTGGTCTCGAGATCGAGCTGCGCCCGCCGCAGGTCGTCGAACCCCATGCCGCGGAAGTACGTCCGCCCCGACTGGACCAGGTACTGCTCCTCGGGTGGCAGCGCCAGCACCGCCTCCGCGCCCAGCTCGCGCACGTGCCCGATGCGCCGTCCGAGCCGGCGCGACGCTGCCTGCGTGACCGCGCCGGTCAGGGTCGCCAGGTCATCGGCGGACGCGAGGAACCGCAGCGCGCCTTCGCCGTCGAGCTCGCGGACGCCGATCCCCGCGTGCCCGCGCACGTCGTCGACCCGATCGAGCAGGATCCACGGCCGGAACCGCACTCGCTCGACCCGCAGCCGTCCCTCGATCCGTCGCCACACCGTCGCGCGACCGCCGCCGTCCGCCCACACGGACACGATGCCCGGCGTCGGGTCCCATCCCCACAGCCATGCGTCCTCGCGCTCGGTCACGGCCCGCCAGGTTACTGCCCCGACCTGACACCAACGGCACTCCGCTTGCTTTCACTGGGGCACATGACCAGACACATCATCTTCGCCAGCATCTCCGCATTCTTGCTCGCGCTCGGCGGTTGCGAGGGCGAGCGTAGCCGCACGGATGAGCCCGACCGCGACAGGGTCGCCGAGCGCAAGGTCGATCGCGCCGGTGAGCGTGCCGGTGATCGCGCCGCGGCCACCCGCGACGAGTTCATCCGTGATGCGCGCGCCCGGATCGCCGACATGAACGCGCGGATCGACCAGCTCGAGGACAAGGCCGACGCCGAGTCCGAGCAGGCCGCGACCAAGCTCCGCGCCCAGCGTGACGATCTCGCCGCGCGCCTCGATCGCGCCGAGGACGTCGTCGACTCCGAGTGGGAGGAGTTCAAGGCCGACGTCGATCGTGGCCTGACCGACCTCAAGACCGAGCTCGACGAGCGGTTCTGATCGTCAGTCCACGACGCGGACGCCGACGCGCGCCGCCGGAAGCGACTAGGATCGCGGCATGCGCAGCCTCGCCGTGCTCCTCGCGCTCACCGGGACCGCGTCGGCGTTCCCCGCCGCGTACACCGAGTACACCGACCAGACCGCGTGGGACACCGCGGACGACGTCGGCACGCTCACGACGTTGACGTTCGCCGCGTTCTCCACGACCGCGGTGGTCAGCAACCAGTACACGGCGCAGGGCGCGACGTTCCTGTCCAACACCAACACCGCGCTCGACAACGGCGCGTTCGCCGATGGGAAGGGCCTGTCGATGGGCACCGGCGGCACGGTGGTGTTCAGCTTCCCCGTCTGCGCGATCGGCGCCAGATATCCTGACGGCCTGCAGTTCGTCCTCCACGACGCCGCCGGCGCCGTGATCCACACCAGCGCGCAGTTCGGCGGCGCCGGCACCGGCCTGTTCGCCGGCGTGCTGTCGCCCACGCCCGTGACCTCGGTGGTGATCTCGGACTGGAGCGACGCGTCGGCCAACCTCGACGACCTCCTGTTCGGCCCGTGCCCGCCCAACGGCGACGGCGACGGCGTGTTCGACGCCGACGACAACTGCCCTGGCGTCGACAACGACGGCCAGGAGGATCTCGACGGTGACGGCTACGGCGACGCGTGTGATCCCGCGTCGTGCGGCAACGGCCACGTCGAGGCGCCCGAGACCTGCGACGGCGACGACGCCGGCACCGGCGGCGAGACCACCGACTGCGATCTCGACTGCACCGCCGCGGCGTGCGGCGACGACGTCGTCAACGGCACCGCCGGCGAGCAGTGCGAGACCGGCGACGCGTGCGAGGCCTGCGTGGTCACCTTCGATCCCGGCGGCGACGGCACCTGCGGCGACGGCGTCGTCGACCCGGGCGAGGCGTGCGAGGACGGCAACACCGACGACGGCGACGGCTGCTCGGCCGACTGCGAGTTCGAGGCCGCGCCCGCCGCCGGTGACGGCGGTGGCTGCTCGACCTCGGGCGCCGCGTCGCCGTGGCTGCTGCTCGCCGCGCTGGCGCTGTGGGCTCGGCGCCGACCTTGTCACTCGGCGGTGAGCGCGCGCTCCGCGATCCGCGCGGTGATCGTCGTCGGCGCGACCGACGTGCCGCCGAAGTACAGCCCTGCCGCCCATCGCGAGGCGGTCGCGTCGGTGCACCCGCGCGGCAGCGTCGTCGCCACGTCGATCGTGCGCCCGCCGATCGTGCCCTCGATCGAGAACCCGTAGACGCCGCCGTCCGACCAGATCCGGTAGCGCAGCGGCGCCTCCTCGGCGAGCTCGTCACCCGTCAGCGACACCAGCGGATCGTCTTGCCACTGGTGCACCCCGTCCGCGTTCGCGTACGCCGTGATCTCGAGCCGGGACGGATCGAGATCGTTCCGCCATCGCCAGCCGAACATCACGCCGTTGTCCGCGAGATCGAAGACGCCGCAGTCCGAGAGCCCCGGTAGCCGTCCGGTGCCGGCGTCGCGTCGGGGCCTGCGTCCGCACCGCCATCGCACGCGGCGCCGAGCACGCCGGCGACCATCCACGCTGCGCCGCGAACCCGCACGCTCAGCTCGCCAGCAGCTCGGCGCCGTGGTCCGTGATCGCCACCGTGTGCTCGACGTGCGCCGACAGGCTGCCGTCCGCGGTGACGACGGTCCAGCGATCGTCGAGCACGCGGATCGCGCCGCCGCCGGCGGTCAGCATCGGCTCGATCGCGATCGTCATGTTCGGCTTGAGCCGCCGGCCGGTGCCGGCGACGCCGTAGTTCGGCACGCTCGGATCCTCGTGCATCGCGCGGCCGATCCCGTGACCGACGAAGTCGCGCACCAGGCCGAACCCGTTCGCGTCGGCGTGGCCCTGGATCGCCGCGCCCAGATCGCCGAG
>Ga0163144_10003248_pt1 | contig 37079 bp, 30 predicted proteins | sample OliLak19BULKMAT1_FD_123175 | JGI IMG/M metagenome (GOLD analysis project Ga0163144, IMG submission 123175) | Freshwater microbial mat bacterial communities from Lake Vanda, McMurdo Dry Valleys, Antarctica - Oligotrophic Lake LV.19.BULKMAT1 | ecosystem: Environmental > Aquatic > Freshwater >...
ACTAGCGGACAAACCAGAGGATAGTAAATATAGTGGTAAGCTGAAAACGATAAATTTAAATCTAGGTGCCATATTAGATAACAGTACACTTGGGATAGTCAGTCTTGACAGGTCAAGCATAAAGGGAACAGGATTTACACCAGCCAGTTTAAATGCAAATATGGACGCCTATGCTTCTAGATTTGACTTTAATGGTTACTCATACACAAATATAAATATAGTAGGTAATGCCGTAAGAAAAATGTTTAAGGGTGCATTAGACATTAAAGACCCAAACATTACCTTAAACTTTGACGGAACCATTAACTATAATAATATCAAAGAGCCGGAGTTTAACTTCAAGGCTAATATAAATACACTAAACCTAAAGCCACTTCACTTCACGGATGAGAATGTGGCCCTTAGCACTAAGTTAAATATCAATTTGACTGGTTTAGATCCTGATAGAATTGTGGGTAAACTAATTGCCTACGATACTAAAGTGACTAATAATGGTGTACCGTACAATATTGATACCCTACAACTATACAGCAAAATAAAGGGAAAGTACAGAGAAATAGCCTTTCGCAGCAGTTTAGCTGACATTACCGCAGAGGGCACTTTTATACCTACCCATTTACCAGATTTCTTTGCCACTCTAGCAAATACATACATCAGCAGTGAGTTTGTAAAAATGAAAACGGGGAAGGTTGGCAAAGATCAGTTTATGAAATTTGATGTTACGGTAAAAGACTTAACACCAATATATGGGCTTATGCCTGAAAAAATTTACGTTCAACCAGGTTCATATATTAAAGGAGAGTTAGCCACAAATGGTGATACAGTTAAGGTATTGGGGCAATTTCCTAGAATTAGATACAATGATTTCTACATCAGCAATTTAATTTTTGATGCAGATAGTCAAAATACAGTCGGAGATCTTGTATTTAAAATGAACATAGACAGCCTACGGCAGAAAGACAGTGTACTAGCTAAAGATATATATCTACGAGCTGAAATACGGGAAAATCACGTATTTTCACAAATTGGGGCAAAAACGATAGACAATAAACGTGAAGTACAGCTAAACTCTAAAATTCACAAACACGGCAATAATTTAATAGTTAGTTTAGACAGCAGCTACATTAGGTTAGACAGTTTTCCATTTATATTAACAGGGGAAGATATTACCTATACTGATAAAGGAAAGATAAGCTTTCCGCTAGTAAGCCTCATAAATAATGAACAAAAGTTGCAGATTAGTGGTGACTATCAAAAGGGAGTAGATTGGCCCATATTAGCTAAAATAGAAAACCTAAAAGTATCAGAGTTAGTTGCATTTGTACCTACACTAGACGGTATGAATGGTTATATAAACGGAGATGTATCAGTCGCTAAAATAAACAAAGCTCCCGAAATAGACGCCAACATAGACATCACAAAATTAGAATATGGAGGAATGGATCTTGGTACACTACGTACGAAAACAGAGTTTGACCAAAGAAGCAATAAGTTAAAAGTTCAAGCTAATTTGCAAAATGACAGCATAGGCAATACTTTGGCTGCTAATGCTATAATAGATATTGGGGAAGCACAAACTTTACAGGCAGATGTTAAATTAAATAAAACCCCGATAAAACTATTTGAGCCTTTTCTGAAGGCAATATTTACTGACGTCAGGGGCTTCTTAACTGCTGATTTAAAAGTCAGGGGTAGGTTAGATAAGCCCTTAATTACTGGAGATTTAACCCTAGACCACGACACGCTAACTATGGTTTTCCTAGAGGCACCCTATGCCATAAATCATACCCTCCATTTTGACGGAAAGCGTATAGAAATAGAAGATTTAGAATTGGTAGATGTAGCTGGCAGTAAAGGCGTAATAAATGGTATCGTAAACTTGTCTAACATAGCCGCACCGGTGCTAAATCTGGACTTGCAGATGAAAAATTTCCAAGTAATTGATGCAAAACCTAGCGAGGGAGCCGTATTTTATGGAACTGTTTACGCCAGTGGCTCTGCACAAGTATTTGGTCCAGTTGATGATTTGACCATAAATGTTGATGTGAAAAACGAGGCAAATTCTGTCTTCAATATGCCTATTGGCAATAGTACAACTGTAGCAACTTATGAGTTTATAAAGTTCACTACCGATAAAGAGTTTGGTAAATATGAGAATAAAGTATCCTTTTCTGGCCTGACTATTAATATGAAAATGCAGGTAACCCCAGACTTACTGACACAGATAATAATGGACCCTAGAGTTGGTGATGAAATAGATGCACGTGGACGGGGCAATCTAGCTATAAACCTTTCAAAAACAGGCGACCTAACTATGTTTGGAACCTATACGGTTGAGTCTGGAAGCTATAAATTTTCTGCATACGATATAGTAAATAAAGCATTTACGATAGACAATGGCTCTTCTATAAAGTGGACAGGTGACGCCTATAACGCAATGCTAAATATTGGCGCTACATATTCTATTAATAACGTAAGTCTAGCCCCACTGCTAGAAACAACAGGGCAAATTACAGCTCCGGGCACCTCCGGTGGTTTGCCAGATGCATCTGGCAGCGTAGTAAATGCGCCAAGGGCTACAGTAAATGCTAAGTTAAGTATGAAGGGTACACTAATAGAGCCAGATATATATCTAGACTTTGATGTAGTACAGCAACAGGGCATTAGCAGCAGTTATAGCAGCATTGCTAACGCAATACAGTTAATAAGACAAGACGACCAAGAGCGTAATAAAACTGTAATAAGTCTATTGGTATTAAATAGCTTTCCGCCTAAAGAATTGGGCAGCAGTCAAGCAAGTAGTACATTAACTGGTGGCATAGGCGACCTAGTTAGCAATCAGTTGAACTATTGGTTGGGTCAAGTGAGTAACGATGTGCAATTGGGCGTAAACTTTGGTCCAAACCAAGACTTGCAAGTAAGTCTAAATACAACCTTACTAAAGGGTAAAGTAAACTTTAATGGAACTTACGATGTAAATTCATTGAATAGGAATTTAAACTTTGACGTACCACTGTCTCAGAACTACAGGGCAACCATATTTAACCGTACAGCTCCAACAGCCATACCCCTACAAAACAACAATATGCTGGGTGTCGGCATCAGCTATCGGAAACAGTTTGACCGAATTAAAGATCTATTCCGCAAAAAGCCAAAAGAAAACACAAAACCAGGCCCCAAAGATAAAGACCAACAAGAAAACGTGCCAGGTCAATCACCAGATATGAAAGAATCCCTTAAGGATAGTACCGACAAGAAAAAGAAGATAGAGAAAGATATTAAAGGTAAATAATAAAGTATATTTTGATATTTATTTATCACTCCATTTCCCTAGAAAATTGATGCTGAATTCTATAAACTTGATAATTAGGTAACATAAATGAGTAACACGTATTGAGTTCGCCCCTTGCTTTTGATAAATCGAATAAACAAATCGGTACTAATTATACTAACCATCTAGGGTAGAGAAACGATAAACTATGAAAGGTATATTAATAAAATTAATCTGCATATTCGGTTTAGGCACTTCTTGCAAGAAAGAAAAAATTACAGCTAAAAAGGTGAAGACCGTTGATGCTAAATAGGTGACCCTAATGGTAACATTTTAATAAACGTACCTTGCGAAGTATGGTTTAGGGCAGATAGTGAAAGAATTCCGCAAAAAAACTTTGAAAAGATGCTAGGCAACTATAAGAGTGAAAGTACGGGTAAGTTGAAGTTTACCTATGAAGAATCTGACCTGCAAGGTAAGGGCCTGATGATGTAAATATACACGCCAAGAGACGTAAATGACCGGTTGCCAATTAATCAAGACATATACGGCTATATATCTGCCGGGTGAGGGAAGAGTTCGTGTATTTATTAAGCCGATGAAACCGTTTTTCCCAGTGTCTCTCTATGACGTATTTGGAAATAAACAAAAGAAAGACACCATAATAGGCGGGCATACTGGCTTTTATAAAGAGTACAAGGGATTTAGCAGAGATTTAATATGTTTTGGGGTCGCATTTAGAAATTTAAGCGATGTGCCTAAAAGTAGCCCATCAAGTCAACATCCATATTTCAATGGATTAAAACACAGTAGCAAGCCGTTTGTAGATACTTTAGAGTTTGTAGTAGAATAAAACAAAGAGTAATATTTCAATTATTACAGTCCAGTCATTTATTTGATTGGTCTTATTAGTGTCAGGTATATACTAACTATAAATGTTGAATTAATTAAAAATAAATAAAGTTTTTTGAATAGCTGAAATGTTGTATCAAGTTGAAGTCATCAAGAATTCATTTCTGACTTAGCTTAGTTTTCATTAATTTTAGCCACAAAATAAACGACAAATTGTGCGAAAATTTTACCTAATTATTCTTTGCTTTATCTCTGTAACTGCATTAGTCAGTTGTGGATCTATGGGGTATTTAAACCCTAATTTTAAATCGTTAGCCCGCAGCCATAAAACGATTGCTGTAATTCCAGTACATACGATATTAACAGGAAGGATTCCAGAAAAAATGACGTCTGTACAAAAGACTGAACAAGAACTGGCAGAAAGTCTGGCATTTCAAAAATCGTTATACAATAACCTATTAAACAACTCAGGTGCTGGTAAAAAGGACATACACATAACCATACAACCCATAGAGAAAACATTAAAAATATTAAGAGACAGCGGCATAGACCTAAATATGGTATATACCATAGACCCACAGGCACTAGGGAGGCTGCTACGGGTTGATGCCGTAGTAATGAGCTCTGTAAAGAAAACGCGTTATCTAAGTGACTTAGAGAGTTATGGTATCAGCTTGGGTGAAGACGTCATTCAAATTATTAAAAGCATTCCACAGATAGCAGATTTACCCATTAGCGACCCAACCAATGGCACCCAATTGTCTAAAACATACGATCTAGATGCAGAGTCTCAACTGTTTAATGTAGCGGATGGCAACCTATTGTGGAAGGAAATAATACAAACGGGAACTGACTGGAACTACCCTGCTAATCAAGTAATAGAAGGCATTAACAGACGCTTTGCCCGGAAATTTCCATATAGAAAGAAATAGCTGATTGTTAAGCTTATATGTCACCCAATATTGGTCGCAATATAATCTCTTCCACACAGGCACTACTACTTAGGCATAGGCTGGCATAGACCATATCGGCAACATCATTTGCAGTCATAAATCTATCATCTGGTAAATCTGTCCCAGCCCAACTATTGGTTAGGGTTGCCCCAGGCATTACCGTAGTTACCTTAATGTTGTGAGGAATTAATTCTGAGCGCAATACTTTGCTAAAGCCATTCATAGCATATTTACTTATGCTGTAACTACCGCCATTACTGTAAGCCATTATGCCAGCTACTGAGCTAATGTTAAAAATATGACCAGATCTTTTGTCTATCATTTTGGGCAACAATAATCTAGTTAAATGGTATGCAGAGTAAACATTTGTCTCCATCATCAATTCAAATGATCCCTCAGCTTCATCTTGTATTTGCCCAGGTATGAAGGTTCCCGCATTATTTACCAATACGTTTGGCGTACCCAATAAGTCAAGTATTTGACTCGCAAATTCTTTACGATCTTCTGTTTTACTCATATCAGCAGCTAATGCTAATATTTTCCCATCAAGGTTGAAAGCTTGTAATTGCGTTTTAGCATCGGATAATTTCGATTGCGTACGGGCAGTTATGGCAATGTTATACCCAGCTGCAAATAGTTTGGTAGCAATGGCATAACCAATACCATAACTAGCGCCAGTGATTACGGCTGTAAGTTGCGTCATATAGTCAAATGTATCAAAGCAAATAAATTCGGCAAATGTTTATTTATAGGCTTTTATTTTGTCAATATCGGTGTATTTTCTACCGTATTTATCTATATAGAAGTTAAATTGTTTTAATCCTACTTGTGCTATTCCATTTTTGAAAGGATTTGCATCAATAAATTGATAAGGAATAACGGTCTCAAACTTGCCATCTACATACCCAACTTTGCCACCAGTCATTGCAGGAAAGCTCCCTTCTTTACCCTCGCCAATCCAGAACACTTGCTTTTCTGACTCTAGGCCTTTAGCATCAACCAACATCCATTCTGTTCGGTCTATACTGGCTGGTGCAGCAGTTTTGTTGTAGGGCAATACAGCTTGATACTTAAACACTGTTACAAAATTTCCAGTTGTATCTATTAATGCAAAACGATCTAAATCATCTTGTATCCAAGCATAATGGTCGTTAAATGCACCTATATCCTTGTATTTTGGTGCTAAGAGTTGGTTGCCCTTACTGTCAATTATTCCATATACGTCTTGGTATCTATCCTTTATTTCAAATAGATTATCTCTGCCTGCAATTACATTTATGCTGTAAAATTTTGGTTTAAATATTTCTTTTCCTTGGTCATTCATTAACCCAAACATACCAGATTGCTTTACTATCCAAAGATTACCATTAGATTGAACTATATCTTGATAGTATAATTCTTTGATTACTTTCCCTTTATCATTCATCAATCCCCATACATAACCAATACGCATCTTAAATAGACCTCTTCCCTGTGAATAAATTTGGTCATAAGTAAAATCTGTAAGTAGCTTGCCCTTAACATCAATCAGTGCATCTTTTCCACCAGTACCTACTATCGCAGCAGCCCCGTTAAATGACAAAGCGCGTACGTATTTGGTTTTTAAAATGATTTTGCCCTCTTTATTTATGTAAATGGCTGTACTATCTTCTTTTACTAAAGCTAATCCACTACTAAAAGATTCTGCATAGTTTAGTGTTTTTACGCCCTTTACCTCAAGTCTAGTTCCTGCATTTTTGCCTACTACAGAAAATATGTGGTAATCATTGCCCGTATAGGCTACTACAAAGCCTTCAGATATATCATCGATAGTTTCATAGTTTACGGGTATTAGCTCTTTGCCTGCTTCATTTATCAACCCTACTTTATCACCCAGTTTTACCTTCGCAAAGCCTTTATTCAAGGCTTCAGCCTTATCATATTTGGGTTTTACCTTTATTTTCCCAGTGCTATCTGCATAGCCCCATACTTCGTTTAGGTCGTGATAAGGTATTAGTGCAGGCAGCTTTTGAGCATTCAGACTAAGATGTGCCGTGCAAATCAGGGTAAAAAACAAAAGTTTAAGAATTTTCATATTTAAAATAAATCAAACAAAAAAGGATTATGTAAATTGTTGTATTAAGGTTAAGATGCTAAATAGGGTAATAAAGATGCACTTTACACAACTGTACTAGGCCAAATACCAAATAACGAGCCACCAATACTATCTGCACTGGCGCCAGTAACGCTGTGTAAAGTATTGGTATGCCCTAACACCCTAAGCAGCCCTAGAAAAGCAAAAATTAGCGCTTCTTTAAATGCGACAATGCCCCCATCTGGAACGTGAATGCTGCAGCTGGTATTAGCTAGTATTTCTTTCATTACTACTAAATTCAATGCCCCACCACCCGTTACCAACATACTACCCTCATTAGGGGCGGCTTCGCCTATCTTTTTACCGATATGTTGACACAGAGTGGCCAAAAGGTCTGGCGCTGATACCTGACTAAGTTCTATGATGGGCCATAGCTCGGCCATAATTTGGTCTTTATGTAAAGTTTTAGGACCTACACGTGCGTAATAATCCCAATCATTAAGACGTTCCATTAGTTTCTCATCTACTTGACCAGTAGCGGCTATGTTTCCCCCCTCGTCATATTTCTTGCCTGGATAGTTTTTCTCGACAACCTCATTTAACAAAATGTTGCAGGGCGCTAAGTCCCAAGCCAATCGCTTATCTGCCTTGATGGAAATATTGGCAATACCACCAAGATTTAGACAGGCATTATATTTTTCAAACAACAGCTCATCACCTACTGGCACTAAGGGTGCCCCCTGGCCCATTAGGGCAACGTCTAGGCTTCTAAAGTCCGTAACAACAGGTCTATTAATAGCGGCGTATATGTGTGCTCCGTGCCCTATCTGATAGGTATAGCCTTGTTCTGGTTTGTGAAACACAGTATGTCCGTGTGAACCTACTAAGTCTATCTTAATATCGCACTTAAGTAATATTTCCTTAAGTCTAGATCCCATCCATTTTCCAAATCGTGCGTCACTCTCTATTAGGCCAGATGCCTCAAGAGATGGTGCTATTCGCAACATTTGTTGAATGGCAGGGTACGCGTTATAGTCTAATGTTTCTGCGTGGAGTACGTTATACTCCCAATCGCCTGTGGCTGAATGTGAAAAAGTACAAATGGCTACATCTAGACCATCTAGGCTGGTACCGCTCATTAGGCCGGCTACCGTATATGTGTTTGGCTCTGTTAGTTCCATAGAGGTATTCTATTAAAAAAATCTAATGCTGTAAACTTGGGTGCTAATTTAGGTTACTTAGGCAGACCTATTGCAATTATCACAAAGTCCGGCTATTAATACCTGTACGTCTGTAAACTTAAACCCATCTGGCAAAGCCAATTTAGGTAAATTGGTATCGGGCAGGCACATTGTCATATCACACTTATTGCACTTAAAGTGAACGTGATCGTCACTATGTTGGTGCAGGTGATTGTGGCTATCCATTACGGCAGTGCTGCAACATTCGTGGTGGCAAATAGCATACTTAAGTACGGTGCCATTATCTGGAACCTTATGTAGTAGTCCGTTATCTACTAATGTATTCAAGGTGCGATACAGGGTAACTCTGTCAAAGTCTGAACCCAACAGTCGCTCTAAATCAGGTTGACCTAGGGCATAAGAATTCATTAAAAAAGCTTGCAAGGTTTTAATGCGAACATCAGTAACTCTCAGTTTTCTCTGCTTTAATAAATTTAATGATTTCTCTGTCATACTTTTAGAATCGGTAGCAAAATTAACTACATAAAGCCCAGTTCCAATCTTGCCTCTTCACTCATCATACTTTGATCCCAAGGTGGGTCAAAAGTTATGTCAACGCTTACGTCTTTTACGTTTTCCACTTCCCTTACTTTATCATCTACTTCCTGTGGTAACATACCTGCAGCTGGGCAGGCTGGACTGGTCAGGGTCATTATTACCTCTACTTTGTAGTCATCATCTATGGTTATAAAATAGATTAAACCTAGATCATATATATCTACACTAATTTCAGGATCGTAAACTGTCTTTATGGCCTTGATGATGTTGAGCCTCATCTCTTCTTTCTGCATATGCATTGCCTCACGTTGCATTTGTTGTTCCTCGGTATTCATATCAATTGGGTTCATTTAATTGGTTTTGTGCTTGAAAAGCAGTTGCGTACAATCTTATTTGCCTAATCATAGCGTCTAATCCATTTTTACGTGTTGGGCTTAGGTGCTGTTGTAGCCCTAGTTGCTCCATCCAGCTTAGATCTGCCTGTACCACGTCCATTGGCTTCTGTTGATTATATATTCTTAATACTAATGCTACTAAACCTTTCACTATCAGGGCATCACTGTCGCCTTTTAATTCTATTTTATTATCTATTTGACTGGCGTGTAGCCACACGCTACTTTGACAACCCTTTACTTTATGGGCATCATCTCTAAACGGTTCTGGAAACGGAGGTAACTCAGCCCCCAACTCAATGATATAGTTGTAGCGCTCTGTCCAGTCTTCGCCTATCATATCAAATTCAGATATGAGCTCCTGTTTTCGAGTGTCTATTAGAGTGTTTTCTGCCATATTCTATTCAATAACAGTTATGACTAGCGTTTTAGTTTGCTAATTGTTTTTGTTAATGTTTCTACTAAATAATCTACTTCTGCAAATGTGTTGTAAAATGCAAATGAGGCTCTTGCTGTTGCATTTACCCCTAAGTGATTTAATAAGGGTTGTGTGCAGTGGTTTCCCGTTCTCACAGCAATACCCTGCAGGTCTAGGAAAGTACCTAAATCTAGTGGATGCACTCCATCTATAACCATACTAAATGCCGGTATGCGTTCGTGTTGTGGACCTAATATTTGAATTTCAGGAATTTGACTTAGACCTTCCCATACGTATTCTGTTAATTGTTGCTCATACTGTTGCAGTTTGGCTCTACCTAAGTTTTCTACATAATCCATTGCTGTAGCTAGTGCAACGGTACCAGCTATGTGTGGAGTACCAGCCTCAAACTTATTGGGGATATCTGCATAGGTACTTCGGTCGTAATAAACTGCATCTATCATATCACCTCCACTTTGATAGGGGGGCATTTGGTTTAAATGCTCAGCCTTAGCCCATAGCACGCCTATACCGGTAGGTGCAAAAACTTTATGACCTGAAAACACCAAAAAATCTGCATCAAGTTCCTGTACGTCTATGGCATAGTGTGGTGCTGCTTGGCAAGCATCTACAACTACGGGAATGTTGTTTGCCTTGCCTGCGGCTATAATTTCTGCAATTGGATTAATAGTACCAATGCTGTTGCTAATCCAAACGGCACTTATTATTTTGGTTCTATCTGTAATTAAACTTGTCAATTGAGATAGGTCTAAAGTACCGTTTTGAAATACGGGAATATATTTCAGCTTAGCGCCTGTTTTTTCACAGATTATTTGCCAAGGCACCATATTGGCGTGGTGCTCCATACCAGTTATTAGCACTTCGTCATTAGGCTTTAAGTTTTGCCCGCCCCAACTGCTGGCTATTAGGTTCAAACCCTCTGTAGCACCTCTGGTAAATATTATCTCTCTATGGTCGGGTGCATTTAGGTGTCTTGCTATGGTCATTCTAGCTGACTCATAGGCGTCTGTAGCCTCACCGGCTAGATAATGCACACCTCTATGTATGTTTGAGTTTTGGGTGGTGTAGTATTGCACCAACCTGTCTATTACTACTTGAGGCTTTTGCGATGTGGCTGCATTGTCTAGATACACCAAATTTTTTCCATACACCTTAGTGTGTAGTATGGGGAAGTCTTTTCTGATGGCTTCAACCCAAGCATTATTAATTATTTCACTTGTTGCTTGCCTTTCCATTCTATATATTTATGATGTCAATATTATAATTATGACGCTTTTATTCGTTCTAGTTTTTTTCTTATACCTGATTGTGCTAACTGTCTGACACCTTGGTTTACAATGCCTTCAACTATATCATTAAAAAATGCAGCTGTCAATAAACTGATTGCATCTAGCTTACTTAATCCACGTGCTTGCATATAAAATATAGCCTCTTGGTCTAACTGGCCAATAGTTGCCCCGTGGCTACACTTTACGTCGTCTGCAAATATTTCTAATTGCGGCTTGGTATATATGTGTGCATTTCTACTTAATAATAAGTTCTTATTACTTTGAAATGCGTTGGTTTTCTGTGCATCAAGCCGTACCATTATTTTCCCGTTAAATATGGCAGTTGCCTCATCTGTAGCTAAGCCCTTATACAACTCATCGCTAAGGCAATGTGGCATAGCGTGATCAACTGTGGTATAGTTGGCTATTACTTGCTTAGCATCTGCTATATATACTCCATTTAGCTTCACGTGATTGTTTGGCGCAGCTAGGGTATATTTTAATTCGTTCCTAATGTTACCTTTACCTATACAAATAGCAGTATGGTGGGCAAATGAAGAAACGGCTGTTTTAATGTGTGTATGGTGAAACTGGTGACTGCCAAGCTCTTGATTTTGAATTTTGTTTAATTCTAAGCTTGCATTTTCTTTTACATCTATCTCGTGCACAACTGTATGTGTACCAGATAGTCCCAAATATTCCTCTAATATAGTAGCCTTAGCAAACGACTCTACTATAGTTAATATTCTAAAGTGTTTCTGCAATTGATAATCGCCAGAAAATTGAAGATGAATAACTTGTTGAATGTCTGCGCTACTAGCCACGTGAATGATGATACCTTGATCGAAAGTTGAGGTATTCCAAGCCACGATTCCGTTTGCGTCAGCTTTCTCTATTTCAGCAAAGTATTCATTAATCAATGCTTTACCAGAATTGTCTTTCCAGTCTATTATGTTAAGACCACTGGGTAAATCTGCAGGGATATTTTTTATGGCGCCATCAACTATTTCTAAAGTAATTGAATTGGGCAATGCCTCTGTTGCTACAGCATAATAAGGTTTCGCTTCATTTACATTATTAGTTAGTGTACCAAACGATGCAAAGCGCCAATCTTCATCTGCAGGATTGGGTAGTCCATTAGTATCTAAATAACTTTTGGCAATTTCTCGCTTTACTAATTCTGTATCAGCAGTCATTATATCTATATCAGTCACGTAGGTTTCTGTCATCGTTATGCGCCTATTGGCTGATTTATGTTGGTTATCCAATCGTAACCTTTCTCTTCCAGTTCTAATGCTAGACTTTTATCGCCAGATTTTACTATTTTACCATCTGCTAATACGTGGACAAAGTCTGGAATGATATAATCTAACAAACGTTGATAGTGGGTAATCACTAAAAATGCATTGTCTTTATTTTTCAATTTATTTACCCCATTTGCAACTATACGAAGGGCATCAATATCTAGTCCGCTGTCGGTTTCGTCTAGTATTGCCAGTGTAGGCTCTAGCATCGCCATTTGAAATATCTCGTTTCTTTTTTTCTCACCACCACTAAATCCGTCATTCAGGCTGCGACTTAGTAATTTTTGATCTATTTCAACCAATTTCATACGTTCACGCATCGTTTTTAGAAATGTAGGGCTGTCCATATCAGGCAGGCCTTTATGCTTTCTCCCTGCATTAACGGCAGCACGTAAGAAATTTGTAGTACTCACACCCGGTATTTCAATTGGGTATTGGAATGCAAGAAACACACCTTCTCTGGCGCGCACTTCAGGTGACATTTCTGTTAAATCTTGGCCATTATAGGTAATGCTACCACTGGTTATTTCATAGCCATTTCTACCTGTTAATACACTGGCTAGTGTGCTTTTACCTGCACCATTGGGGCCCATTATGGCGTGCACTTCTCCTGCTTTGATGCTTAGAGTTAATCCCTTTAGTATTTCCTTATCTTCTACCCTAGCGTGTAGGTCATTAATTTGCAACATAGTTTTAATAAAATTCTGTTGATGAACAATCCCGGAATGGCAACAAAAAAGAATTTTGATTTGGGATATTACAACGTAGCAAAGGTACAAAGTGTTTCTCTTTTTAAGTAGACTAATTCTAAGTAGTGATAGATAAATGCATTGGTTTGATACCTAAATAATTGAAATATAGTAGTTTGTGATTTTCTTAAATAAATAAAAACTTAAACTACTTACATTCTGAATAAAATCAGGACAATTAGAGGAATTAATCATTAAATATTCCTTTGAAATAAGGGACTAGAAAGTAAATTGCAGTAAAGTTGATCTGTGACAAATTTTACAATACAAAATTAGTACTGTCATTAAACCCTTTGAAAATAAGGCTCTCTAAAGTGAAAAAGTAAAAAGTACATATACAATAAATGAAAACATATCATTAATCATCTTTTTAGCATTATCCTTAATGTACAGGCACAATCATTTAATTACAAGTCTGTTGATAGTTTGCTGAATGCAAACCTGACTAGTGTGTTCAACCACAAAGTAATTTGTATGGTTACTTACAACGATTTTTTAATTTACTATTACCGTAAGGGTGGCGATAGCTTAACTTCAGGCGCAGTTGCATCAGTAACTAAGACCAACCTAATGGATTATCTATATCGTTCAATTTAGCTATTTGCCTGCCCCAAAGGTCACTTATGCTTTATATTAGGCAAAGGGCTAAGAGGGGTAGAATACTTTTAATCCTATATTGATTTGACGTAAGGCGTGTTTTAATTCAAATTTCAACAGATTAATTTTAATCAAGATATAAATTATTTTGATACCAACTATATTAATAAATAATTTACAAAGGGAATATGGCATAGTAATCTTTTGAAAAATAGAATTCAATATCTGGTTATTAAACCAATAAAGTTAAAATGATATTTAATGAAGAGGTAACTGTAAAGAAAACTGATATTTAGTTTTTTTTAATCAAATTTGACTCCTCTTAATGTTACTATGTCTTTTGAAATAAACGCTGTACATATTCCTAAGCTTAGACTGAGTGTGCGTGAGCGCATTACATTTAACCTGCACTTGGGGTACGCTGCTTGCGACGGGTTAAGTTTGGGTATTTTGGCTTTGAACGAATTCATATTATTAAAAAACTTAGATGCTAATCCGTATCAAGTCAGTATGTTGTTTCAATTAGCTACATTAATGATGCCTTTTAGCATCATATTGACGAATTATGTGGCTAGGGCAAGTAGCATTAAGAAACTACTTAGAAACGTAGCTTGGTTAACTCGTGGACCACTATTGCTTTTAATCATCTTCCCAAGCGTTACTACTAATGCTGTTTGGTCTTGGGCGTATCTATTCATATTTGCATTATACTATTTAGCCAATCCTTTCATATTGCCCTCTATTAATGTATTTACTCGGGCTAACTACTCACATACGCGCTATGCTAGGCTATTCAGCATTAGTCAAAGTCTAACCCAGTCTGTCACTTTCGTAGCCACCTTAATTACTGGGCATCTGCTGCAATTTGATTCGGGTATGTACCGTTACATATTGCCTATACTTGGTGTAATCGGAATAATTGGAATTTATGCCATATCTGCCGCCCCAGTTAAGTTTAAGAAAATTCAAAAGCGGGGGGATAATGAAGTAGAAAATAATAGTATTGGCTACATTATGCAACGGGCCGTGAATATAATTAAGACCAACAAGCCATTTAGGTATTTCCAATATGGGATGATGTCTTACGGAATAGGAATGCATATGACATTTGGCGTAGTAGCCTTGTTTCTGGTTGAGCGTATGCAACTTAGTTTTAGCCAAATAGGTAATTATAAAAATATACCCGTGTTCATCGCCATAATAGCCTATCCGGTAGTTGGCTCTATATTAGATCGACGTGATCCGCATAAGGTAGCAGCCATTACTTACTTAATGTGTATTCTTTATCTGCTCGGACTAATTATCTCGGACTATTATCCCAGTAGCTTTGACTTAGATGGTTGGCAAATTTACCCTTGGTTATTGTTTGCATTCGTTATGTATGGATTCTTTTCTGCGGGTATTGGGTTGGTGTGGACTATTGGGAGTAGTTATTATGCTACACCAGGTATGACGGGTACATATCACGCTATTCACATCAGTTTAACGGGTGTGCGCGGGTTATTTGCGCCATTTTTAGGAATGTTTATTTATCAGTACTTTGGTTTTATTACAGCCTTCTCAGCCAGCATTTTCTTCTTTATTTTGGCAATTGCTATACAGCAGTATAGTAGAAAGTTCAGTTCGGATGGTTAAAACATAAAGAATGCGGCAATATTGTCGCATTTTCTAGGGTCGCACACTTGTAATACTATTTTAAGACATTGGTAGAAGTATGGCACACGCAGTTTTGCAGAGTTCATACACAGCTATGAGTTAATTTTTCGTTCCAGCTAAAATTGTAGCATTGCCCTCTAGTGCCATATAAACCACTTTCACCTCTTGTCTGCCAGATACATAGTATCCAAATTTATTTCCCTTTAGGTTTTTGTTACTAATTCTTTTTACTATTCGACCATTAACTTTATAGTCAACCCAAGCGCCGTTACCCTTTATAGTTAAGGTATTCACATAGGCAGATGGATTTACGTAGTCCGTAGATTTCATAGGGCATAACCAAGACATTTTACTATCATTAAAGCTAGCTAAACCTGCATCGCCTACTGCATTAATTAGTAATAGATTGCCCGTACTGTAGTCGTTTACTCCAGATGCAAAGTTTACCAAACCGAAGTAGTCAGTTCTGCTACCTTTTTTCCATTCTATCACCAATTCCAAACGAAATGGTTTGTTTACATCGAAGTTGAAGTAATGAGCAGCCATATACGGCATTTCATTTCTATTGCTCACTACCATACCTGCTTGGTATGGTAGTACGTTTAAACTTAAGCCAGTGTCTAGGGTAGTAGCCTCGAATTGATCTTGATGAAATGTTTTGGTTAGAAAATAAGTTTTGTTGTTAGGTTTCACAGTATTTAAATCAGTCATTGTCATTTCTTGCTCGTACTTCTTGCCAATCATAATGAAATGTTCTGATTTTCCAAATGCTAGTATTTTATATTCTTTTATTGTGTCTGCGTTAATAGGGTATGCAGTGATGGTGTGAACTCCTGGTTTAACAACTAATTTTTTAGCCTCTGTAGGGTTTACTTGTCCGATAAATACGCCGTCTAATTTAATGGTGTTAGTTTCTGATACTTTAATAACAATAAATGCGTTTTCTTTGCCTAAGTCATTAGTATTTATTTTTTTAACTAATTTTTTGCTGGCTGAAGATTTATTTTTTTTTTTGCTGGTTTCGGTTTTAGTAGGATTTGAAGCTAGAGCCATCGTACTGATAAGAAGTAGTGTGGCAATGCTTGTAAAAAAATGGTTCATAACTATTATCAAATGGTGTATGACGTATAGATTAAAAAACCATTAAAATGTTCATTAATTATTAAAATTAAATTAAATTATATTTAAGATTGGACTTGTAATTATATATTTATATACAAGATTTATTGTAGAAAAAATTTTCTTAATTAGTTGTAAGCTAGATATTTATCTATATTAATTGTTATATTTTTTTGTGTATTTTAAATTAAAAAAATAAGTTAAATTAGATTCGTTCTTTTTTAATCTTATCGTATTCTTCGCCTACTTTTATGGTCAACCAATGCATATTGGCCACATTGGCTGTTTCCTTCATACTCTCTATAAATTCGTCTTTGTCAATTTTATTTTTAGTTCGGGCCTGCATTAGTTTCTTTACGTACTTAATGAAATTAAGGTAGATTTTGCGTTGGGTCTCACTTATCTTTTTATTGCGCTTAAGGTAATTGCTAAATGCTTCTACTAAAGAATTGAAAGGATCAATATCATTTAGCTCAAAATAGGTTTTTAGTAATAGTATTTTAGCATCTAGGTGATAATATATATCCTCTATGTCAACAGTTTGTAACAATCGAAGGGCTTTACTAAAGTCTCTGTTGTGGAAGTGCAGATTGGCTGTATTATATATATAGGTGTTGTCTCTAAACTCTGGTATTATTTTGCCCTTATAATTTTCTAGAAATTCTTTTGCAAATTCTGCTTGATCTAATCTCAAAGCTAGGGTAACTATATTTTTTACAGTACCTGGGCTAAGTTGTCCATTTAGGGTAAGTATGTTTTTCTTAAGTAGGGTTTTATATAGCTCTAACATTTCGTTTTGGTAACTCAGCTCCCCAGCACTTAGCCTTCTATTACAATAGTTGAGTGCGTGCATATACATATCTCTCAACTCATCCTCGGGAAATTCATCAGAGAATGGCTCTAATGCTTCTATAAGTATTTTATAGTGTTCTTTATTATCAGCATCTATAAATAGCATTACTATTCGTTTATAAATTCCGATAGCTGGAATATTTTCTAAGTCAATTTTACTCAATAGATTTAATATTTCTACTAAAAATAAGTTGTTATATGTTTCTTGAAATATGTCTTCCCTGTTTAATATGGCTGCACTATAGCGTAGGCGATTAGATAGATAGTAGAAGTCTAAATTATCAACCGCATCTTGCAAATTTTTATTTATGGCTCTGGGTGTTTGGTTTAAACTATGTAAGTAAGAATCACTCCCTATTAAGTGTTGGTTAAAGAAATACTCAACATTTCGCTTGTTGTTTTTTACTTGGAACTGCTTTGCCTCCTCTAGGCTTTGCTTAAAATGTTTATCCAGTCCCCTGTTATCATACGTTTGTAGTAATAAGTGTTTTTTATAAACTTCGTCTTTGTTAAATTCTTGCAGGGCAAGGAAACTTTCTAACAGTTTAAACAAATCTGTCATTACATATCGCAAGTCTTGTTCTCGCCAGTCATAGTGATTAAACAACAGGTTACCAACATTTTCCATAGCTATTTTGCTATCTTGAAATTCAGGGTGATACTTTCGTAAAATTCCTAATAATTTAATAACGTTTTCATTTTGATTGAAATAGGTTGAGTTTACATATCTATCAAACCACTTCATCTCGTGGCTATTCATTACCTGAAATAGGGCTATCAGTTTGCTTTTCTTCATTGGAATAAATATTATGCTATGGTTAATTATTTATATGTAGGGCTAATATAGAAATAATATTGATAAATAGAGTACCTACACACAAATACGAAACAACGATGGTTACACATAAATAATTATTAATCAACTATTTGTATTCCAAATTAAATTTATCAGGTCCTACAAAGCATTGATTAAAAATTCCGATAAATTGGTGTTTATCTATGAAAATATTTGTGTGTATTTTTCTATTTTTGTTTTAGGATAGTTAATCGTAATGCTTTATGGAAATGGACGATGAAAATTATTAGATAATTCTACTCGGCTATCAACCAACGAAAAGGGCACTTATTACGTTTATATTCTTGCGACACATTTTATTAACAGTTTATACTTAACAGCGCGATGATGAAAAATACACTAAAAGTTTTTGGACTATTATCAATAGGCATAATGCTGAGTGTGTCAAGTTTTGGGCAAGTTTGCGATAAAGTACCTACTGATACTATTTCATCTAATTTAATCCAAGTTTGCGAAGGATCTCCTAATTCTCAATCATCAATTATGAGAGGTTGTATTGCCGTAGTATATATTGTTGACGATGTTAGAATGAAAGAACCAACTAAATTAATGGTAGTGGAAAAGCCAAAAGTTGAGCAAAAAGGGGAATCTAAAGTAATTCAGGAAACTGACGAAAGGTTCACCATCCGGCTATGCAATGTAATCCCTACTGGCGATTGTGAAAAAATGGTACTAACTTTTACCGACAATCAGTTCAATAGCTTAATAGAGTCATTAAAATACAATAAGAATACCTACGCTATAGATGTGGTAATCAGCAAAAAGGCTGGTAAAAAGAAAGTTATTTTCCCAATAGAGTGGAGAATAGTAGTAGAGGGGAATGTAGCAGGTATAAATGGAACTGATGACCAAGGGGTTTATAGTCCTAAAAATGAAATTGATTTGATTCCAGTCCAAGCAACTGGAACTGACAATAGCATAATCATATATCCAGCTAAAAACTATGCATTGGTACCAATATTTAATGGTAATAATGTATTAATAGATGTTAACATTAGTGTTTACCCTAATCCAACAGTAAATCTAATAAATATAAGCACGACCATACCGGTATCTGGTTTAAATGTAAGTGTATTAGCTAGTGACGGTAAAATGGTAATACCAAATGCAAATAGGCAGAATGAAGGAAGCTTATTTACCGTAGATGTAGCTAACCTGTCTGCTGGTGTTTATTACCTGCACCTAACAGGTGGAGGCATATTGAAAACAGAAAGATTTGTTAAGAATTAATAACATAAAAAAAACCCCTACATCTAATTTAACGGGTTGATGTAGGGGAGATATTTAAGAATAGTTTCTCCTGTTTTTAGTTTCTTGTTGTTTCGTGTTGCATTGATACCTACCATTCAAACTGGTGGGTATTGTTATTTACAGGTCTTTTACTTTCTTAATCTTGCAATTTAGATCATTTTACCGATAATACTTCCTAAATCTAGACCAGGAATGTTCGGTAAATTTTCAGAGATGCTATCACTCATTTTTTGCTTTACGGTAGTTCCTGCCGTGTCTAATGCAGCATTTAGCACAGCCTTTAATCTATTTTCTTGCTCGGCTTTATCTAAAGTGGTAAAACCCTCTGTCAATTCAAATTTTTCAATGGTATTGCTGCCCCTTATTTCAAGCAATATACCATCTGCCTCATATTGAGTTATTATCTGTGAAGCTTCCTCACGACTTACAGATAATTTTTCTTTCATTTCGCTCAGTCCGCCTTTACCGGACAACATATCGAATATTGACATACTTATAGTTTTATGATGTTAATGTGAATTTAAATGCAAATAATACATTTACAATGGAAGGCAAAAATATGTTTAGCTAATTAATTTATAGAGCAGTATTAATTATTAGTTTTAGTTGACAATAGTAAATTTATAATATGGTTTAACTTCGCAGAACTTCACCGTTCTAAGATATACTGCAACCATACATTTGTGAGACGTATTGATTACTGGAAACTAATACATAAGTACATTCCACCCACCAGTTTATGTCACTGCATATACGTGCCTCACGTAGTTAGGGTAACGGCTAAAGCCTTAGAAATAGCGCATAGGCTAAACCTGCCTGAAGATCAAATTCAGTTTATAGAGGAAGCCTGTATGTTACACGATATTGGTATAGTTAAGGTGAATTCTGTAAAAATTGGTTGCCACGGGGAATTACCATACGTTCAGCACATAATAGAAGGTAAGCGAATACTGATAGAGGAAGGCTACCCTGAGCACGCACGTGTTGCAGAAAACCACTTAGGTGTAGGTGGCTTAACAGCCTTAGAAATTATAGAGGGTAAAATGCCACTACCTCACAAAGACATATTGTGTGACGCCTTACCAGATAAAATTATTAGCTATGCTGACCTGTGGTTTAGTAAAAACCCAACTAAAGTTTTTGTAGAGAAAGATTTGAAACAAGTACGTGATAAGGTTAAAAACTATGGTCGCAGACAAGAACGTGTTTTTAAAGAAATGTATCAGCAGTTTGAGGGCAAGAGCTTCAAAGATTAGTTTCTATTAAGCTAAACTATTGCTCCACCCAAATTTTAATAATTCCAGTATTGCTCAATGTACTGCTCAGGTCAATTTCTCGGCTGCGCAGGCTTTCGTCTATTAGGGTTAGGTGTGCTGTGTTTGGTGGCACTTCGCCTAAATCAAGTGCGTGCAAGGCTATGTAGTTCCATCCGGGTTGCAGATTTATATATATATCCTTAGGTTTTTTACGTACCCTATATTTCTTCAGAACGAATTCTCCATTTAGTATCAGGCTAATGTGATCCCGATCCTCTTGTTTATCGTCATATATTTTCAGTCGGACTATTCTGCTTTGGCTTTGCCACTCTGCATCTACCTTTACACTCCTGCCCAATACTTCAATAGGTATTATTTCTTTGGTTTCACTATCCAGCTTCACGCGTTCTTTACTTATTGATATGTAGTCTATGGCATCAGGCGAGGTCTCATATAATGCAAAGTGTTCGGGTAAATATGGGCTACTTACTTCACGTAATTGTACATCATCAAAGAAATAGTACGCCATTGGTTGTGCCTGAGTCGCCCCAGCGTATATAAATTCTAATAGTGAATCGTCTGGTATCCAGCACCCTATGGTGAGGTAGTGCCAAGGTTTGTCTGAATTGTTGGTTATATTCCAACTGAATTGCCGCCAATATCTGGTAAATACTGGGTCTATTGTTCGGTATGGTGTATTTAAAAGTAGTGGTTCGTGAATTAATTGACTAGGTGGCCCTTCACTAAAATATACCCCAATACCATTTATACCAGCCTTGCCATAGTAGTCATTCAAACCATTAGTTACCTGCATACTATATGCATAGTAGTGACCTGGCTGTATAGGTTTATCGAGTTTTACTGTAATGTATTCTCTGAAGTTAGGTACATACCTGTTATACATCAACAGGCCAGCTATACGTTTACCAGTATAGGGCTGTACTTTACCAAAGTAACTCTCCGGAAGTGCAGCCTTATTGGTACCCTCCTTACTAAGATAGTCTGGGGTCGCACTTGGGAAGAAAAATCCAGGAGCAGCACTGCGCCAATACTTTAGCTTGGTGTAGTCAGCATCGTTCATTGGTTCACCGTAGCAATCTTCAAAATCACCATTGGGCACCAAGTTAATTTGTGCCAATAGTGTCCCTGAGGTAGCAAATAATACCCAAATAAGCAGGAATCCCTGTGATAAACGAAACATTGTTGCAAAAATACAAATGCAGTTGCTGCATTTTTCTGCAAAATGTCTAGGCAACTTACAAATAGATATAAACAAGGTTTTACATTCTGAACCTTGTTGTGGACAATTTCTTTGGGAAAGAGTTACAGAAATGGACAAAAAAATGCCCAATCATTCTTGCTTAGGCACTTGTATGAAAGTAATTATTACTATTTTATTTTCACTGAAACTTTAGTGGTTGTTTTTATTGGAATTTCACCATTAAATCTGTTTACAGTTGCATTATTGGTCAAACCACTTTTTGTAATTCGGAAATAATATTTTAGCGGTGCTAGGTTTTTAATAGTAGATACTCCGTTTGCACCAGTTATGCCAATATTTAATGCGTTAATGTTTTGGGTATAATCATATTGGTCTTTAAACAAGGCTACCTGCGCACCCTCAACTAATGCGTCGTTATTTGCATTAATTACAGTGAACTCAAGTGTACCAGTGGTGTCACTCGCATTAACCCCCCCAGTAGTAGTTGGTTTTATAGTAGTATCCTCTTTTTTACAAGATGGTGATAAGGCTAAGCCTACGCCAATAATGGCAACAATTAGTAGATTACGTATCATCAGATTAAAATTTATTTACTCAGTTTAGTTGGCAATTTAAGGAATTACCCCCTAAAAATAGTTAATTGGCGGGAAAACAATAGTTACTTAAATTGTTATAGAGATATTAGTACAGAGTTTGCATACAAAATATTTAAACTCTTTACAGTTATACTTACAATTAGATTATTATGATTACCCTGATAGCAGGAACCAATAGACCAGAAAGCAATACCAGAAGGGTAGTAAATTATTACAGCGAATTGTTGCAAGAAAGACAAATGGCTCACCAAATACTTGACTTGTGTGATTTGCCCGCAGACTTTGCCTATACATCTGTGTTTCACCCAGACGGAAACAGTCCAAATATGCAGCCTTTTATTGATTTAATTAATCACTCAACAGCTGTTATTATGGTAGTACCAGAATATAACGGCTCATTCCCTGGTGTATTAAAATCGTTTATTGATGGTTTAAACTGGCCTACTTCACTATCAGATAAGGTTATAGCTTTAACTGGAATAAGCACTGGCGTAATGGGTGGTGCATTGGCACTAAGTCATTTAACTGATGTACTTCATTATTATAAGGCTAATGTCTTGCCTTACAAACCAAGATTAGCTGCAATACATAGGAACATTAGTGAAAATGGAATAACAAATGCCCTTTATATTCAATTGATAAATGATCAATTATCAGCGCTTGAGCGGCATTTGCACCACGATTTGACTGCGTAATACTCCATTTACTTGTTCCGTTTACTTATATATTTGCCTTATTTTGCAGGCTGATGCAATTCAATAAAGCCTCAGCCAAAATTTTAAAATAAGCGTGATACAGGGTAGAAGAGATTTAATGAAGGGCTTGGGACTAGTTAAGAACAAAGCAAACCTATACAAATCGCACATACCCCAAGGCTATCAGTATCAAACCGGGAATTCAGTTAAAGCAGTCCCTTCCAAATCTATAAATTGGCTAAATGCAATCCTTAAGTTATTTAGCTATACGGGCATTATGTTGGCTGTAGTACTTGGATTGTATTTAGCTATAGATAATAACTTATTTTGGCTTTTTGGTAAATCACCTTCAATAAGTGCTCTAGAGAATCCTGAACTAGAACTGGCCAGCGAAGTATATACCATAGACCATAAAAGCCTTGGTAAATACTATACTTCAAATAGAAGCCCAATCACTTATAAACGACTAAGTCCATCACTAGTTAATGCACTAGTAGCTACTGAAGATGTTCGTTTTTATGAGCATTCTGGAATAGACTTTCAGTCACTTCCCAGTATAGTATTGTATAAGCTGAAGGGTGACCGCAGAGGGGCAAGTACCCTAACTCAACAATTGGCTAAAAATATGTACCGAACCAGAACGGGTGCCAGTATGGGCTTACTCGGCGATGTCCCAGTATTGGGTACAGGCTTAAGTAAACTAAAAGAATGGATAACAGCTATAAAATTGGAGCGTCGATTTAGCAAAGATGAATTGATAACTATGTACCTAAATACAGTAGATTTTGGTGCAAATAGTTTTGGAATAAAAACAGCCTGTAAGACATTTTTTAATACAAGCCCAGATAGCCTGACCATTGGGCAATGTGCTACACTAGTTGGATTGTTAAAGGCACCGACAACCTATAGTCCGATATTAGATAGTGCCCGTAGTAAAGAGCGTAGAAATATAGTCTTGGCGCAAATGTTAAAGTATAAAAAAATTAATAATGCCCAATATAAGCTGGCCAAAAGAAGTGGAATTGACCTAGAAATTCACATAGAAAATCCGGCTGATGGACCTGCCACATATTTCAGAGGAGTATTGAATAACGAGCTAAAAGAAATATGTAAGGGTTTAGGTAAAGACCTATACACTAGTGGCTTAAAAATATACACTACCATTGATAGCAAATGGCAAAAACACGCAGAACAGGCTGTTCAAGAGCAGATGAAAGACCTGCAAAAGAAATTTGACGCACACTGGCGGGGTAGAAAACCTTGGGTAAATGAACGTGGTCAAGAAATAACTTGGTTCCTAGACAGTGCCGTAATGCGACTGGACTATTATAAGCACTTGATGAAGAAATTCAATGGTGATAAAGTAAGGGTAATGGCTACACTGAATGTGAAAAAACCAATGAAAGTATTTGCCTGGAACCCCAATAATAAGGCTAATGATATAAATGATCAACAGCCTAATGAAAAAGAGGTAGAAATGAGTAGTATGGATAGTTTGGGTTACTATAAGCAGTTACTAAATGCTGGGTTTTTAGCAATGGACTATCGCAGTGGGCAGGTTAAGGCTTGGGTAGGTGGCATTGACTACCAATATTTTAAATTTGATCACGTAAAGCAAAGCAAACGCCAACCAGGTAGTACATTTAAGCCAATATTATACGCTACTGCACTAGAGAAAGGTGATGCCCTACACCCAAATGGCTACAGCCCTTGCGATACCATTCGTGATAGACAAGTTACTGTTCGATATATAGAGCACAATGAAGTAAAAACCTGGAATCCGCATAATGCTGATGGCGTGTTTACAGGTGCTTGGAATACGCTAAGGCAAGCTATGGCTAAATCTATAAATAGTATAGCTGCACAAATGTCTAATCGAGTAGGTTGGGTAAATGTGATAGAGATGGCACATAAACTTGGCATAACCAGTCCACTAGACTCTGTACCAAGTGTGGCACTAGGTAGTAGCGATGTAAATGTATTTGAAATGGTAAATGCCTACTGCACATTTATGAATGGAGGCGTGCACATAGAGCCAACATTTATAGTGAAAATAGAAGACAGATATGGTAGGGTAATATACGAACCCAGACCTAAGCGAACCCGTGCAATGAGTGAGGAAAATGCTTGGTTAATGACTTATATGTTATTGGGCGGCACCAGAGAAGCAGGGGGTACCAGTCAGGCATTGTTTCAGCGTAAAATATTTATGAGTAATGACATTGGTGGTAAAACCGGAACCAGCAGCAATCATAGCGATGGTTGGTTTATGGGTGTCACTAAAGACTTGGTTGCAGGTACTTGGGTAGGTGGAGAAGATAGGGCTGTCCACTTTCGCAGTGGCCAACAGGGAGAGGGTAGTAAAACCGCCTTGCCCATATTTGGTGCATTTATAGAGCGAATGTATAAAGATAGAACTACTGGCGTAACGATGGGATTCTTCCCAAAACCAACTGTAAATGTAACAAAACCCCACAATTGTGAAAATAGGTATCGCGCACCAAAACCCCAATCGGACAGTACTAAAATAATAGAGGGCGACAGTACCACCGCTGTAGAAAGTATAGGGTAAGATGAAATAAAGAAGTTGCTTTATGAGATTTGAATATTATTAATTTCAATCAATTAGTATCACATTAATCAAACTTTTATTTCACATTTTATTATAATTTATAAACGAGAATTAAAACTAAATGCTAGCCAACATTTTTAGAGTATAAACTGGTTACAGATTAATAAATTATCAAAATTGTCCTAAATTTTTAACTTATAACAATGTTTCTATTTCCCTCCCTAATTTCTAAAACCTAATATTGATCTACACCTTTTTTGAACTCGAAGGATTTCATTTATTTGATTTTTTGTAAATAGTGTTCTTTATTTATATGGAATGTAGTGTTTTCATTTTAATATGATGCAAATGGTATTATGTTGCAGCATTTTTTGAGACTCTAATTTTAGTCCCATTATCATAAAGTCTATTGGCGATATCATTATCCTCCAGTAAATTGTTTATCATATCCATTCACTGCTAATAAATCATTTCTAATTTGCCTTTAATGTATTATTTCATATCCTCTTTATACCCTTTTAGTTTTTAGTATCGTCTTAATTAAAACTATTGTTTAAACTTTCTTTTAAAAGCAGATAATCCTTAATATTACTACAACAAATTGTAGTATTTAAATTTTGTAAAAATATTTTTATTCTTCGCAGGATTTTAATCCTGCGAAGAATAAAAGAAGTAGCGTGGTCTTAGTTTATGGGGTATCATAAAACCGGATACTACGAGTTTTTAGGTGCTCATCCTGATCTTAAAGCTAGAACTAAAGTTTATTTTATTGATATGAGCCCATTAAGATCTTCCCTACAGCGAGTAGTTAACCTTAGTTAACTGTTAACCAATGAATTAGCCGCATTTAAATTAAAAATTATTTAGATTCTCTCTTTACTTCTTCATCAGTGCACCTAGTACTGCCATTAGTAAGTCTTTACTCATACGTACTTTATAGTCAGGGTTAATGTATTCAAATAAGATAACCCCCTTCGTATCTAGTATCATCACAGTTGGTACAGGTAATATGTCGCTAACTTTACCCTTAGTTTTTTGTTTAATATATCCCTTTGTCTTTTCGTTTGCTTTAAATGCAATCCCCACTTGTTGTAGCAATTTGCCATCGGGATCTGCAAATACTTGATATTTAATTTTGTCAATATCAATGGTTGGTTTTATGTTTTCATAGCTTTCCGGGCTAATTGCTATTATTTGATAACCAGCCTCTAATATTTCGGCTTCAGACTCACCTAGTGCAGACAATTGTAGATTACAATATGGGCACCATCCGCCGCGGTAAAATACAAGTACAGTCGGCTTTGCCTCTAGTACAGACATCAACTTTACTTTTTCATTTTTACCATTTATAACAGTAGCATTAGTAATGCTTTCTCCAATTAGTAATGGGCAAATGTCTTCTGCTTTTTCTGCTATTTGTGCCTTAGCAGTTATAAGTGTGAGGCAAATAAATAGAGCAGTTAGTGTTCTTTTCATTATTTTAATCTTGATATAAATGTACACCAATTGTTTATTAGATGTTCAAACACTTGATTGGATAATATTATAATATTATTCCTCAGTCTTTATTTAAATTCTAATCTATCTTTTAATGACAATCTGTGTTTTCTAGCTGTGTCTAAAGCTATATCATAACCAGCATCTGCGTGGCGAATCACCCCCATAGCTGGGTCGTTGTGCAGTACGCGTTTTAGTCTTACATCTGCCTCATCTGTACCATCTGCTAATATGACCATACCTGCGTGAATGCTGTAACCTATACCTACGCCACCACCGTGATGTAAACTAACCCAACTGGCACCCCCAGCGGTATTAATTAAGGCATTCAATACTGGCCAATCTGCTATGGCATCGCTTCCGTCTAACATACTCTCTGTCTCTCTGTTAGGGCTGGCTACACTACCCGTATCTAGGTGGTCTCTACCTATTACTATAGGTGCTTTTACCTGTCCGTCTCGTACCAATTTATTAAAAGCTAAAGCTGCAATTTCACGTTCGCCTTGACCTAACCAGCATATCCTAGCAGGAAGCCCTTGAAATGCAATGCGTTCCTTAGCCATAACTAGCCATCTGTGCAGGCTTTCATTTTGTGGGAATAAATCTTTCAACACTTTGTCTGTAGTGTAAATATCTTCCGGGTCACCACTTAGCGCAACCCAACGGAATGGCCCTTTCCCCTCGCAGAATAAAGGTCTGATAAATGCAGGTACAAAACCTGGGAATGAAAATGCATTTTTCAGTCCGTGTTCTAAGGCTCTACCCCTTAGGTTGTTGCCGTAGTCGAAAGTAACTGCTCCCTTAGCTTGGAGCTCTATCATTAGCTCAACGTGTCGCACCATTGCGTCATAGCTAAGTTTAATATATTCATCTGGGTTTCTTTCCCTTAATACATTTGCTTCTTCGTTGCTCATACCCTCTGGCAAATATCCATTTAGTGGGTCGTGGGCACTGGTTTGGTCAGTTAATAAATCTGGTGTAATTCTACGTTGTATCAGTCTGTTTAGCAGGGTTATGGCCGTACACGGCACACCAATACTTAGGCGTTCTCCCCTTTGTTTATATTCTAAAGCTTTATCTATAGCTTCGTCTAAATCATTAATTTGTACATCTAAGTATCTTGTTTCAATTCTTTTTTGAATTCTCCATTCTTCTACTTCAGCACATAGTGCAACACCGTCGCACATAGTTATGGCTAGGGGTTGCGCACCACCCATTCCTCCCAAACCTGCTGTAACTGATAAAGTGCCCCGCAAAGAACCGCCAAAGTGTTGACGAGCAGCTTCTGCAAAAGTCTCATAAGTGCCTTGTACGATGCCCTGACTGCCAATATATATCCAGCTGCCTGCGGTCATTTGGCCATACATTATTAGCCCCTTATCTTCTAAATCTCTAAAATTATCAAATGTAGCCCAGTGAGGTACCATCATACTGTTACTAATTAGCACTCGTGGAGCGTCTGGGTGAGTTGGTAATATGCCAACTGGTTTACCGCTTTGTATTAATAGTGTTTCATCGTTTTCTAAATCTTTTAGGGCTTTCAATATCATTTCTAGGGCCTCCGGATTTCTTGCTGCCTTTCCATTACCTCCATATACTATTAGATCAGCAGGTCTTTCAGCCACGTCTGGGTCTAGATTATTTAGCAACATTCTATAGGCTGCCTCTTGTACCCAACCCTTACAATTTAGCGTAGTGCCAATAGGTGCGTGTAGATTATTTAAATCAAGGGAAGTAGTAGAAGTTGAATGTTGCATATTGCTTTAAAAACAAGAAAAACTATGAACAAGCAAAATTAATAAAAGTTGGAGGGTATAGAAATTCAAAGGTTAGTAAACATTTTGCCTAGTAAAGTTGCTTATTTTAATAACATAAGCAATATTAAAAATGGCACGTAAGACTCTCAGCTTTCTAATAATGGCATCAGCAGTTGGAGCCCTAAGTTATAATTTCACAAAAAAGGCAATGGCGCAATCAAATCAGGGCAATGATGTAGTGCAAAATTTAGATATACAGCGTTATATGGGTGATTGGTACGATATTGCCCACTTACCTCAACGATTTCAAAAAGGGATGGTAGGTGTAATGGCACACTACAAATACGACGCAGATAAAAATGAAGTAGAGGTAACCAATACTGGTATAAAAGGTGGATTTGATGGAAAAGTAAGTAAAATAGTGGGTCACGCCAGAATTGTAGATTCCATTACGAATGCCAAATTAAAAATAACTTTTTTCTGGCCTTTCACTGGAGACTATTGGGTGCTAGACGTAGCAGACGACTACAGCTGGGCATTAGTAGGAAATGGCGGACGTAAAGACTTTTGGATACTGAGCCGTACGGCTAAAATGTCTGATAATACAAAGAAATTGCTATTAGATAAGGCTCGTGCTAGAGGATATGACGTCAGCAAATTGATATATACGCCGCAGCGATAGATAGTTTATCAAGATGAAATTCGACGGAGGCTTGGTGTAACAATTTGGAGTCGGTTAACTACTGTACTTGTTTTATTAGATGCATTTAGGCTTTGTTTTAAATTTAGTTTAAACCAACCTAACTAGATTCGAGAAGTAATCGCAATCTATTTTGCGAAAAACCAAAATTAGTTAGTAGGTGTTTATAAGTATTAACTTTGCCACAATCCAAATTATGAGTCATTTAGAGCCGCAAAGCCCAGTACATAAATATCAAGTTGCCACTACAAGTTATCAACGCAGATCAACTGTAGAAGTAAAAGTAGGTGAATTATTAATGGGGTCTATGCATCCTATTAGATTGCAGAGTATGACCACCACCGACACTATGGATACCAAGGCAACAGTTGCCCAAAGTATAAGAATGATAGAGGCCGGTTGTGAATTGGTTAGAATTACTGCACCCAGCATAACTGAGGCAGAAAACCTAAGGCTCATAAAGAATGAATTGGTAGCAGCAGGCTACAATACCCCGATAGTTGCAGACATTCACTTCACACCTAATGCAGCAGAGGTAGCTGCTAGAATCATAGAGAAAGTTCGCATTAATCCGGGTAACTACGTTGATAAAAAGAAATTTGAAATAAAAGAATATACTGACCTTCAATATCAAGCTGAAATAGAACGTATTAGAGATAGATTTCTACCGCTGGTTACCATTTGTAAAGAATATGGTACAGCAATGCGAATAGGTACCAATCACGGCAGCCTAAGCGACAGAATTATGAATAGATACGGCGACTCACCAGCAGGTATGGTAGAGAGTGCTATGGAGTTTCTCAGAGTATGTGTTGACGAAAACTACCTAAATGTTGTACTAAGTATGAAAAGCAGCAACCCCCAGGTTATGGTGCAGGCATACAGACTATTGGTACAGCAAATGGAGGCTGAGAATATGTATTTTCCGCTTCATTTAGGTGTGACAGAGGCAGGGGAAGACAAAGAGGGAAGAATAAAAAGTGCCATAGGAATAGGGACACTTTTAGAAGATGGTTTGGGCGATACCATTAGGGTAAGTCTCACAGAAGACCCGGAATTTGAAATACCTGTAGCTAAAGCACTGGCAGATAGATACCTTCAGCGGTTAAATGATCCAGTCATTATTAGACCTAGTATAGATTTTTCAAAGGTATATCACCCGACTGAATACGACAAAAGGATTTCCTATTCACAACACATTATAGGGGGAAACAATGTACCTAGAGTTATAGCTGACCTTAGCCAACAGTCCATTTTAACACCCTATACCCTACGTCAAATGGATTATCATTACGATGCTGTAACTGATAAGTGGAATATGGGTGAGCAAGCAGCTGACTTTATCTATTTAGGTAATCAAGAGTGCTACTTTGATGTACCCTCAGGTTTACGTTGTATATACGATGTAAAACTTTGGAAAACATTGCCCAATCAATTGTATTCTCATCCCTTGATTAGCATTGAGGATTATAAATTGGAATTAATTAGGTCAGAATACATTTTTATTAGCTTATTTGCAGAGCAGATAACTGACGATATAATTACGCATTTATCGGATATTTCTTATGATAATAATTCAATTATTTTGGTTCTACATACCAACGCACCAAATGCCTTACAATTGTTAAGGTATGCTATTCTAATGCTTAAGAAAGCAGAGATTTTATTGCCTGTAATCATTAAGAGGAAATATGATGAATATTTAAATGAAGAGAATTTTGTACTACACAGCAGTATAGATCTTGGAGGATTATTGGTAGATGGTTTAGGTGATGGTGTATTGCTGGCGTGGTCTGGTAGGAATGCGAATGCCTTGAAAACAATAAACCAAACTGCATTTTACATATTGCAAGCAACCCGTACTAGAATCAGTAAGACAGAGTACATTAGCTGCCCCAGCTGCGGTAGAACATTGTTTGATTTGCAAGAGACTACTGCTATGATACGCAGCAAAACTGATCACCTAAAGGGGGTAAAAATAGCGATTATGGGTTGCATAGTAAATGGTCCTGGTGAAATGGCCGATGCAGACTATGGATATGTAGGAACTGGAACAGACAAAATAACCTTATATAGAGGGAAGCAAATAGTTAAAAAAAATATAGATGCCAGCAATGCTCTGAGCGAAATGATAGAATTAATTAAAGAAGATGGTATGTGGGTTGAGTTGAACAATAATTGACAATTATATTTTATCGGTAGTTACAATTTGATACTACTAAAATAACAGGCAACCAAATTACCTTATTATTTGTCATTTACTTAAATTCGTCTTTTGTAACAAAGTTTTACACAATTTACTCAACTGTATTTTACAATAATGAAAAGAATATTACTATCAATATTAGCCTTTGGGCTAATATCAGGTACTTCGTTCGCACAAAGTATCCCTGGCGGAGGAACCGGTGTTTTGCAGCCTAATGGCGGCACCGTTAAATTGCCAACTTCCAAAAAATTAAACAATGCTAATCGTGCAGGTAGAACTGTTAGTGAATGGTACAATATTACTGATGCTAGGGGAAACCAATTCGGTACTGCCTACACAGGTATCTCTTTCTTGCTATTTCCAGACTCATCAGTTAAAATATTAAGATTTGATGCTGCTAGTAATACTATTACTGATGCGAATTTCTTTAACAGATGGTACTCAATGGGTTCAACTTTAGACCCTAAGTCTCCTGGTTTTGGCAATCCAATTACAGATCCAGCAGGTACTCAACTTAGCATCTACAATCCATACACTTTAGATTCAGTTAGATTTCGATATGCTTACATTAGAAATACTAATGTTTCCATCGTAGATACTATGATTGTGCAATGGTTCACGCCTCGTGATGAATTTTTCTATGGTACAGATACTACTAACCGATGGCATACCTATACATTCAGTAGGGCACCTGGTTTAAATAGAGGTTTAGCTAGATCTACTACTACCACAATGCCACAACCTATTACGGTAAGAATACCGTTGACTACGGCAGACTCTACTTCATTTTTTTTAGACAGAACTATTGCAACAAATAAGTTTTCAGTTGCAGCTGGACAAAATGTTGCTTGTATGGTGACATTTAAGTCTGGATTGAATGTAAGTTTTGGTGATACTGTGGTTTATCCTACTGATCCTGATGTAGGTTTTCAAGAACCAAAAAAGAAGTTTAACAATTTCTATATTCAGAATGCTGTAACTTCTGGACACGTTTTTGATGATAATTTAAGTAATGGAATGTTCCTACTTACTAGAAACCTATACAGAGATGTTATTACAGGTTTGGTATCTAGATACACGCCTAGTCAATATTACAATAACTACTTATATCCAAATGTGGATTTCTTACTAACATCTAAAAATGTAAGTATTGGTTCAGTTGCTAAAGATGGTTATAGCATAGGTGATATATATCCTAACCCTGCTAATACTAGTGCTAACTTAGGATTTGAATTAGCTAAAAACGAGCAAGTTAAAGTTAGCTTATTTAATGTAATTGGTCAACCAATTGCTACCATTGCAAATGGTAATTATACTGCTGGTAAACACACCATTACTTTTGATGTGGCTAACTTAAAAGCTGGCGTTTACTTCGCTAACGTTCAAGCTGGTAACAGTACTAGAACGGTTAAATTTTCAGTACAATAGTAGTCGGACTCAAAATCATAAAAAACCCCGATTGGAATATTCCAATCGGGGTTTTTTATATATATAAATAAAAGGAATTATAAGTCGAACTACATTTATTAATTCAGATTAAGCGTCTAATTCTCCTGCTATTACATTTAGGGAACTCAAAGTCAATACTGCGTCACTTAGTAGTGAACCCTTTGTCATTTCAGGGTATGCCTGATAGTATATAAAACAAGGCCTGCGGAAATGTAATCTAAAAGGAGTTCTACCTCCATCGCTAACCAAGTAAAATCCCAGTTCACCATTGCCCCCCTCTACAGCGTGATACACTTCACCTTTAGGTATTTCCGTTTCACCCATCACTATTTTAAAGTGATAGATTAGGGCTTCCATATTGTTATAAACATCTTCCTTAGGTGGTAAATAGAAGTCAGGTACATCTGCGTGGTAGGGACCTTCTGGCAAATTGTCAAAGGCATCTTGTATCAGTTTCAGACTTTCCCATACTTCTGCATTTCTTACTAGAAACCTATCATATGTATCTCCATTGTTACCTATGGGAATTTCAAACTCAAAGTCATTATAGCTGCTATATGGCGTCATAACCCTAACATCATAGTCAACACCTGTTGCACGCAGGTTGGGTCCAGTAAAGCCATAAGCCAAGGCACGCTCTGCAGATATAGGACCTGCACCAATGGTACGATCCATAAATATTCTGTTCCTTTGGAATAAGCCTTCAAATTCTTTCCAAGTTTTTGGGAATCTTACTAAGAATTCTTTTAACTTTTGGATGGCTCTCGGTGTTATATCTCGTTCAAACCCACCAATTCTACCCATATTGGTTGTTAATCTAGCACCAGATATTTCCTCAAATATGTCATAGATGTGCTCACGCTCTTGAAACACATATAAGAATCCAGAGTAGGCACCAGTATCTACACCTATTACACTACTGCATATTAAGTGGTCTGATATTCTGCTCAACTCCATCAATATGATGCGTAAATAGTCGACACGTTTAGGTGTTTGTATTCCCAATAGTTTCTCTACCGTCATATGCCAACCCATATTGTTAATAGGTGACGAGCAGTAATTTAGCCTATCAGTTAAGGGGGTTATTTGATAGTAGGGTCTATACTCTGCTATCTTTTCAAATGCCCTGTGTATGTAGCCAATGGTAGGTTCTGCACTCATTATGCGCTCACCGTCCATTTGCAATATATTCTGAAACACACCGTGCGTAGCTGGGTGGGTTGGTCCTAAGTTTAGTGTATAGTGGTCCTCCTCCTTATGCAGTTGCTCCAGTGGATTTACATTCTTATCTGAATTGGTAATTTCTATAATCTCTTCCATTGGTGTTGCCATTATCTGCCAAACATTTTGTCGTTTTTGTCTGTACGGGTTTGATCTTCAAGAGGGTTATATTTCAACATAGGAAACATTCCAAGGTCGTCCATATTCAATATTCTGCGCAAGTCTGGGTGACCTTCAAATATAATTCCGTAGAAATCATAGGTTTCGCGTTCCATCCAGTTTGCTGCAGGCCACAATGTGGTTGCAGTTTCTAAGCGTGGATCTAATTCGCTAAAGAATGTCTCAATCCGAATTCTAATGTTGGTCTTAAAGTTATGTAGGTGATATACTACACCCAGCTCAAGCCCTTTATTAGTAGGGTAATGAACACCGCATAAGTCAGTCATAAAGTGGAAATCTAGTTTCTCATCTTCCTTTAGCGTCTTCAGTGCATTAATTACAGCATTAGACTTCACTACTAGTGTCGTCATATCGTAACTTAGGTATGCATCTAATAGGTCATTACCTAGTAGTGATTGAATGTGTGGAACCAGCTCAGTTGCAGTTTGCGTCATTACAGTATGGTATTAAGTGATGTTGTATAGATTAATCAAAGCCGTAGCCTGATAACAATTTCTTATACTCGTCACTATCTCTATATTTCAAAGGCTCGTTTTTAGCCAAATGTTGAACACGCATTAGTCCGTCAATTATTTGTTCCGGACGTGGAGGGCATCCTGGTACATATACGTCAACAGGTACTATTTTGTCAATGCCTTGTAGTACAGAGTAGGTGTCAAATATGCCACCACTACTGGCACACGCGCCAACAGCCATTACCCATTTGGGTTCAGCCATTTGCTCATATACTTGGCGCACTACAGGAGCCATTTTTTTAGCTATAGTCCCCATCACCATTAGCATATCTGCTTGGCGTGGGCTAAAGCTAGGTCGTTCAGATCCAAATCTGGCAATGTCATAAGTGCTAGCCATAGTCGCCATAAACTCTATACCACAGCAACTGGTTGCAAATGGCAGTGGCCACAAACTGTTACTACGTGCTAGGGCAATAACTTTTTCAAAACTGGTGGCAAAAAATCCCGATCCTTGAATTCCTTCAGGGGCCTGGCCCATATTTATCTCACTCATTTTATCTGTTGCTTTCTTTAATTAATGTAATAGAACTCCCTTTGTTCTTATATATGGTATATATTCCATTAGTCTAACAAATTAGTTAAGAGATTACTCCCATTTCAAGGCACCTTTTTTAATGATATATAAGAAACCAAGCATAAATATAGACAAGAAAATACCCATAGTCACATAGCCTTGTATGCCTAATTCTTTGAAGTTGACAGCCCAAGGATACATAAATATAACCTCTACGTCAAACAATACAAATAATATTGCCGTCAAGAAATACTTTACATTAAACGGTACTCTAGCATTACCAACACTGGGAATACCTGACTCAAAACTCTCAAACTTGTGTTTAGTCCTAGTCTTAGGTCCTAACTTATGGCTGGCAATCATACTGCCTACTACAAAGGCTAGTGCAAAAAACGCTTGAAATACGATAGGTAAATACTGGTATAATACGGAATGCTGTTGCATATATTTATCTTAATCAGTTATGAATGGATTCAATACTGGTTTCTGCAACAAAATTAAGGTCTTAGCCTACATATAGTATGAGTTTTAACACATATACCTGACAAGTGCTACATTAAATTTTAGGATATTATCTTACACCTTTAATTGCAGCCTCATAATCAGGTGGGCTAACTAAGCTATCAAATTTATTTTTTTGCAAAGAATCCTTTTTGAGAAAGGTAGCCCAGTATAAATCTTTATTCATACTGTCAAAGTGTATTATTTGTTTGTTGTATTGCTTCGTCTGAAACATATTTAACCAAATACACCCACCACAATATACAATAAATAATGGTTTTATTACACTTCTCCAGGCTGGCATTGGTTGCCCAGTTCTAGTCATTAGTTTAATATATATCAGCGCAATGCCAATACCTAATATAGCATAAGTATCTACCATAGTGCGCGTACCAAAACTGCCCCCATACCACCAACACCACCAACTAAATATGACATATAGATGAATGAAAAGATAAAGTAATATGCTCCAAAATTGTGGTTTTAACTCTTTATAGAGTAGCAATAAACTTGGAAATATAAGCAAAGCAATGGGGGTATAAATAAACCAACCCTTACGATAGCCAAACAGTCCCTGAATGATTTTCGGATTGTCAAAGAAAAAGCCCTGATTGGTATAGCTGTAGTAGAACCACTGCCCTGTGACTGCGTGCCAATACAATAATTGTGGGACTATAAGTAGCAATACTAGTAAGCCAGCTAATAAAATGTGATTCCAATATGTTTTAATATAATGCCATACCACTCTATAACCAGAACCAATAGTCCAAAACACAGGAATAACTACCATATAAACGCTGATTGGTCTAATAAGAATGGCTAATCC
>Ga0163144_10003249_pt1 | contig 37076 bp, 49 predicted proteins | sample OliLak19BULKMAT1_FD_123175 | JGI IMG/M metagenome (GOLD analysis project Ga0163144, IMG submission 123175) | Freshwater microbial mat bacterial communities from Lake Vanda, McMurdo Dry Valleys, Antarctica - Oligotrophic Lake LV.19.BULKMAT1 | ecosystem: Environmental > Aquatic > Freshwater >...
GCCGCTCCCGTGCAAACCGGAAACGCCAATGCTTGACGGTGTTCCGGCTGATCCTCAGGTCTTTAGCGATGAAGTAGTTCGTCTGGCCGCCTGCTGCCCGCAGGATGACCTCCGCGCGAACCCCGAGCCGGCGAGGGCCTTGGAGAATACGCCGAAGGTCCAGCCTGTCTTCGCGTGTCAGCTCGATTGGAACCGAGGATTTTCTTGGCATGGCATCTGGAGTCTATTAAATATGGTCAATTCTTTCTTGGATTTTCTCAATCTTGGCGCAACTTCACCTATGGCGGCGACAGAAGTCGATCCATCGGCGAAAACTTCCGATGCGCGTCGTACACATCACGGTTGGCGAGGTGCACGTAGTTGCGGACCATCTCCAGCGTCGTGTGCCCGAGGATTTGCTGGAGACTGAACGGATCGCCGCCGTTGACAATGTACTGGGTCGCGCAGGTGTGGCGCAGCGTGTGCGGCGAGACGCGCACGCCCTGGATGCCGGCGAGCTCGCCGTAGCGCTTGATCATGATCTGGACATGGCGGCTCGTCAGCTCTCCTCCTTGTCGGCTAATGAAGAGCAGGTCCGACGCGACGAGGATCCGCCGGCGCGCGATCAGGTACGTTTCCAGCGTTTGGCGCGTCACCTTGGCAAACGGAACACGGCGCTCCTTGCGGCCCTTCCCCATCACGAGCGCCGTGCCACCTGCCATGTCCACGTCGGGAATCCTCAGGCGCAGGACCTCCTTGAGCCGCAGGGCTGAGTCGAGCATGAGCAGCATGAGCATCTTATTACGCAGGCCCAGGAAGGTCTTGGGATTTGCCTGTTCCAGCAGCGCCAGCACCTGCTCAGGCTTGAGTGGCTGGATCAAGTGGCGCTCGCGTCTCGGACGCTCGACCAACTCCATGGGATTGGAGCGGATGAGCCCTTCGCGCAGCAGGAACTTGAAGTAGCAGCGCAGGCCGCCGTAAGTCCTGTGCACGGTTTCCGATGACAGCTCGCGCGCCTTGAGCTGGCTCAGGTAAGCGCGGAGGTGCCCCGGCGTGATAGCGTCCATGCCCGTGATCTCGTAGCGCAGGGCCAGAAAGCGCCCAAGGCTGCCAAGGATTTGGCGGTACCACGCCAGCGTCCCATCCGACAGATTGCGAGAGTCGCAGCGCAGCCGGAACTCTTCATACGCCTCCTGAAACGTTGCCGCCTTGCGCGACTGCGAAAGACCGTCCTGCTTTTCCGTGTTCTCTTGTTCGATCAATAACCTCCAATGCGGACCAGGCCATTATCCGGTCCTTTTCGTTTGAGGGGCGTAGCCCCGATTAGACTCATCCGGCTCCCAGGTGCGTCAACGAAACTCCTCCTACCGCCGAGCGACAAGCCTCCCGTCGTTGTCGAACAGCGCCGCGCCCTTCGTCTCGCCTTCAAGGCAAAGCCCCTGCCCCTGGGCCGCTCGCGGCATCTCCAGGCTCGGTAGCTCGACCGGCTCAAGCAAGCGGGCCACGCTCGCCGTCTTCGCCAGGCACTCAAGGCGAGCCGCCGAGTAGATGAGCGCCGTTCCCGGCTTCAGGTTCTTGAGCAGGTTCGGATGGACCTTGTACTCCTCGACCTCCCGCCGCGACACCTGGCCCGTGCGCATCGTGCCCAGCAGGCCGCGCTGGACTTGCTCGGTGTCCTTGAAGGTCGTATGCGTTCCGATGGTCGCGGCCCAAAATTCCGCGTCCTCAGGCGCGGGCGTTCGGAAGCAGACCTTGCAGCCCGAAGTGTTGGCGAACACGGCCGAGTGAAACGCCTCCGGCGACATGCCCTCGATCCGCTTGAGCTGCCCCAGGTCCTGGTGAGAGAGCACGGTCCAGAAGCGCGCCGAGCCCACGGTGGCGATGAAAGACGAGAATACCGGCGTTGCGAACTCCGCGAACTCGTCCAAGATCACCGACGCCGCCTTGGGCTTTGGATTTTGCTTCTGCCGCGCGGCGGCCACCGACAGCAGGCCTGAGATCAGCATACGCCCGAGCGGATTGGCGAGCACCTGCAAATGTCCGATAGGGACGGCGAAGTAGGCAAGCTGGCCGCGGTCAAAGACCTCTTCCAGCCGGATTTGCGGCGAATAATCGTTGAGCAGCCGCCCCAGCTCGCCGGTCGTCCACGGCCGGATGGCCGAGGTCAGCCCCGAGAGGTCGGCGCCGCGCTTGAAGTCCGTGAAGGCCGCGTCAACCAAGTCCGGGTTCTTGCAGAGGCCGAACGCTTTGTTTCGAGCCTTCTCCGAGTTGAAGTAGTGGAAGCAGTCCTTCAGCGTGAACTCAAGGCCCGTGGCGCAGAAGACTTCGATCATGTTGAGCATGCGCGCGTAGTCGAGCGAGCGGTAGTAGTCCTGACCTTCGCCGGAGGACGTGGGCTCGCGGCCGATGGCGCGAGCCAGTTGGTTGGCGACGGCCGTCGTGTCCTGACCCGGCAAACGGCGTATCGGGTTGAAGGTCATCGAGCGCGGGTCCTGCGGGTTGAAGTAGCGCACGTCGACCGTGCGAGCCGCGATCTTGGCGAGCTTGAGGAACTGGTCGAAGTCCGAGCTGTCTCCCTTGGCCTCCATGAAGAACACCGGCATGCCGCGCTTCATATCCTGGCCCGAAAGGGCGAAGAGGAGCTGCGACTTGCCCGAGCGAGTCGGCCCCACGATCTGCATATGGCTCTCGCGCTCCCGGTCGGTGACGTGGACCTTGGTCCAGCCGTTGGCCGTGCCGAGCAAGGTCCCCTCAGTGGCCGGTTCGCCGCCAAGAATCCGGCCCAACGGCTTGTCCGTGCTGCCCGCGTGGCGCGGCGCGTCCCATTGGCGCTTCCGGCCGCCAGGCGCGGCCTTCCGGAAGGCCACGCCCAGACCGACGAGCAGCCCCAGCGCGCCGGACGCCTCGAACATTCTGCGCCATAAGACCGCCGCCGGCACGCGCCTGAATACCCCAAGGTCTTTCCTCAAGCCCATGAGCGTCGGCGCGCCGATGAAAGGCAGAGCCGCGGCGAGGGTGAGCCCCACGATGAGCCCGGCGAGTTTGCGGCGCTCGGCTTGCGCCAGGGCCGCGCCGGCGACGACACCGGCCAAGGCCAGGCTCATGACAATTTGGATTTTCATTAAACGGCACCTCCCACGGCTTCAAGATCGGATTTCCAGACGCGCGTCGGCGCGAGCGTCAGGCTGCGGCCTTCGCAGTTGGCGAAGGCGCTGCGCCCGGCGCTGGCCTTGAACTCGGCCAGGTCGCAGACGTAGATAAACGGCATGCCCAGGCGCTCCGCCTGCCGGCGCACGAAGTCCGGCCCGCTCGGCCAGTTCGTGAGATAGAGGACCAAGGCATTTCGCGGCAGGGCGGACCTGTAGGAAGCCCAGATATCCGGGTAGAGCTGCGTCGCCTTCTTGTTCAGCTCGACCTCGACGACCTTGGGCTCGCTCGGGTCCGAGATCCACAAGTCGGGGATTCTGGAACGGCTTGTCGTATGGCTCCAGCCGCCCCGGCTGTTCCAGTCCGTGCGCTCTCGGATCGTTCGGACCGTCAGGCCGTGCAGCCGAGACAGCACCAAACCCACGGCGTTGACCATGATCTCATGCTCGATCAGATAGCCCGAGACCGACCGCCTAAAGCCCGGCAGCCGCGCCAGTTTTGCCGCCTTCAGCGCCCGATGTCCCCGGCTCGTCAGCGTGAAGACCATCGGAAAGTTCCGATAGAAATGAGCCGCCACATGCCCCGACTTCTTCAGGTCTTGCAGCCTCTTGTAGCCCGACAGACGGTATAGATTCTCGCTGTAGTTATTGAAAAACAGCCGCGCCCTTTCGATCTCTCCGAGTCCCTTATGGAATACCAAGCCGTCTATTTGTCCCAGCCCCAGCACGCCCCACAGCTCAAGCTCCCCCAGCAATTCCCCGTCTCTCTCCTGCAACTTTGCCCCGCCTTTCTTGCCCTTTGTTTTCACCAAACCCTTCACCTCCCTTGTTCATTTTGATCTTTCTTTCCTGGTCCTTTCCCTTTTCTTTTTTTGTTTTTGTCCTCTTTCTTTCTCTTATCCCTCAGACAGACACAGCCCACCCTACCCGCCGCTTCCCAACCCCATCACCACATCGTTGTGGGGGTGGGGTTGGGAAGAAAAGGTCCTCGCAGAGGACCGTCAGGCGGGCTAGAAAGGGCTATGGCTGCCGCCGTTTCTCGACGACACCACTCTATGCGCGCCTATTCTGTGGCAACAGAACACCATGACCCCTGCCTAGGTATAACGCGCGAGGAGGCGCGATTTAGACAGGTGATCTTTAGGCGGCGAGTCCCCGGCTCTTGAGGTGCCGGATAATGCGCTCGATGCGACGGGCGGTTTTGCGCTGAGGTTGGCCGAGATGCCTCGCCGCTTCCGACGCGTTCCCCTGGGCTAAAGTGAGCGCCGCGAGCAAGGCGGTCACGTCCTCGGCCGGCATCCCGAGCTTCTTCGGCAGCTCGCCAAGCGCCTTTTGGATCACGGCTTGGCGCAGCCGCGCGTCGGGGTTTTCACAGTGGGAAGGGCCGAAGAAGGCAGCCCTGCCGCCTCCCTTCTCGTCCCCTTCCTCGGCTGTTTCGGCGACTTCAAGCGGAGCGAAATGGGCGCGCTCCTGGTTTTCACGCCGCCAGTCGTCACGCTTATTGTTTCCCAGTATCCGCAGCAAGTAGGCCGCTTCGTGCGGGTGAACCTCTAAGGTCAAGCCTTGGCGACGGAACTTTACGCTGCCGCGTTTGCCCTCAACGGCCGGGGTCGTGGACCGCATTTCCTCCAGCCGGTCGTCCAAAATTCTTAGGAGCGAGGGCGGGATTGTAAAGGTCTCTTTGAGAACTGCCTCAAGTTTAAACCGCGGCGGATTGACCACGACACGGTGGAGCTTTTCGTAAAGGAAGCTTGCCTGATCGAGCGTCAGCTTAAGCGTGACGAGCTCAGGACGCAGGGCCGTTGCCGGCGCGCTTTCGCGCAGCTCGGCCAGCAGGTCGTCCCCGGCAAGCGGTGCCGGTTCGGCCAGTGTCCCAGCGACTTCTCGCAGTTCCATGTCCATGAAAACGAGGGGTCCTATCCGTCCCGAAGCCCGTCTAATACTCGGGTCAATTTTCATGCCGTTAGCTTGGCCCACCCTAAAAAAGAAAAACGAGAAGCGAGAGTTTCGCTTCCCGTGGACGCACCTGGTTACGGCCAGGTCGTGGATACCCCAGGGCCTACCTGTCTAAGGAACCCGCCTGGAGGGCGTTACGTCGGGAGGTCGAAGACCCACGGCTTGCATTCGGGGTCGTAAAGCTCGTTCATTACGCAGGCGTTGATGAAGATGGTGCCGTCCTTTTCCTGTCGCCCGCGGCCTGAGTGGATGTGGCCAAAGACGTGGACCTTCGGCTTGGCCCGCTCAACCGCCGCCCGAAGTTCTTCGCAGCCTGCGTGTCGTTGACCCGGCCCGGGTGTGCCAACCCCATCCAGGATCGCGTGAGGCGGCCCATGGGTCAAGAGGATATCCAAGCCGGACGGGATCAACTCCCACTTCTCTTTGAGCGCCTGACCGCGCGGAAGGTTGAAGGCCCAATTCATGAACTCCGGCTGCCATGGCGAGCCATAGATCGCGACTCGGCCCGGCCCAGGCGCGATCTCCGGCCGGATCGTAGAGCCGTCTATCGTGATACCCTGGTCTTCGAGGTAGGTGAGGCCGCGCTCCCGCAGGAGCTGTCGGGCCAGGCCGGGCTCGTTCTCAAAGAGCCAGTCGTGGTTGCCGGCGATCACGATGACGTGCCGGAATCCTCGCTTACGCTTCTCGTCTTCGAGCCAGCGGGCGGCCGTTGAGATCTCCGGCAGGCTGCCCTGGTAGGTCAGGTCCCCGGCGTGGAGGAGCACGTCGCCTTCCGGCAACTCCACCTCGGCCATGTGAGTATCCGACACGGCGACAAATCGCATGACTCTATCGCGCTCCTAGGACACCTTTTACAGGTCTGCGCCAGAATTCAACGAGTCAGACCAGGACGATCTCACGTTTCTCGGCGTGCGTCTGAAGCGGCGGGATGATCTCTAAGAAGGCCCGGCTATCGAGAGCGGCGAATACCCTCACCAGTTGCTCCAAGGTCGGGATTCGCTCATCGTCCACGCTCTCCAAGCGCGCGATCTGCGGTTGCGGGACTCCCACCTTGTCGGCCAGTTCCTTTTGAGTCATGTCCCGGCTTTCTCGCAGCGACCGGATCGCGGCGGCGATGGCGGTCCTGACCTGGTAGAGCATGTAGTGCTTTCGGTATTTGGGGTCCTTCATCCCCTCTTGAATCGAAGCTTCGATCGGCTTGCCGATCTCCGCCGGGTCGATGAATTCTTTGCTCTTCGCCATGATGTGCCTCCTATCCAACGACGATGAGTTGCGGGCTCATGGGTCAACTATCCTTATTATAACCATGTGGATATACTTGTCAAGACCCGGGGTGATACGCCAATGGCACCGAAGACCAGCGCGATCTGCGCGGCCAGTGCTACCAGGAAGCCGACCGCGAACGGAGCGCGGCTGACCACGGGCCGGACGAGCCGCTCAGACGCCGCATAAGTCCAGTCATCCAGCGCCATGAAGAGCCACCATGCTCCCATCGCAAGCCGTATCTGCAGCCAGGTCAGCAAACCGAAGCTCAGCAACCAGCCGAGCGCCAGCTCACGGACGACGACCGCGAGAGCTGGGGGCCGAAAGCCGCTTCGCTCTGCCGCAGCCGCAACGATAGCCAGCCAGACGATCATCCGAGCCAGCGGACGCCAGTCCCACTCCTTGAGCCAACGCCCAAAGCGCGCGCTCACCGGAACCTCACGACGCGCTTGCCGCCGGCCAATGGCCCGAGCCTGTCGATCGGCGAGTAGCGCTGATGCTGCAAGGCCACGTCGCGGTTGGCCAGCCGCACGTAGAGCTTCACCATCTCAAGCGTGGAGTGGCCGAGCATGGCCTGGAGGCTGAAGGCGTCCCCGCCGTTGAGGATATACTGCGTGGCGAAGGTATGGCGCAGCGTGTGCGGCGAGACGCGTACGCCCTCGATGTTCGCCGACTTGCCGTAGCGCTTGAGCGTGATCTGGAAGTGGCGCGAGCCTATCTGCCCGCCGAACTGGTCCAGGAAGAAAATCTCCTGGCCGGCCACGTCGCCGCGCCATTGGGAATAGTCCCAGAGCGCCTTCTTGACCGCCGTGCCGAAAGGCACGGCGCGCTCCCTGTCGCCCTTGCCGAGCACGTAGACGCGGCTTGCCTGCCAGTCGATCTTGTCGCGCCGCAGCCCCAGCGCCTCGCTCAAACGCAGGCCGGTGTCGAGCATCATCAGCATCATGACCCAGTTGCGAAAACCGGCATAGGTTTTTGTTCTGGGCTGCACGAGCAAGAGCCGCACCTGGTCCATGTTGAGCGGCCGGATCAGCTTCTTCTCGACCCTCGGCTTCTCGATCAAGCTGAACGGGGTCGCCGGGATGACGCGCTCCTGCGAGAGGTAGCGAAAGAAGCAGCGCAGCGCGCCGTAGGTCCGGTTGATGGTGATCGACTCCTGCCCCTGCTCGCGCAGGTGGTCGAGGTACGCGCGCACCATGTTGGGCGTCGTCTCGCGCGGAGTCGGTCCGCCTAGACCCTCCAGGAACGCCAGGAAGCCCGACAGGATGTTCTTGTACCAAGCCAAGGTGTGGTCCGAGAGGTTCTTGGACCGGCACCGCAGGAAGAACAACTCACGCGCCGAGGTCCAATCCTGTACGCCAACAGCGCTTTGATCGCTCCAAAGTCTTCGCATGTTCGCCTCCGAGTCTGGGCTTGCACGGCCGCTTCGCACGCGCCGTGCCTACCCGAATTCCCGGCCGAACCTTGCGAACTCGCAGACGATCCGCAAAAACCGATTTCTCATGGAGAAATCAGAACTTGCCTTGTTTTACCTCAGCACATGTGTTACACTTCTCCTGCGGGGTAGAGCAGCCCGGTAGCTCGCAAGGCTCATAACCTTGAGGTCGCTGGTTCAAATCCAGCCCCCGCAACCATTTCGCAGTTTCTCGTCGGAGAAAGGATAAAACCTCAGTCAAAAAGACTGGGGTTTTTCTTTTTTGAGACCCCACAAGACTACAAGGCTCGTGGAGGTCAAAATGTCGAAAACTGCGATTTACCGTGCCCCGAAATACGGCGAATGCTCCCTAGGCCATGCCTATGAGGCGTTCCGGCTGCGCTGCCAGGCGCAGAATCTGTCCTCCGGCACCTGCGGGTGGTATGAGGTCACCGTGCGGTGTTGGAACCGCTTCCTCGAGACTCGTGGCGTAACCAAGGCCAAGGACGTGACCCCCAGTGTCATCCGCGCCTACTTGGAGGACATGCGCAACCGCAAGCTCGCCTCGGGCTACCTGTGCCGCACCTACGGCGCTCTGCGCTGCTTCTTCGGCTTCCTGGCCCGCGAGGGCCTTATCCCTCAGAATCCGTTCCAGCTTGTCGAGAAGCCGCGCATGGAGAAGAAGCTGATCCGTCCGCTCTCGGTGGACCAAATGCGTATTTCGGTCAAGGCGATCGGCTTCTCGGACGAAGGCGATCATGATCTCGGACCAAGCCGATCACTGATCGCGGCGTAGCGACGCCGGACGTTCAGCAGTTTATCTTTTTTCTTCCATTTTCCACGAACCCGCGTTCCTGGCGGTGAAACCTTCGTTGCCAGTGTTGTTCGTGGCTGTACGCTGTTGGCCGTGCGTCGAACTTCGCCCTGCTACCGGGCGTGGAATTTCCGCGGGCATTATGAGAGGCCTTCCTTGCGGATGGAAGCGCAGTTGAGCTCGAACTTGTAGGCGTTGTGCAGAAGCCGGTCGCATATCGCGTCGGCCAGCGTGGGGTCGCCGATGTTCTGGTGCCAGTTCTTGATCGGGCACTGGCTGGTGATGATCGTGGCCGTCGAGCCGTGACGTTCCTCGACGATCTCCAGGAAGTCGCCGCGTTCCTGAGCGTTCAGCGGCGTGAGAAGAAGATCGTCGATGATCAGAAGTTGCGCCTTTCCCAATCGTTCGATCTGTCGCAGGCGCGATCCGTCCGCCCTCGAGGCGGCAAGCAGCTCGAACATGATCCGCGCTCGTATGTAGAGAACGGTCAGTCCCTCTCGCGCCGCCATGTTGCCCAGGGCGCACGCCAGCCAACTCTTGCCCACGCCAGCCGGTCCGGTAAACAGCACGCTGCGGCCGGCGCCGATCCACTGCGGCGTTGTCAGCTCGACCAGGACTTTCTTGTCGAGGCCACGGGAACGCCGGTAGTCGATGTCCTCGACGCACGCCGCCTGCTTGAGCTTCGCACCTTTGAGCAGGCGCGCGAGCCGGGCGTTGTCGCGACGGGTCTTCTCGTCTTGGATCAGCAGGCCGACGAACTCGCCGTTGGATAATTCGGCCTGCCGCGCGCCGGTCAGGCGCTGCGCAAAACTCTCGGCCATGCCGAAAAGCTTGAGCTGGTTCATGGTGCTGATCGTCGTTTCGTTGAGCATGTGCTCCTCCGTTTTCATTGGTAGTATTGCCCGCCGCGAATGTTTTCGTGGAATGGCAAAGAGGTCTGCGTCTTGTCGGCGGCGCCCTGCCGGTCGAGTCCGCTCTTGAGAATCGAGCGAACGGATCGAAACGAGCAGGTGTTGAACTTCAGCGCCCGGACGCAGGCGGCTTCGACGCGCGTGGGGCTGTAGCTGCCGACCAGGCTCTTGAGAATTCCCACGCAGGCTCAGTAGCCCTGCTCGGGATGATCCCGGCCGGACATGATCTTCTCGATTGTCATGGCCGTAGCCGGCCCCGTCTTGGCCGCCCACTCGATCATCCGCTCCGGCGTCCGCTCGGCGAATTGCCGGTGTTCGAGCGGCATATGCTCGGGCAGCGTCGTGTAGCCGTGGGCGATGGAGGCACGCGCGTGAGCTGCGACGCGGTCGCCCTTGCGGAATATTTCCACGACGCCCGCGGTGAGACGGACGTGGAGCTCCTCGCGCAGAAGGCGATAGGGCACCGAGTAGTTGTGGCGATCGACCTCCACGTGGTAGTTGAAGCCTAGCCGCACCTTTTTCCATTCCGCGAATTCGTAAGGCCGCTCGGGCAAGGCCTTGGCGCTCGGGCGATCCTGCGCCATGAATAGTTCTCGACGTGAAATCTTGAGCTTGCGCAGCTTCCGGTCGTTGAGGCGCTCAAGCAATCCGCGGATGGCGGCGTTGAGTTCGGCGAGGCTGTGGAAGACGTGATGGCGCAGGACCGCCAAGATCCAGCGCTTGGCGATCAGTACGCCTGCCTCCACCTTGGCCTTGTACTTCGGCGGCCTCAATCTTTGCGCCCGCATCGCGCGGGAGCATGGCGGGAGCCTCGCGGCTGAGAACCGTGCCGAGGGCGGAGCGCGCCTTATCTTGCGACTTCCGCTCCTGCGGCCCTAAAAATAGCGAAGCGACAAACACGAGCCGGTACACGCGCGCCCCGAGAACGGCTGCGAATATCGCAAATCACCTGACTTCCTGCTTGGCCGGGTCTGGAAAGGTCGCAAACCTTGCAAGAAGGCCCCGGCTCTCAAAAAAGCAAAGCCCAATATCACGCTGACAAGGATGTAGGCGAGCGCGGTACGAGAGGCGCCCTTGTCCATGAGCACTGAGGACTCCAGCATCCACGTCGAGAATGTGGTAAACGCGCCGCAGAAGCCGACCAAGAGCAGCATCCTTCCCCGTACGCTCATGATTGAAGAGTTCTCCCCCAACCCATGGAGGATTCCCATCAGGAGGCAGCCCGAGAGGTTCACCACCAGCGTTCCCCAGGGGAGCTTCGAGCCCGGCGCTATCATGAAATCCGAAAGAAGCCAGCGCGCGAAGCCGCCCGCGACGCTTCCCGCCGCCAGACAAAGCATTCTATCCATCACCAAATACCCCCCCATAAAAAAAGACTCCCACCCATTTCCAGGTAGGAGTCATCAGCCCTCGCGGGCGGTTTCGGCGAACTCCATCGCCGTGTCCGGATTATAGCACGTCGTACCGCGGCGGGCTCGAACAAGACGCTATCATCGCGACAACGGCAGGTGGAGGTCGTCGAGGACGGGGATTGCGGCGATCAGGAAGAGGAGCAGTGCCAGCGGAATCGTCACCGCGAAGCCGACATGCTTGAAGCCGAGCGCGCCCACGAATCCTCCCAGCACAAACAGCGCAATCAGCCCTGCGTGGATCGCGAGCTTCTCCCGGTTGGCCGTCACGGGTTCCCCGGAGTTCTCGTCGAGGTTCCAATAGAAGAGCTTGCCGAGCTCGATGCCGAGATCGGTCGCGTTGCCCGTCATGTGCGTGGTCCGAATCTCTGCACCGGAGATCTTGGTGATGATGGCGTTCTGCAGCCCCATGAGGAAGCAAAGTAGAAGGACCGTCACGGGCGTGATGACATGCGCCAAAGCCGAGAGATTCGCCCCGAGCAGGCCGAAGGCCAGGAGAAGGCCGGCTTCCAGCATGAGCGCCAAGGCGTACTCGCTTTGCAGCTTTCGGCGCCGGGCCCAGTTGATCAGCACGGCGGACGTCGCCGAGCCCGCGAGAAAGGCCGCGAACGCGGCGATGCCTTGGGGAATCAGGCTCAATCGGTTGAGGGCGAGGTTCTCGGAGATGGCGGAAAGCACTCCCGTGATGTACGACGTATAACGGGACACCGCGAGATAGCCTCCGGCGTTCGCGGCCCCGGCGATGAAGGCCAACGTCAGGCCCAGATGCCTGTTGGCCTCGCGAGTCCGCTCTTTGCCCGCCAGGAACCGGAGATAGGCAATCATTGGCGTTAGATTAGCACAACGCAAGCAGGGTCGTTGTGGCCGCCCCGCCTTACTTCGCCATCGAGGAGGGCGCGGTTCACTTCGTCGAACTTCTGGATGAAGGCGCGGACCTTGAGTCCATTGGCCTCCGCTTCTTACGCGTACAGGTTGACATGGGCGATCTCCGGGTCGGTGTAGTTGCAAGACGGGATGGTCAGGGCGCTGAAGCGTTTGCGGCCGAAGCGAGAGAGCGCGCACCCTCCGCCTAAAGCGGCCCGCAAATGTAAAGCGCTTGGGCGCTAACGAAAAGTGACCCACTTGTGCTAATCAGAATTGACCCACCTCTGAGTGTTGACGCGCGTCAACGGTGAGTGCTCCGCACTACTTATAGGATCTTTCGCTTCTATGTGCCGTTTTTGTGGCATTTAGGCATACGCCGTAGGTGGGTCAGTTTTCATTAGCAGAGGCGGGTCAAATCTCGTTAGCGCTCAAGAAAGCGCGCCACCTCTGTTCGTTGGTGCGGAAGAACAGGTCGAACATGCGGCCTCCGGAACGCCCACGCCCCCAAGTCGGTCTCGGGAGGCCGGATCGTTACAGCCAGGGAGGCTCGTTCCATGGCTCAAGGAGCGCAACGCAGAACCGCTCCAGAAGCTTTCCCTCCGCGGGACGGAAGCGGTCCAACAGGGGAGAATCCAGGTCCAGGACGCCCCAAACGCGCCCGTCTTTGACGAGCGGCACGGCCAGTTCGGAACGGGAGCGCGCGTCGCAGGCGATGTGCCCCGTAAACGCGCGGACATCGTGGACGATCTGCGTCAGCCCGGCCTCCGCCGCCAGGCCGCAGACGCCTTTGCCTGGAGGAATGATCGTGCAGGCCACTTGTCCCTGGAACGGACCCAGCCTTAAAGTCTCGCCGTCGAGGAGATAAAAGCCGACCCAATTCAGATCCGCCATCCTCTCGTTTAAGAGTGCCGAGGCATTGGCCAAGTCGGTCGGCCAATAGCCCGTGCGCAGCCCATTCCATTGCGACAGCAGTTCCTCGTCGATCTGCATCGTCATTCTCCGTAACGATTCCTCTTTTCACGGGACTTATCTATAGCGGGAGGCACAATGAGCTTGATCCAATTGATCGGGGATACCGGCGCACCGGCCGTCATCTTCTTCGTGGCCATTGGCATGATCGGTTGCGGCATCGATGTTTGCTGGCTTCGGTTTCGTCGCGCCAAAAACGGGGAGGATCGACTGGGCCCCCCTCGCCACTGGTAAAAGGCGCTCGGGCTCAAGACGGTGGTCCGCATTAGTCTTTGCAGCTCCACATCGCGTCGGCGTCCCGGAGAATGTACAAAGCCCAGCAGGCCGCCAGCATCGGCCAGGCGGCGAAGAAGAGGAGGTTAGGCCCTTCGAACGGCGAGAGATACTGCTTGTAGGACGATAGGGTGGAGATCGCATGCAGAAGCAGAACCAGCCCATAAGTGATCCTCTTTTTGTAGCCGATCACGAAGCCGAGCAGAAGCGCGAGTTCAAGGGCGCCGATGAAGAGGAATACGCTCTTTCCCCATTCAGGCAGGGAATAGAAATTGGAATACACTTTCGCGGCATGGCCCGCTCGGATGAACTTGTCCAGCGTCCACATCAGCATCACCATAAAAACGCTCGCTCGCAGACCGAGCAGCGCGGCGGGTAACGACGATTTATTTTTCATCACGGCCTCCCTCAGCCCCAATACAGTAACGGTACGTGATTGAACGCCCAGAGAGCGCGAAATGATACTCGCTGAGGAGAAACCGCGTCACATGCTTCCATGCCCATGCGCAGAGAACGCTTCAGGGATATCCCGTCGAGACAGCCTATCCTTGCGCAGCCAAAGCCGCGTCGACGCCTCGGCGCGCTGGATGAGGTCGGCGGTCATCGAGAAATCAAACGGCGTCACCTCAACGGGGCACAGCGGCGGGACCACGGCCATCTCGACTTTGCCCGCCATTCCTTCCATGTCGCCGACCAGTCGGCGATTGATGAGCAAGTTCAAGGCGTGGAGAGCCGCCGCGACGGCCGCTCGAGGAGGCTCGGCCAGCGCGCACGAGAAACCCGTCGAGAGCACGATCACTTTTTTAGCACCCAGGGAGACGGCGGTCGAGATCGGTGCGTTGTTGGACAGGCCGCCGTCGCCGAGGCGCCGGCCCTCGTGGAGCACCGAGGGGAACAAGGCCGGAATCGCGGCGCTGGCCAGCAGCAAGTCCATCGTCGGCCCCTTTTGGTAGACGCGTTCGGACCCGTCGACAAGATCGGTCGCCACGACCGCGCAGGGCACGACGCAGTCCTCTAGTTTACGCGCAGGCAGTTTCGGCTCAAGGATAGAGCGCAGTCGGGACGAGTCCGAGACATGGGAGGCGCGCCCGACAAGGCCGAGAACCCCCTGGAACAGGGGGAAGGGGAATACATCGCTTCGCGACAGACCGAGCCAGATGCGCTCGATGCGCTCCACGCCCGCGGGTGTCGGGTCGCCGGCGTAGAAGGCGCCGTTGATCGCGCCGACCGATGCCCCGACGATGAGGTCCGGGACCACTCCGGCTCGCGCCAAGGCCTTGAGCATGCCGACCTGCACTGCGCCAAGGCTTCCGCCTCCCGCGAGGACAAAGGCAGTCTTGCCTGAAGCGGGTTTGCTCATGCGCCCTCCGTCACCGGCTCCACGCCAGCCAAGTTTTCAGCGCGGACTTGGCGAAGGGCGTCAGGCGTGTGCGGTTGTAGGCGTCGCCGAGCTTGCGAATCGCTTCGGCCTGGGTCGGGTAGGGATGGATCGTCGCCCCGATGCCGGACAGGCCCACGCCATTGTTCATCGCCACCGCGATCTCGCTGATCAGGTCGCCAGCGTGCGAGGCCACGATGGTCGCCCCTAGAATGCGGTCCGTGCCCTTCTCGACCAAGACCTTCACAAAGCCCTCGGTTTCGCCGTCGAGGATTGCGCGATCAACCTCATCCATCTTCTGCACGAAGGTCCGGATCTTGTACCCCTTGTCTACCGCCTCTTTTTCGTACAACCCCACATGGGCGATTTCCGGATCGGTGTAGGTGCACCATGGGATGGTCAGCGCGCTAAAGCGTTTGCGGCCCAGGAACAGTGCGTTTTGGATGACGATTCGCGCCGAGAAGTCGGCGGTGTGCGTGAATTTGGGAGCGAGGCAGATGTCTCCCGCCGCGTAGATGTGCGGGTTCGTGGTGCGTAGGAAGTCGTCCACCTTCACACCGGCACGCGGATCGTATTCCACGCCGACCTCATCCAGGTTTAGACCTTCCACGTTCGGGGCCCGTCCGATGCCGACGATGACGGCGTCCACGACCAACTCGCAGAGCTTCCCCGAGCAGTCGAGGTGGAAGAGCTTCTCCTCCCCCCGCTTCTCCACGCGCTGTATCTTGCAGTCGGTGATGATCTCGACACCGTCGCGCTTGAGCGCCGCCGACACGACCTTGGCCGCATCCTGGTCCTCTCGGATGAGTATCTGTTTGGCGACCTCGAGCATGTGGACCTTGGCGCCGAAGCGCGCGAAGGCCTGGGCCATTTCGCAACCGATGGGGCCCGCGCCGATGACGACGATGCGTTTGGGCAGTTCGGTTAAGTTGAAGAGCGTCTCGTTGGTGAGATAGCCCGCTTCCTTGAGCCCTGGAATCGGGAGTGCCACCGCGCGCGCCCCCGTGGCGATTACGGCCTTGGAAAAGCGCAAAGTCTTGCCGCCGACCTCGACGCGGTCGACTCCGGAGAAGCGGCCTTGCCCGATGAAAACGTCCACTCCAGCGCTTTTGAAGCGGGCCGCGGAGTCATTCACACTGATCTCGGCGCGCAGGCGGCGCAGACGCTCCATCACCGCCGGGAAGTCCACCGAAACCCCGTCCGGGAGGCGCACCCCGAAGGCGCCGGCGCCGCGCGCCGCTGCCGCCGCGCGCGAGGCGCGGATCAAGGCCTTGGACGGCACGCAGCCCACATTTAGGCAGTCGCCGCCCATCATGTGCTTTTCGATCAAAGCGACCTTTGCGCCCAGACCGGCCGCGCCGATGGCCGTGACCAAGCCCGCCGTGCCCCCGCCGAGAACGACGAGGTTGTAGCGTCCGGCGGGCTCGGGATTCACCCAGTCCGGCGGATGAACATTGGACAGGAGCTTGCGGTTGTGCTCGTCCATGGGCGAGATCAGGTCTTCGGCGATCTTCTCATTCGACATCGAGTTCTCCTTCAAGTCTTGGCGACTTTAGCAAGCGCGCGCTTGGCGGTCCGGCCCACCAACCACGCCGCGATGGCCGTCGCGGCCAAGCCTGTCGCAAACAGCGCCCACTCGGCCGGAGAGCGCGTGCGCGAACCCGAGCGTGCGGCCTCGCCGGCCGCCGCGCCGAGATAGACATACAGAAAAGTTCCCGGCATCATCCCGATCCAGGAGGCCAGCGCATACTCGGCAAGCCCCACCGTCGTCAGGCCGTACCCGTAGTTCAGCAGATTGAAGGGAAGCACCGGCGAGAGCCGCGTTAGAAGCACGACCTTCCAGCCCTCCGAGCCGACGGCTCCGGCGACGGCGGCGAACGCGGGAACGGCGGCGAGCTTGCGCGCGACCCAGTCCCGCAACAGATAGCGCCCGACCAAGAACGACGCGCATGCCCCAAGCGTCGAGCCGACGGAAACGAGGACAAAGCCCTTCCAAAGCCCGAAGGCCGCCCCCGCGCCCAAGGTCAGCACGGAGCCGGGCAGGAAGGCCACGCAGGCCAAGACATAAAGCCCCACGAAGGCCGCCTGGCCCAACGGACCGGCCGCGGCCGTCCACCCTAGGGCCGACGCCAGGAACGCTCTCATTTCTTATCCTCGTTGAGCGACCAGTCGTACTCCGTATACTCCACGCCCCAGTCATCTTGGACCGGCATCCACTTCTTGACGAAGGCCAAAACAGATTTCTTGGAGCCGCCGAAGTCATCCATGTACCATTTAAAAATTGGCGACACGAAGGCGATCCGGCCTTCCTGACTTGCATAGTTCTTCGCCCCCTGCGACAGGAACTCGCGGGCTTGTTCGTCGAGTTGGATCGACAGGCGCGCGCCCTCATAAGGCTCGGAGCGCAGCGGCGGACAGCCCTTGGCCGCGCAGACGAGCGCGAAATGCACGCGCGGCTCCTTGTAGACGGGCCGGATCATCTGATGCTCGACCTCGTTGAGCGTCACGACGCGACCGAAGACCTTGACCACCGGCAGTTTCCACGCCTTGTTGGGGTCCCAGACCGGCCCGATCTTGCGAATGGACGCGATCGGGTAATGCTCCAGGATCAAGCGCACCGTCGCGGCGTTATACAGGTTGATCAGAAAGGCCAACCGCTGATCTCGCGGCCAGCCTTTGAAATCGGATTCGTCGACCTTCGCGGCCGAAGCGAGCCAAGCATCGAGTCGTGCCGAGTCCTTCTTGAGGGCGGCGTAATCGACGCGGCCCTCGCGAACATGCGCGGAGAATACCGCGTTCAAATCCGTAGACGCGAGGGCGAGCCCCGCGGCCCGACCGCTCCCGGCCGCCGCCAGCATGAACGTCAAAAGAATCATTGTTCGTCGCATGTCGTTGTCTCCGCTATAATGAGTCCGCTGCGCGACGCTCTTGTTACAGCGGGGAGCTCAATTTCTTCCAGACGGAGCGAAACTCGTCCGGTCGAATTGCCGAGAGATGATGCTTAAAACATATCGTCCCCGCACCGTCCACGATGTAGAGATTGCGCATGGGACAGGCCCCGGGAGGGTGCTCCTGCCCGAGACGGCGCGCGACGACATCCTCCGGGTCCAAGAGGATCGGAAAGCCGCAATTAGGGGCGACCTCGTTCGGCAGAGGATCTTCGATGCCCAGGATGCTCACGGCAAGGATGCGAATGAGTCCCTTTGATTCACTTTGCGCTTCTTCCAGGAGAGGAATCCGGGCGCGACAATCCGCACAGAGGTTCGTGAGCCAGAGCGCCGTATGAACCCCGGGTGTCCCGTCGTAGAGAGAACGCGCCTTCCCGCCGGCGTCGCGAAGCGTGAAGTCGGGGAAACATCCCCCGATATCCGCTCCCGGCGTGAGCCGTGCGCGTAAGGGCCAAAGTACCCGCCACAGCCAGATCGGCAATTTCATGATCGGCAGTCACTGTCCTGCCGTGGCCTGTTGGCCGCGGCGCTTATCGATGAGACAACGAACGGTATCAAATAGTTGAAGGACAGCTTGACCAATAATCCCGCTGTCCAAGGCCCGCGAGCGTCATTCGTAGTCTCCCGCTCATCGGTTCGCCTCTTCGGCCAGGACGGTGCGCGGATGGAAGGCCGCCCAGGCGAACCAATAGGCCTCCAGTCCCGCCACCTCCCGGCCTTCCTCATCGAAGGCCCGCGCACCGCCGTCTTCTCGGAAGACGATCGTGCGCTTGCCCAGCCGCACACGGATAACCGCTCCCCGCCTTAATGCTGCGACGGGCACGGCCGCCGCGCCCTCGGGGAGAGACACGCCGAAGATGACCGACTTTCTCGCCAGACGACTATCCTCATGTGCGACCGGGAAATAAAGTCCCGGCGAGTCCTCATAGCCTGCGTATGGGTCGGCGCTGTAGTCGCGTGTATGCCCGGTATCGAAGAGAACCGCCCGGGTGGCCGGATGCGCCGCCTTCCATTTCACCCAGCTCGCGCGGCTCGCGGGCAGACGGGAGAGGCGGGCTCCCGTCGAGGGGCCGGCGATCGATTCGGCCATGATCTGCGACCAAAGGCTACGTGTGCCCCGGTCGTACATCACGAGGTCGCTGTTGTAGAGGAGACCGGACACGCCGAACTCTCGGACTGATTTCCCGGCCTTACGGTCGAAGACGATGCCGCTGCGGCACAGCGGGCAGTAGGTCACAGCCACAGGAATCCCGCCGACCTCATCGTTGATCAGTTCGTGCCAGTTGAGCAGCCGGATCGGATAGGCGACGGCCTCCCCCCCTATCACGAGCCCGAGCACAGGGTCGTCGGGCTTGAGAACCCGGTCTGCTTCCTCGATGGCGGCCTTTCGCGGCGCGTTGAGAGCCGGGATGCCATCGACGGTTGGTCCGCCCCCGTGTATCTCCTTGCGCGGCACCGAGACGCGCGCGTCGCGCGGCAGGAAGGCGGCGAACGGATCGGACGGCAAAGAGTCGGCCGCCGCAAAGGCGGCGAAAAGCGTCAGATATGAGGCAAGATGCGCGACGGTCACAGCGATGAGTCCCGGCGGACGCCGGTTCGTTACAGACGGATCAAGGTGAGTTCAAACGCTCGATCACTCGCCGTTTGAATGCCTCGACATCTTCGCCTCGGGGCTCGCTCCAACTCGCCTTCAAGGCCTCGCAGATGCGGTCCATCTGGCGTCCGAAGCGGGCGCAGAACTCGCATTGCGTGAGATGCAGGCGGATTAACAGCCGCCGGCGCCAGGGCTCGGCCGCCAAGCCGTCACCACACAAGGTCTTGGCCACCTCGCGGCAGTTCGGCATGAACGACATCATGAGCTTCATCACTTGCTCTTTTCCCAATTGTGCTCCAGGCACTCGCGAAGCTTCAGGCGGGCGCGATGGAGCATCACTCGCAAGTTGGTCGCGCTGACGCCCAAAATGTTACAGACGGCCTCGGGCGTCTCGCCCTCGACCTCTTTAAGGAAGAACGCCGCGCGCTGGGCGTCGGGCAGGCCCTGGGCGCATTTCTCGATCCATCGGCTCAGCTCCGCGTCGAGACTCATAGCCTCGGGCCCGCGGGGCGGGCGCGACCACATTCCGCCCTCGTTAAAGCGCGCCTCGACGACGGCCTCGATATCGTCGGTCCCCATCTCACGCCGCGCCTTGGCCCGCATATTCGACGCCTTGTGATAGAGAATGCCGAAGAGGTAGGTGCGTACGCTCGAGCGGCCTTCGAAGCGATCCAGGGCAGAGAGGAAGGCGACGAAGGTTTCCTGGACCGCCTCCTCGGCGTCCGCGCGGGAAAGGCCGATGGCCAAGGCCCCCGCGAGCAACCTTGGGAGGTTGTCGTCCACCATGGCTGTCAGCGCAACCGGCTTGCGCGCGCGCAGGTCCTCAACGCTCCATCGGGCCGTCACTGTCGCCATTGTGCGGATTCTACCATTGCGCCGCGTGCTGCAACAAATACCTGCAACCCAAGCCTCTTGACTCTATATGTAGGTATAGGGTCTATACTGCTGATGCCGGAGGAGCTTATGACGGACTATTTGACGATAGGTAAAGTGGCCAAGCAGTCGCGCGTGAACATCCAAACGGTGCGCTACTATGAGCGCCGTCGGATGCTGACCGTCAACCGGCGCACGGAGGCTGGTTATCGGCTCTACGCCCCGGAAGCCGTTCGAGTCATCCGTTTCATTAAAAACTCCCAAGAGTTGGGTTTTACTTTGACGGAGATCGCCAAGCTCCTGAGATTGCGGGTAGGCCATACGGGGCAATGCGGCCCCGTGAAGCGACAGGCGGAGGTTCGACTCAAGATCGTCTCTGAAAAAATAGCCGACCTGCGGGCCATGGAGAAGGTTCTTGAGCGTCTGATCCGCACCTGTAAGGCGTGGGGAACGACCGAAGTCTGCCCGATGCTGGATAGTCTCGAAGAACGGGGGGAACTCAAATGAACAATAAATTCGTGGGCGTTGCCGCGTTGGCATCAGCGGGCCTGGCCTCGGTTTGCTGCATCGGGCCGCTCGTCCTCACGGGCTTAGGCCTTGGCGGCCTCGGTCTCGCCGCGGGGCTGACGCGGTATCGCGCGCTGTTTCTCGTCTTGACCGCCCTGGTCCTGCTCATCGGATTCTATCTCGCCTACCGAAAACGCGAAGTCCACTGCGCCGATGGCGGCTGTGAGTACCGTTCTGGAAGCCGGACGATGAAGATGTCGCTCTGGGGCGTGACTTTCCTGGCCGCGGCCATGGCGACTTTCCCCACCTGGTCGGCGCGCTTTCTGGCCGGGCGCCAAGCCGCGACTCCTGCGGGCGCGCAGACTTTGACCCTCAAGGTTTCCGGCATGGACTGCGCGGCCTGCACCGTGGCGATCAAGAAATCGGTAGAGCAGGTTCCGGGAGTTTACTCGGCGAACATCGACTTCGACAGCGCGCGAGCCACGGTGATCACGAGCGCCGAGGTCGACTCCCAGGCAGTGCTTAAGGCCGTCGCGGTCGCCGGCTACAAAGCGACGATAGAGGATGGAGGATCACATGGAAAAAAGCGCCCCTAGCCACGAAGCCTGCTGTAAAACTCCGACCACGACCTGCCCGTGTCCTGTCTGTGGAAACGCGGGACGTAATGTGACGCCGGAGACCTTGGACAACCATGTCCCGCCTCCTCTGCGAGCGGATATGGGGGACGAGGCGACCTTCTGCTTGAACCCCGAATGCGATGTGGTCTACTGCAGTCCGACCGGCAAGCTGGTGCGTAAAGGGCAGACTCGGCTTGCCGTGACCATCAAGGACCCGGGAGACGAGACCTGCGTCTGCTACTGCTTCGGGCACACGCGCGCGGACCTCCGGCGCGACTTGACGCGGACGGGTGCTACGGACATCCCCGACCTGATAAGACGCGAGGTCAAGGCGGGCCGCTGCGACTGCGAGCGCAAGAACCCGCAGGGCGCCTGCTGCCTCGGGAATATCGTGGCGGCCATCAAAGAACTTAAATTCGAGCCGTAACGCTTGGACACTACGGCGGACTCATTCTCGTGACGCTCATCCTGTTGCGGGCCGGCCTCGCCTCGGCGCTCGGCGCGGTCGCGCTGTCTTTGCTGAGCCCGATCGAGTCGCATATCGTCTCGTTCCTCGTAATCCTCGCGTTATGGACCGCCGTTTCATGGGCGACATGGCGAGCGTTGACTCGTGAGGCTGCGCCCGGCTCCGATGAGCCGTCGCGCGCGGCGTTGGTGCTCATCATCGCGGTATTCCTGCGGCTCGCTTTGGTTCTGGTCGCGCCGACGCCTTCCACCGACGCCTACCGCTATTCGTGGGAGGGGCGAGTCGCCAACGCGGGGCTGAGTCCCTATCGCTTTCCCCCATCCGCGCCCGAACTCGTATTCCTACGCAAGGACCAGGACGCGCGCATCAATAACCCAGGCCTGAGCACGATCTACCCGCCGCTCGCTCAGGCGGCCTTCCGCCTCGTCGCGGCCGTTTCGCCGGACGCCCGCGCTCAGAAGGCGTTCTTCGCCTTCTGCGACCTGCTCGTCTGCGCTTTGCTCATGCGTCTTTTGCGCCGGCGGGGACTGTCCGTCGCCTGGGCGGCGGTCTACGCCTGGCACCCGCTTGTCGTCGTCGAATTCGCCGCTGCGGGACATCTCGACTCGCTCATGATGCTCGCCATGCTGGTCGGCCTCGATCTCTGGGAGACCGATCGCCCGAACGGGGCCGCACTCGCCTGGGCCGCCGCCGCGCTGGTGAAAGTCGTGCCGGTCGTCATCCTGCCTTGGCTACTCTTGCGCCGCCCGCGGGCGGCGGCGCTCTTTCTCGCGGTCGTGGCCGTGGGATTGACGCCCGCTTTGCCGGGGCTGACGGCGGCTCTGAGCGGGACTTCAGGAAGCGGCATCGCGGCCTTCTCTTCGGGTTGGCTTGCGAATCCAAGCCTCTACGCCCTGCTCGCGCCCCTCATTGAATCATCCGCCACCCGCCGCGTCATCCTCGCGGCTTTGCTCGTCTTCGTCAGCCTGCCCTGGGCGCGTCGTTGCGGGGACGACGCCGCCCGCTACCTCTGTGGGATGATTATCGTAGCACTGCTGGCCAGTCCGGTCGTCCAGCCCTGGTATGTCCTTTGGGCGCTTCCCTTGGCGCTGCTGACGCCCTTCCCCGCCGCATTGGCTTGGTCATGGGCCGTTGGCTTCATGTATTTCGCAATCGATCCGGTGCTGAAAGCTTCTTCCGCACATCTGCCCTGGTGGCATTGGTTCTGGCTCGGTGAGTACATCGTGGTCTATGGATTGCTCGTCGTCATGTCGCCGTTGGGCAAGAGATTGACAGGAAACTCGCACTATCTCCGGTGTAACGTTTCCCCGCCAAATGCGACTCACTGTCTGAAACACAACCCCGAGCCCAATCAATGAGACGATTGTTCATAGTCGGACTGGAGGAGAGGAACCTAATGAAAAAGAGAAACATGCTGTTGAAGGCGGCAGTGGCTGGCCTGATGGGCGCGGCCATGATCGCGGCGCCGAGCTTCGCCAAGGACGGGAAGGCGAAGAAGGCGCCGGACACGAACGCGAAGTGCTACGGCGTCAACAAGTGCGGGGGCCATGGCAAATGCGGCGGGCCCGGGCACGAGTGCGCGGGCAAGAACTCGTGCAAGGGGCAGGGATGGCTGTCGATGCCAAAGGACTCCTGTCTTAACATCGAGGGCGGGTCGCTCACGCCGCTGGCCGAGAAGAAAGACTAGTCTCTCCACGCATGGCTCGCGGCGCCTCCCTTGTGACGACGGCCGACGGCGTGGGTCTTGGCCTGCGCCCGGTCCACTACGAGCATGTGCTCAACAGCCGCCCCGTGGTCCCTTGGTTTGAGGCGATTTCCGAGAACTATATGGGACTGCGGGCCGGCGCGGGCGGGCGACCGCTCGAGGTTCTCCTTAAGGTGCGCGCCGACTATCCCGTATCGCTGCACGGCGTCTCGATGAACCTGGGGTCGACCGACCCTCTCAACCGGGCCTATTTGGCCAGGCTTAAGGACCTGATTGCGAAAGTCGAACCAGCGCGGATTTCAGACCACCTATGCTGGACCGGTGTCGGTGGTCGCAACACGCACGACCTGCTGCCTCTGCCTTACGATGAAGCGTCGGTCGATCATGTCGCCGCGCGCGTGCGGCAGACACAAGATCTCCTAGGACGGCGCCTCCTTATCGAAAACGTTTCGAGTTACGTGACCTACGCTCATTCTACGATGCCGGAATGGGAGTTTCTGGCCGAGATCGCCAAGCGTGCCGATTGCGACATCCTTCTCGACATCAATAACATCCATGTCAGCGCGACCAATCACGGCTTCGACGCCCGCGACTATTTGGCGGGCATCCCGGCCGCGCGCGTGCGCGAGATGCACCTTGCCGGCTACTCTTCGCATGACGGCTTTTTAATCGATACTCACGATCACCCTGTCTCGGACCCCGTTTGGGACCTCTACGCTCAAGCCGTCCGGCGCTTCGGACCGACGCCGACGCTCATTGAATGGGACGAGAATATCCCGCCGTTCGACCGGCTCAGAGCCGAGGCAAGCCGCGCCGAGGAGGTTCGCGATGCAGTCATCGCCACGGCCGCCTAAGCTCAAGCTCCTGCAGGATTCACTGTACCGGGTTCTCACCGACTCCCGCGGCGCTCGCGCCGCAGCGCGGGCCCAGCCCGCGGTTGTCTCCTGGATTTCAGATGCTCCTCCCATCGACCGGGAGACGCGATTGAGCGTCTATGGCGACGCCTATTTTCTCCGCCTGCTCGAGGCGCTTACCTCGGATCATCTCGCCGTGCGCAGGACGCTCGGGGAGCGTGATTTCCGGACTCTCGCCGCCGAGTATTTCGCGAGACATCCGCCGGCGTCGCCCTCGCTTGCAAATCTCGGAGAGCATTTCCCGGCTTTCATTGCGGCGCACCGGCTCTCGGGCCGATGGCCATTCCTGTCCGATCTCGCGTACCTTGAACGAGCGGCGTTAACGGCATTATTGACGGACCGGCTTGCTGCGCTCGACCCGGCGACGCTTACGGGGCTGACGCCCGATGCCTGGGGCCGTTCTCGCCTCGTCTTCGATCCGACGCTCCAGCTCCAGGCGCCCGGTTGGCCTGTCGAGCGGCTTTGGCGCGCGCGCGAGGAGCCTCTCGATGCTCGCAATCGCAGTCTGCGCCGGCCGCGCGTTCAACGACTGATTATCTGGCGCGACGAAGTCTGGGTTCGAGTTCGCGAAGTCTCGTCGGCCGAGGCGACTCTGCTCAAGCGAGCCCTCGATGGCGTTCGAATGGCCGAGCTCCTCGCCAGGCAAGACGCCTCAACGCGGCCAAAAGAGGTGCGCCAGTGGTTCGCTCTCTGGGTCAAAGACGGGCTCGTCAAGCAGGTGGTCGCGCCTGGCACGTCCATACAGGCATAAGCCGGGGCATGGATTCCCATAGCTCACATTGAAATCGATACAACCTTGTTTCTGTCGGACTCAGCGAAATCCATCAAAGGCATGAATCCCCTCCCCTCGTTCATCGCCGCGCTGATTCTCGGCGCGTCTGCTGCCACTGCTGCCGAACCCGGCTCCTTACAGGACCTTCAGGAGCGTATGGCCAGGCTCGAGGTCGCAACCAAACCAGACAAGAGTACCAGCCCGCTCAAGATCGAATACGTAAAGCGTAAAGGCCTGATCTTCTCTGAGGGCGATCGCTTCAAGGCCGTGGTCAACTGGCGCCTGCAGATGCGCTACAACTTTTCATTCGACGAGGAGCCCCGCACCGCCGCGCAGTTCGGCCAGGGCAACGACAACTCTTTCCGCCTGCGCCGGGCGCGCCTGAAGGTCGGAGGCCATGTTTACGACCCCTCGCTCATTTATAAATTCGAATATGACTGGCCTTCCGCGACCTTGCTCGACTTCCGCATGTCCTATGAGAAGAACAAGGCGATGAACCTGCGCGCCGGCCAGTGGAAGATCGATTTTAATCGCGAGCGGGTCGACTCCTCGGGTGAGCTCCAGTTCTCCGACCGCTCGATCATCAACCGCGAGTTCACCTTGGACCGCCAGGACGGCGTGGCGGTGTATGGGCATGTGTTCGACGGAACCTTGGCGGATTCGCGCTACTCCGTGGGCGTGTACACGGGCGGCGGGCTCAACGCGGTCAACGACGACTCCGAGCCGCTGTACCTGGGGCGCTATCAGTGGAACTTTCTCGGCCGGGACCTTCCCTTCTCGCAAAGCGACACCGAGCATGCCGAGAAGCCGACGGGCTCGCTCGCCTTCGCCGCGGCGACCAACCAGACCCGCTTCACGCGCTTCTCGAGCAGCGGGGGCGGCAACCTGGACGGCTTCGCGGCCGGAACGGCCGGCCAGTACACCATTAAGCAATGGATGGAGGAGACGGCCTTCAAGTATCGCGGCTTCTCGCTTCAGCACGAGTACCACTGGAAGCAGGTCCGCAATAACACCGGCGGCGCCCTGACGCGCATGGAGGGCAGCTACGTCCAGGCGGGTTGCTTCCCCCACGGTCTCGTTTCAGCGGTGCCCAAGCAGCTCGAGACGGCGGTGCGGTACGCCTTCGTCGATCCGAACGTCATCGTGCCCAATGACATCCGCCAGGAGTATACCGCCGCCCTGAACTGGTTTATCGAGGGCCATTGGAACAAGGTGACCCTGGACGCGACGCACTTCACTCTCGCCCGGGCATCGGCCTCGCAGCTCAAGGAAGAGCGGATCCGGCTGCAGTGGGACATTTCCTTCTAAATGGATATTTATAATTGAGGGCGCTTCTAAGCGTGTGGGGCTGTAACGTTGTGAGACTCCGTGGGACAAACTGACGAGTGATTATGAACGAATTCCTCAATACCGATGAGTGCGCCCGCATCCTCAAGGCTATGGCCGACGGCACGCGCCTGGGCATCATGCGCCGGCTCGTTGACGCGGAGCTATCTGTCTCGGAGTTGGCCCGGGTGCTGAAGCTCCCTCAGCCCGCGGTTTCCCATCATTTGGCGATACTGAGGCATGCCGGATTGCTGATCCAGGAGCGCGACGGGCGGCGCGTGCTCAACCGTCTTCACCCGGCGGCCGCCAAGCATCTCAAGCAGGGCGAGGACATCATCGAGCTGGGGTGCTGCTCGGTGTCCCTGCGCCGGGAGTGATTGTTTTGATCCGAAATATGGAGGTCAATAGATATGTCGTCAGGAGAACGAAGATGAAGATGACGGTCAAGATGATGTCGCTCGCGGCGGCTTTGGCGGCGACGACGGCGTGGGGCGCCAAGCCTTCTCAGAAATTGTCCGGAAAACTGGTTCTCACCGGTTCGAGCACCGTAGCACCTCTGGCCGCGGAGATAGGAAAGGCTTTCGAAGCCCGCCATCCGCAGGCGCGAGTGGATGTCCAGTCCGGCGGCTCCTCCCGCGGGATCGCGGACGCGCGGCAAGGCACTGCCGATATCGGCATGGCCTCTCGCGCGCTCAAGGACGACGAGAAAGACCTGCTGCCGTTCTCCATCGCGCGCGACGGCATCTGCGTGATCCTGCATAAAAAGAATCCGGTTTTGAGCCTCACGGACGCCCAGATCGTCGACATCTACAGCGGCAAGATCGCGAACTGGAAGGATGTCGGCGGCGCGCACACCCCCATTACGGTGATCAACAAGGCTGAGGGGCGTTCCACGCTCGAACTCTTCCTTAACTACTTCAAGCTCAAGGCCGAGGACGTCAAGGCACACGTGATCATCGGCGACAACGAGCAGGGAGTCAAGACCGTGGCGGGCAACCCCAACGCGATCGGCTACGTCTCGATTGGAACGGCGGAATACGACGCGACGCACGGCGTCGAGATAAAACTCCTGCCCATCGGCGGCGTCAAGGCGTCCGTCGAGAACGTGCGCAACGGGAAGTTCCCGCTCTCTCGCCCGCTCAACCTGGTGGTCAAGACCAAGCCAGACGGTCTGGCCAAGGCGTTCATCGATTTCGCTCAGTCTCCCGAGGTCCATGAGATCATCCGAAAGCAGTATTTCGTGCCCATCCCGCGCTGACCGGGTCCTGCTCTGGACGCTGCGCGTTTGCGCCGCCGCGGCAGGCTCCGTGTCGGCGCTGATCGCCGTCTTCGTCCTGTTGGAGTCGTGGCCGGTCCTGCGGCACGCGGGTCCGGCCGCTTTCATCACGGGCGGGACCTGGCGGCCTACGGCGGGGCTATACGACCTCACGCCCATGCTCTGGGGAACCATGCTGACGATGTGCGGCTCGGTGGCGCTGGCCACCCCGCTCGGGGTCGCGTCCGCCGTCTTCAGTCGTTACTATGCTCCGCCGCCCCTCGCCGCGGTTTATCGTCGCATGATTGAGATCCTGGCCGGAATTCCCTCCGTCGTCTACGGTTTCTGGGGCTTGGTCGTCGTCGTGCCGCTCATCGGCCGTCTTCATCCTCCGGGGCCCAGCCTCCTGGCCGGGACTCTCATTCTGGCCCTCATGATCCTGCCGACCATCGCTTTGATGGCCGACGCCAGCCTCGCGACCGTACCGAAGAACTACGCCTTGGGGGCAGCGGCCTTGGGGCTCACTCGCTGGGCGACGATCAGGCGCGTCCTGCTGCCCGCCGCGAAATCTGGGCTGTTCACGGGAGTCGTCCTTGCGGCCGGCCGAGCTATCGGTGAGACTATGGCGATCCTGATGGTCGCCGGCAATGTCGTCCAGTTCCCACGCGGGATATTCGACCCAGTTCGGACCTTGACCGCCAACATCGCTCTCGAGATGGCCTACGCGATGGGCGACCACCGCTCCGCCCTTTTCGTCAGCGGCCTCGTCCTGCTATGCGCGATCTCCGCCTTGGTCCTGCTCGCGGAGCGGGTCGATCCCGGGAGCGCGCATGAGTAAGAACTACGGCGAATCTCTGGCGACGGCGCTGGTTTGGCTTTGCGCCGCCTCGGTCGCCGGAGTTTTTATTTGGATGTTGTCCGACATCGTCCGGCACGGATTGGCCGCTTTGAGCTGGACCTTCCTGACCTCGGCGACGGCGGACGCCGGGCGCGAGGGAGGCATCGCGCCCATCCTGGTCTCCACCGCCATGATCCTCGGCGTATGCCTGGCGGCCAGCATTCCCGTCGGTCTGGGCGCCGCGGTGCTTCTCTCCGAACTTTCGTCCTCGAATCCTCTCTTCAGCCGGCTCGTGCGCCGCAGCCTGGATGTTCTGGCCGGCATGCCCTCGATCATCTTCGGGCTTTTCGGTAACGCTTTATTCTGCAAAACGCTCGGGATGGGCTTCTCCATCCTTTCGGGAGGACTCACGCTCGCATGCATGGTCCTGCCGATCTTCATCCGCGCCGCCGAGGAAGGACTGAGGTCCGTCCCACGGGAGTACCGCCTCGGAGCGGCCGCGCTGGGATTGTCCCGGTCGGGGACGCTCTTTCGCTTGCTAATCCCCGCCGCCGCGCCCGGCCTGCTCGTCGGGCTCGTCCTGGGCGTCGGGCGTGCGCTCGCCGAGACGGCCGCCCTCATCTTCACCAGCGGCTATGTCGACCGCTTCCCGAGTTCGCCCTTCGACTCCGGGCGCGCCCTCTCCATCCACATCTACGACCTCGCGATGAATGTCCCGGGCGGCAACGCCAACGCCTACGGCTCCACTTTCGTCCTTGTCGCCGTTCTCTTCCTCCTCAATCTGTCCGCGGCGCGGCTTGCCGCCGCGCTGAGCCGAAGGAGCTCCCCCATATGAAAACTCCACATTCCGCCTCCGTTAAGAGCGTTTCTCGGCCGTCCGCGCCCGGCGCCTTCATTCACGCGCGCGGCCTGAGCTTGACCTACGGCGGCAAGACCGCGTTCTCCGGGATCAGCCTCCCTGTGGCAACCGGCTCCATCACCGCCCTGATCGGCCCGTCTGGCTGCGGGAAAACGAGCTTTCTGAACTGCATCAACAGGCTCACCGACCTCATCGGCGGGTGCCGAACGACCGGCCTCGTCGAGGTCGGTGGGGTCGACATCCGCTGCCCGAACACGGATGTGGTCACGCTGCGCCGCCGCGTCGGCATGATCTTCCAGAAGCCGAATCCTTTTCCGCTTTCGATCGTGCAGAACCTCGAATTCCCGCTGCGCGAGCACGGCGTGCGAGACTCGCGAGGGCGCGGGGAATCCGCCGAGGCCGCCCTTCGCGATGTAGGACTCTGGGACGAGGTCAAGGATCGCCTTAATTCTCCCGCGCTCGCTTTGTCGGGAGGCCAGCAGCAACGCCTGTGCCTGGCCCGTGCGCTCGTCCTCAAGCCCGAGGCCTTGCTCATGGACGAGCCGTGCAGCGCGCTTGACCCTCTCTCCGGCGGCTTGATCGAAGAGCTCATCTCGGGCATGAGGGGACGCTACACCGTCCTCATCGTCACCCACAACCTGCAGCAGGCTCGCCGTATCGCCGACCACGCCGCTTTCTTCTGGATGCGAGGCGGCGAAGGGCGCCTCATCGAGCACGGCCCGGCCGAGGAAATCTTCGAGAACCCCCGCGACGAATTGACGGCAGCTTATGTTTCGGGAATTCGGGGCTGACCACGCTGTCTCAGGATTTGCGGTGTAACGTTTTAGACCGTGACAAGACTCATTATAGAGACCATCAAACAGGAGAGCTTAAGTTCGGCAATCCTTGGCATGGGCCTGTGATGACAGAAATACGGTGATTGCTATTACCACGGAGGTTCGACTTATGCCCGTCGACATTGAAGCCGGAGTCCGCGACTACTACGGGAAGACCTTAAAAAGCGGCGCCGATCTGAAGACCGACGCCTGTTGCTCGCCTACGGACCTGCCTCGCGCCGTCCGCGACGCGCTGTCCAAAGTGAGCGACGAGGTCGTCTCCCGCTACTACGGCTGCGGCCTGAGCATTCCGAGCGAGTTGGCGGGACTGAGCGTCCTCGATCTGGGGTCCGGCGCGGGGCGAGACTGCTATATCCTGTCGCAGCTAGTCGGACGCGAGGGACGCGTGAAAGGCGTCGACATGACTGACGAACAGCTCGCGGTCGCCGAACGCAATCGCGCGCACCACGCGAAGGCCTTCGGCTACGGCAACGTCGAGTTTATCAAGGGCGACATCTCGCGCCTTGATGAGATCGGCCTCGAGGACTCCTCTTTTGACCTGATCGTGTCTAACTGCGTGATCAACCTCGCGCGCGACAAGGAAGCCGTCCTGCGCCAGGCACGGCGCGTGCTGAGAGAGGGCGGCGAGATGTATTTCTCGGATGTCTATGCCGAGCGCCGCGTGCCCGATGAATTGAGGAACGACCCCGTGCTGTACGGAGAATGCCTGGGAGGCGCGCTGTATTGGAACGATTTTCCGAGAATCGCAAAGGCGGCGGGTTTCGCCGACCCGCGCCTTGTCGAATCGCGGCCTCTGGCCCTCGACGCCGGGCCGATCCGGGAACGCGCCGGCCACATCGGCTTCTACTCGGCCACCTATCGGCTGTTCAAGCTCGCGGATCTCGAACCCGCCTGCGAGGATTACGGCCAGGCGGTGCGATACAAAGGGACGATTGCGGACGCACCGCGGGAATTCCGGCTCGACGGCCATCATCGCTTTGAGACCGGGAGAATCGCGACGGTGTGCGGCAACACCGCGCTCATGCTCGCGAAAAGCCGCTACGCCCGCCATTTCGACTTCTTCGGCGATATGACGACGCACTTCGGCATCTTCCCTGGATGCGGAACGAGCATGCCCTTTTCGACGGAGACGAGGAACGATGCCTCCTGCTGCTAAGTGGGCCGACGCCGCGACCACGGCGCAGGGGAAGGCCCGCGCCGTTGTGCCGCCGAGCGCGCTCAAGACGCTGTGGTTCAACACCGGGACCCGGTGCAACATCGAGTGCGCGAACTGCTACATCGAGTCCTCCCCGCGCAACGACCGTCTCGATTACCTGCGCCTGGCCGAGATGCTCCCCTTTCTCGACGAGGCGCGGGCGATGGGAGCGAGCGAGATTGGATTTACCGGCGGTGAGCCGTTCCTGAACCCGGACCTCCTCGCCATGGCCGGCGAGTGCCTGGAGCGCGGCTTCATAGTCCTCATTCTGACCAACGCGATGGCCCCAATGACGAACCGCAAGACAGAACTTCTCGCGTTGCTCGCTCGCCACGCTCGGAGCCTGCGCCTGCGCGTGTCGCTCGACCACTACACTGTAGCAGCCCACGACGCCGAGCGAGGCGCGGGTTCCTTCAAGAAGGCCTTGGCCGGCCTGCGTTGGCTGCTCGACGAGGGCTTCGACGCCTCCGTGGCCGGCCGGAGCTTCGTGGACGAGGACGCAGCCGCCGCGCGCGAGGGCTACCGCCGCGCGATCGGACGGGAGGTCGAGCTGACGGTATTCCCCGAAATTGCCGCCGCCGGCGAGTTGCCCGAGATCACGACCGAATGCTGGGGGCTGCTCGGCAAGTCGCCGGAGTCGGTGATGTGCGCCTCCTCGCGCATGGTGGTCAAGCGCCGGGGCGCGGAGCGCCCCGCGGTCGTCGCCTGCACCCTCATCCCCTACGACGCGCGCTTCGAACTCGGCAGGACCGTGCGTGAATCTTGGCGCCCGGTCGCCCTCCAACACCCGCATTGCGCCTCGTTCTGCGTGCTGGGAGGCGCCTCGTGCTCCGCATGAGCGCCCCGTCGACGCTCCCGTGTATTCTGCTGACGGCTCTCGCCGCCTGCGGCCCGGGCGAGCGTCCCGACGCTTCTTGGGACGAGGCGCGGCTCTCAGCCGCGCTCTCGGACCCCTCGCCTGACCTGCGCAATCGTGCGGCTTTCCAATTGAGCGGACGCCGCCCGGACAGTTCGTACTGGCCGTTGGTGAAGGCTCTCGGCGACCCGCGTTGGGAGGTGCGCGCCTACGCGGCGACAGCCTTGGGGCACGCGTCGCGCCGCGACGCACTGATACCCCTGTCGCATTCCATGCGCGACCGGCACTGGTGGGTCCGGGTCAAGGCCGTCCAGGCCTTGGGCGAACGCCGAGACCCGGCCGCCGCGCCTTACCTGATGGCCGCGCTCTCAGACGGCAACGAGTCGGTAAACGCGGCCGCGCGTCGCGCTCTCGAGGGGCTCGTACGATGACCGCACTCGCCCTTTTACTTGCGGCCGTTCCCGTTTCCGCGGCTCCTCTTGAGATCGCGTTCAAGTCCTCTGACGGCGTCTCGCTGGCCGCGACCTATCACGCTCCCTCCGGGAAGCCCGTTGCGGCTCTCGTTCTCATTCCGATGCTCGGCGGCTCGCGCCGGGACTGGGAGGCGTTCGCGGTACGCGCCGCCTCCGCCGGGATCGCCGTGCTCGCGCTCGATCCGCGCGGACATGGCGGCAGCGCGAAACCCTACGGCCAGTCTCCGGGAGAATGGGACAAGCCGCGTTGGCTCGAAGTCGACCGCGACCCCGCCGCCGCGACGGCTTGGCTCGAAGGCCGCGGCCTTTCGCCTTCCTCGATCTTCGTCGGCGGCGCCAGCATCGGCGCCTCCTTGGCCTTGCGCCGCGCCGCAGTAGACCCCAGGCTCGGCGGCGCGGTCCTGCTCTCTCCCGGAGACAACCCCAAGCGCGTGCCGGTCTCGGAGTTTGCCGCGGCCTACGGACGCCGCCCGCTTTTCATCGCCTCCGCGGCCGACGACCCCGGCTTCGACGAGATCGCCTCGCGCCTGGCCGCGTCCGTCGCGGGGCCAGTCGAGCGGCTTCGCCTGCCAGAAGGCGGGCATGGAACGGAGATGTTGGCGCATCCTCGCGCCGGTCCAAAGCTTGCCGATTCCTTGATCGGCTGGGTCCCCGGAGCGGTCAAGAGAGGCGCGCCGTGAAGATCTCGGTCGTCATCCCAACGGTCAACGAGCGGCGCGCATTGGAAGAATTGATCGCGCGCCTGCGCCTGACCGCGGGCCGAGGCGACATCGAAGTCATCGTCGCCGACGGCGGCAGCACGGACGGCACCATCGAGGTCGCGCGCCGCGTCTGCGATAAACTCGTCGAGGTGCCCGCGCGCGGTCGCGCGGTCCAGATGCACCAGGGCGCGCTCGCCGCGACCGGCGAGCTCATTCTTTTTCTTCACGCCGACACCAGCCTGCCGGGACAATGGCTCGGCGCGCTTCTCGACGCCTGGGCTCGAAAGCCTCGTCCGGGCGCGACCGCCTACCGCCTGGACTTCGACTCCCCCAAGCCGGTGTACCGCGTCATCGCCGGGCTGGGACATTGGCGCTCGCGCAAGACCGGGATCCCTCACGGCGATCAGGCCATCGCCTGCCGTCGGGAGGATTATTTCGAGGTCGGGGGCTTCCCGCCCGTCCCCATCATGGAGGAATACTTCCTCCTTCCCAAGCTGCAAGGCCTGGGCCCCGTCGTCGTCATGGAGGAGGCGGTGAAGACCTCCGTGCGCCGCTACGAGCGCAACGGCCCGATCTTCAACGCCCTGCGCAATGTCGCGATCATGGTCTTATTCAAGGCCGGCGTGCCCCCAACGCGGCTCAAGGAGATGTACCGATGAACGCTCTCGTCATCTTCGTCAAGGCGCCGATCGCGGGAAAGGTCAAGACGCGCCTGCAAGTCCCGCTGAGCGCCGCCCAGGTCGCCCGCATGTACGAGGCCTTCGTGCGCGACGCCGTGCGGGGCGCGCGACTTTGCGGCGAGGCCGCCGTTTCCGTCGCCTATGAGCCGCATCCCAAGCATCCTGACCTGTCCTGGCTGGAGGACGCCCCCTCGTGGTTTAAGCAGGCCAAGGGCGACCTGGGCGCGAGGCTTGTCGCCGCTTTCGACCGGGCCTTCGACGCCGGCGCCGCCAGGGCAGTCGTCATCGGCAGCGACTGCCCGGACCTCGAACCCGAGATAATCAGACAGGCCTTCACTTTCCTCGACGACGCCCCGGTGGTCCTGGGGCCGGCCGTAGACGGCGGCTATTATCTCGTCGGCTTGCGCGAGCCGATGCCGCACCTCTTCACGATGATGGAGTGGTCAGGGCCGGAGGTTCTTAATCACACGATGGAGCGATTGCGCCTGTGCGGCGATGACTTCAGGCTGCTGCCCGAACGCGCCGATGTGGACACCTTTGGCGACTTGAAGGCGCTTGCCGCGCGCCTCGCCTCCGGCGAAAGCGCCGCCCCGCATACGCGCGGGGCCATCCACGAATTGATCGTCGAGGATCTTCTCCGCATACCCGGCGGAGACGGACTCACCCTCAGGACAGGAGGTCGGACAGAATGAAACAGAGAGACGGACTTATCATCGCCGCCGCGCTCGCCGGACTGGTCGCGGCTTCGGCACCGGTGTTGGCAAAGGACGGCAAGAAGAAAGCCAAGGACGCGCCGGAGCTGGTGAAGTGCTACGGAGTCAATAAGTGCTCCGGTCACAACAAGTGCGCCGGCGAGGACAACGCCTGCGCGGGCAAGAACGCCTGCAAGGGCAAGGGTTGGTTGCCCATGCCCAAGGAGTCCTGCGACAATATCGAAGGCGGCGCCACCAAGGAGCCGGCCGGAGAGAAGTCCGCAGGGAAGAAGGACCCCATGAAGGACATGGGCAGCAAATAACGACCATCGGCGGGCCCCGGGCTCGGCGGCCCGAGGCCCGCCGGTACGGCCGCATAAAACGAAAAGGAGAAATCATATGCCGCGAACGACCTACGCTCACGAAGGACAGGAAGCGCCGGAAGCCACACCCGTCTACCAGAACCTCAAGAAGGGCTTGGGCATGGTGCCCAACGTCGTCAAACTGCTCGGTCACTCCGGACCCGCGACGCAGGCCATGGGCGCCCTCTTGGACGCCTATTTCAACAAGCTCTCACTGCCTCCGCGTGTGCGCGAGATCGCCTACCTGACCGTGGCCCGCGCCAACGGCTGCGCCTACTGCCAGGGCCACCATGTACCGATGGGCAAAGCCGCGGGCCTGAGCGACGCTCAAATCGCTCTGCTGGGGCCCGAGGGCTTCAGCAGCCCGGAGTTCAGTGAAGCCGAGCGGGGCGTGATCCTTTTCGCCTACGAGACGACCAAGAACGTCATGGCCGGCGACAAGGCGTTGGACGCACTCAAGAAAGCATACTCGCCCAAAGAGATCGCCGAGCTCGCCTTCGTCGTGGCGGCCGGGAACTTCATACAGCGCATCGGCAAGAACCTCGGCGCGGAGCTCGAGACGGTGCCCGCTGCGCGCTGACGATTGCCCGGCGGGACCGGGTCTCGGTGGCCCGGTCCCGCCGGCCTTCAGGGAGGAAACGGACAATGGAGAAGTATCTGATCGTTCTTCATGCGGGCAAACTGGGCGATGAGGGAACGGCGCGGGCCGCTCATGCGCTGCTGTACTGCAAAGATTTCTTAGGGCAGGGCTACGGCGCAAAGCTCGTCTTCGACGGCGCCGGGACCGAGTGGGTCGCGGAACTGATGAAGCCGGAGCATATGCTGCATCCCCTCTTCAAAGAGATTCAGGGCAAAGGCGCTATCGACGCCATCTGCGACCATTGCGCCGGAGTTTTTGGAGTCAAGAACGACGCGCAGAAAAGTGCGATCCCCTTGCGCGCCGAGTTTCACGGGCACCCCTCGATCGCCAAGTACGCGATTGAGGGTTACCGGATCATCGTTTTGTAAAGGAGTCAATCATGGAAGACAACGCCCTGGCCTGCAGCCACTGCAACATGAAGAAGGATTCGCAGCAGACCGTCTGGAAGAAGTGCGACAAGTGCGGCGAGTTGTGGTGCCCGCGCTGCGCCCCGGTCGAGGACCGTTGTTCTAGCTGCGTCGGCGGAACGCTCACGGCCTTGAAATGAGCGCGGCAAAGACCAACGCCTGGATTCGCGTCGTCGAGCCTGAGGATGCCGACGGCGCGCTCAAGGCCGTCTACGACGCGACCATGGGCAAGCGCGGCGCGCTGGCCGCCGTGCACAAGATCCACAGCCTGCACCCGGAGACGCTGACGGCGCATATGAGGCTTTACATGGAGCTTCTCTTCGGCCAGTCCCCCCTGACCCGGCGGGAGCGCGAGGCGATCGCCGTCGCGGTCTCACGCACAAATGGCTGCGGCTACTGCGTCGCGCACCATGCCGAGGCCCTCTCCCGATACGAGAAGGACCCGAACCTCATGACTGCCGTGCGCGAGGGACGATGGAACTCGTTCGACGCTCGGACCGCGCGCTTGTGCGCGTACGCCGAGAAGCTGACGCGCGAACCGGCCTCGGTCCGCCAGGCGGACATCGAGACGCTGCGGGCCACCGGGCTCGACGACCGCGCCATCCTCGACGCGGCCCAGATCGCCGCCTACTTCAATTTCGTCAACCGGCTCGTGCTCGGCCTCGGCGTGGGGCTTGAGGCGGAGCGGGAGGGCTATCGCTATTGAACACCTCGTTCGGCTTGCTTGCCATCGAGGATCGCCCTGAAGGTCTCCAAATCGTGCGTGGGAAGTTCTCAGACGTAATTGACGCAGACATAGGCCGTCGTCTGGTCCTTGATGTGCACGATGCCCTTCAGGGACGGCAGCCAGCGCTGGAGCGTCTCGCGACCCCCTCCTCGATCGAGCTTCGAGGAGCATGACGATCTTGCCCGGGATGAAGCGGGCATAAATCTCCCGGAACGTGGCTAGAGCAGGCCGCTCTCGCGGAAGCTGAAGAAGGCGAGCCCCGCGCCCTCCCCCTCGCCGATGATGATGTGATCGGCCATCGGAATGCCCAACAGTTCGCCCGCGCGCTGGATTCGGCGCGTTGCCTCGCGGTCTTCGGCCGACGGCGTCGGGTCGCCGCTCGGATGGTTGTGCGCGACTATGATCGCCGCGCCGTTAAGCAGGATCGCCGCTCGAAACACTTCGCGCGGATGCACGA
>Ga0163144_10003251_pt1 | contig 37063 bp, 27 predicted proteins | sample OliLak19BULKMAT1_FD_123175 | JGI IMG/M metagenome (GOLD analysis project Ga0163144, IMG submission 123175) | Freshwater microbial mat bacterial communities from Lake Vanda, McMurdo Dry Valleys, Antarctica - Oligotrophic Lake LV.19.BULKMAT1 | ecosystem: Environmental > Aquatic > Freshwater >...
ACACGCCGCAGCGCCGCGTCCAAGCTCCCAATCCCGACAAGACTTAACCACGCTATCAGCCGCCCCTATGCCCTTCGCATTTTGTAAAATCTACACGCGAACTTGTGGGTAAACTTAAGGACATCGTCCCACCCGCAGTGCAAAATCGCTTGGCGGCGCCGGTGGGACGTTGTCCCAGCCTACGAACTCGGGTAACTGTTGCGCGGGCGATTTGCTATCTTCTGGAACGCTCCGGAGAGAATGATTGTGCCGCCGCCGCTCAAACCGAACGCCGCTCCCCACGAACACGCTGCCGCGACTGCCGGATTGGCGTCGCTCGCCGCGCTGTCGCTGGTGGTTGGGAGCGCAGCGGGGTTGGTGGGCGCGCTCTTTCGGCGCGCATTGGAAGCGGCGGATCAGCAGCGAGATCTGCTAGCCGGTTGGGCGCAAGAACGTGAATGGCTAGGGCTGGTCGCTTTAATGGCACTCTGCGCCGCGGCCACGGCGCTGGCGGCCTGGTTGGTCCGGCGGTTCTCGCCCGAGGCATCGGGGAGCGGCATCCCCCATGTCGAAGCGGTGCTCGCCAAACGGGTCCAGCCGGCGCCGATACGGTTGATTCCCGTCAAGTTCCTCGGCGGTTGGTTGGCGATCGGCGCTGGGCTCGCGCTCGGACGCGAAGGGCCGACCGTGCAAATGGGAGCGAGCATCGCCCATTTGATCGGCCGGATCGGGCGACGAAACGCGGACGACTGCCTGACGCTGCTCGCTGCCGGCGCGGGGGCGGGGTTGGCGACAGCGTTCAACGCGCCGATCGGCGGCGCCGTGTTCGTGATTGAGGAGTTGCTGCGTCGGTTTGAGACCCGTTCGTCGATCGCCACGCTCGGAGCGTCGGCTAGCGCGATCGCCGTGAGCCGTCAGATCCTCGGGCAAGACCCTGATTTCATCTTGCCGGAATCGCCGTATCCTGGCGTGGGAGCCTTGCCGTTCTTTCTAACGCTGGGCCTCATCGCCGGCTTGCTCGGCGTCGCCTACAGTCGAGCGATTCTCGGCGCGTTGGCAGTCGGAGCGAGTTTGACCAAGCGTCTCCCGGTCGAGTTGCAAGCGGCGGCGATCGGCGGCGGGGTCGGGGCGCTCGCGTGGTGGGCGCCGAGTTGGGTCGGCGGCGGCGAGGCGCTCACCGAGCAGACGCTGACGCAGCTTGCCCCTGTGCCGATCGTGTTGGCGATGTTTGCCGTGCGGTTCGTGCTTGGGCCAGTCTCTTATGCCGCGCGAACTCCGGGCGGGCTGTTTGCGCCGCTGCTTGCCGTGGGGTCGCAAGTAGGCGTCATCTATGGCGCGATTGTCGGCGGCTGGTTTCCAAGAATTGAAGCAAGCCCCGCCGTGGCCGGCGTCGTCGGCATGGCCGCTTTCTTCACCGCCGTCGTGCGGGCGCCGATGACGGGGATCGTCCTGGTGATCGAAATGACCGGCAGCTTCAAGCTGCTGCTGCCGATGCTCTCGGCTTGCTTCGGGGCGATGGTCGTCACGACGCTGCTGCGCGAGCCGCCGATTTACGATTCGCTGGCGGAGAGCAAGAGGGCGAAATAGAGGCGACAGACGCTGCATTTCACTAAACTTACAACAATTGGCTGATTGGCGGCGTTGAGGGACGAGGCTGATGTTTGCTTTCACTTTTCTAAGAAAACTGGTGCTGACGTCGACCGCATTGTTTTGGTCCGGCGTCAGCATGACGGTTGCGGTCGAGCCGTGCCGGATCGAGGTGGTCGACAAAGAGAATGGCTGGCCGGTGCCGCTCGTGGAGTTGCGGACGACGAGCGACCTTGTGCTGGTAACGGATAATGCCGGGCTGATTGCCGTCGACCAGCCCGATTTGCTGAATCGTGAAATCTGGTTCGACGTTTCGGGGCATGGCTACGGCGTGAAGGCGGACGGATTCGGCGCCAGGGGCGTACGGGTGACGCCTCGTCCCGGCAAAACGGTGCGGATCGAAGTCGAGCGGAGCATCATCGCCAAGCGGCTGGGTCGGCTCACCGGCGGCGGCATCTTTGCGGAGAGCCAGCAGCTCGGCGAGCGGGACGACTGGCAGGAGTCGGGCGTCTTCGGGTGCGACACGGTGCAGGTCGCCAATCATCGCGGGCGGCGGTTCTGGCTGTGGGGCGACACCGATCTGCCGTCGTATCGGTTCGGCGTGTTTCACAGCACGAGCGCGACGACCGAACTGCGGCCGATCGCAAAGTTCGAACCGCCGCTGGCGCTTCATTACGACTACTTCCGCAACGAGAGAGGCGTGCCGCGCGGCGTCTCTGAGTTCCCCGGCAAAGGGCCGACATGGATCGGCGGCTACGTGAGTCTGCCAGATCGTGACGGCCAGGCGAGACTCGTCGCAACTTATTCGAAGATTCGCCCCCCGCTCGAAGCGTACGAATCGGGCCTATGCGTCTGGAATGACGAGGCGGAGGAATTTGAGCTGCTCCGCAAGGTCTGGACGAAAACTTCGTCGGCGCCGGAGCGGCCGTTGATGCCGGAGGGGCATCCGACACTCTGGCGCGACGACGCCGGCAAGGAGTGGCTGCTGCTGGGCAACCCGCTGCCGAACTTCCGCTGCCCGGCGACGTTCGAAGCGTGGCAAGACGCGGCGACTTGGGAGAAGCTCGAACCGCAGGCGACGCTCAAGTCGACGGAGGGCGGCGAAGTGAAGCCGCACACCGGCTCGATCGCGTGGAACGAATACCGCGGTCGTTGGGTGACGGTGTTCATGGAGTCGTTCGGCAAGCCCTCGGTCTTCGGCGAATTGTGGTACGCCGAGGCCGACGCCCCCACCGGCCCCTGGGGACCGGCGGTGAAAGTGCTGTCGCACGACAATTACACGTTCTACAACCCGCGGCTTCATGCGGAGCTGACCGACGCCAAGTCGCCGGTGCTGCTGTTCGAAGGAACGTACACGACCACGTTCGCCGACCGACCGCAGCCGACGCCGCGGTACGACTACAACCAGATTTTGTATCGGGTGGATCTCGATGATCCGCGGCTCGCGAAGGCTCGTGGCGAATGACGCGCGGCCGCGAAGTGGGTTCATTCCTCAAGTTGGCCATGTCGGCCAACTAAAAATGTTGGCCGACTCGGGCGCAAGCGGCGACCTTGGCTATCGCAGCGAGGCCTTTCAGGCCTAAAGCATTCACTTGTTTTTGGCGCATCAAATTGCGACTTCAGATAAAGGCTTGAGAAAAAATCTCGAGTGGCGCCGTTAACGCCGGCCGGTTCTCGCGGTTTCCTGCTTGGGCACGCATTGACCAAACAGGAGACCGAACCATGTTTCGCCAGCAAGTGCGCAGTGGGCTGACCCATGTGGGGCTTGCGCTGCGAGATCCCGAGGAGTTTGCCGTCGTTTGGAATGAGGGGCGGGGCGCCTACCAGTGGCCCGTGTGGGGAGCGCTCCTCGCGACGGCGATTGCGGGGACGACGACCTACGGGATGACGATGGGGTTGCTCGGCGGGGCGGGCGACATTTTCTATAAGGCGATCATCTGCACGCTGGCGGCGGGGCTGGCGTGGGCGATTCCGTTGCCGGCGCTCTATATCCTCAACAGCCTTTCGGGTTCGCGGCTGCCGGCGAGCAGCACGCTGTTGGCGGCGCTCGTGACGGTGAGTTGGGGCGGGCTCGCCATGCTTGCGTCGATCCCGATCAACTGGTTCTTCACGGCGACCGTGCCGCATGCGGGGTTCGTGCTACTGGTGAATCTGGTGGTGTTCGCCGGGGTAGGCGTGGCGATGAGCGACGTCTTTCGGCGCGTGATGGAACGACTCGAGCCGCAGCATGTGACGCCGGTCTGGTGGCTGCTGTTGGTGGGGGCGATTGGGGGGGAGTTGTTTTTCTTCTTTGGGTTGTTTGAGTTTTGATCGCGGGGGCGACGTGTGGGAGCGCTCCGCTGGCGCGTCGCGGCTAACGGTTTTAACTTTGACTCCTGACTTCTGACTTCCTTATTTACTGCCCACTGCCCACTATTCCCACGAAAGGGTTCCAATAATGCAAACTACCGAACAACTGCTGGGCGTCCGCCGTCGGCTTCGTGACTCCACATTGCGAACGCCGGCGGCGGGTGCGCCTGGCTTGGGAGACGACGAGTTTTGCGTCGTCGAAGTCGTCGAACCGCCGGCGCCGCCGCGGCCGATTGATCCGCGCGAGTTGACGATGCTCACGCTGCTGGAACTGGTGCTGAAGGATCGACCGCGGCTGTACCAAGCGTTGCGACTGCCGGCGGCGACGCCGCGGTTGTTGCCGCGGCTGTTGGCGATCTCGCTCACGGGGTTTGTGCTGTATGGCGTGGCGATGTCGCTGGTGTTCACCGCGACTGGGCGTTGGCCGAAGCTCACGGCGCTGCCGGAGTGGTTGGAGACGCCGCGGTCGACCTTGTTGGCGTTCGCGCCGATTGATTCGGCGTGGGGGAACGTCGGGCCGTGGATCAATGGCGAAGCGGCGGCGCTCGTGGCGGCGTACGCCTTCGGGTTGATTGCGGCGAGCGCCGTCTGCTTGCCGAGTCTCTACTTCTACTGCCTGCTCGCCGGGGTGCGGATGACGATGCTCGAGGTGGTGGTGCACACGCTCAAGTCGAAGGCGGTCGCGGCGGTGGCGCTGGTGGGAATCTTACCGATTTACGTCGCGGTGGCGATGGGGGTAGTGATTTTTGGCGCCGGGGAGTTGGTCCTTGCGGGGACGATGTGGTTGGGGCTGATCTTGCCGTTCATCGCGGGGCTGTGGGGGACGGTGGCGTTGTACCAAGGGTTCGCGCCGCTCTGCGACACGATGCCGCCGGAGCGAGCGACGCGGCGAGAGTGTTTTCTGCGGCGGCTCGTGCTGTCGTGGTCGGCGTGCTACACGGCCGTGGTGCCGGTGATGATTTATACGATTTGGGAGACGCTGTCGCGGGGGTGAGAGGGCTGTCGGCTATTGGCTGACGGCTGTCGGCCAGAAATGCGAGAAGCTCTGCAATTCTTCCCTGCCTGGCTGAGAGCCGACAGCCGATAGCTGATAGCCGTATCGTCGCCACGCGATGAATTCTCCGCACCTGAAATCACAAACAATCAAAAAGGGTAAACGCCATGGGACTAATCAAACGAATGAGCGGTTTGGTTTCGGCGAACTTGAATGACTTGCTCGACAACTGCGAGGATCCCGAGCGGATGCTGCGGCAGTCGGAAGCGGAGAGCGAGGCGCTGCTCGAACTGTTGGGCGTTGATGAGTTCGCAGATCCGTTCGACGCCAACGTCGAGGCGGAGCTCCGCGCGATGCGGGAGGCGGCGAGCCATGTTACTCATTGAGACGACGATTTTTTATGTGCTGTTCGGCGTCGTCGTGGCTGTGGCGAGTTATCTGCGCGGCGGAGCGACCTTCGAGTTGGTGGCGACGACGTTTTTCTGGCCGTTCTATTTGCCGATGTTGCTGGCTACGGGCGAAGATGCGGGGGAGACGCTAAGCGGCAAGCCGCCGGTGGGGAACGAGTCGGTGGAGGAACGCGATGCGCTGGCGACGGCGATAGGGCAGGTGGAGGGAGAGCTGGATGCGGCGCTCGAGGGACTTGATGGGTGGGCGGAGGATGTGTTGAACTGCGAGGCGCGCCGGTTGGTCGAACTCCGTTCGGCGTGGCGGCTGCAGGCGGAGCGGATTCGGCAGTTGGATCGATTGCTAGCCGAGCCGGCGACGCATGACGATCCGCTCGCCGCGGCGGCGGCCGACGTCGGGAAGGCGCGGCATAGCGAAGAGGTGCGGCGCGAGAATATTCGGCAGCTGTCGGCGCTGCGGAAGCAGCTGCATGGCGATTTGATTGGGACGCTCGCGTGGGTCCGCGAGTTGGTGACGATGATTCACCTGGCGAAGTTCAGCGGGGCGCCGGCGGCGCGGGCCGAGGAACTGGTGGCGCAGATTGCGGCGGCGGTGCAGGGGTTGTCGGAAGTGAGCGCTTGGCGCGAGGAGGAAGTGGGGGTGGGGTGAGGGAGAGTCAGGAGTCAGGAGTCAGGAGTCAGGAGTCAAAACAAACAAGGGTTAGCCGCGACGCGCCAGCGGAGCGCTCCAACACCGCCCCCGCAATAAACATCACGCGTCCCGCACGCGCCGCACTTGCCGCCAATACTTCCACCCCGGCAGGGCGAAGCACGCCGCCGAGACAATGCCGAACAACGTCAGCCCCAAGTTCGGCATGAAGGTCTGCACCTGCAGCCAGGCCATCGCGATGCCGGTGAGGCACAGCACGGCGGCGTGGATGTAGAAGCGGCCCGAGAGCATCGCCGCTTTCATCAGGAACACGGCGCCGCTGACGGGGCCGAGGACCGGCGAGAGGGTGAGCACCGCGAGGCCGAGTTGCCATTCGATAATGTACATCGACGTGTCGATGATCATGCTGCCGGCCCAGATGTGGGCGATTTGGCGTTCGACGAACGTGATCGGTCCGCTGCGGTGGCGGAGGTTCCAGAAGATCGCGGCCCAACTTCCCAGGCCGATCGTCCAGAGGCCGATGTAGGGCCAGCGCGACGTGACGCCGGCGAGTTGAAAACCGTTCGTCACAAGGCAGAGCACCAGCAGCACCGCGGCGTGGAGCATCCAGAGGAGGCCCCAGTTTTCGAGGATGCTCACATGGTGCGTCTCGCGGAACGCGCGGGTGACGATGCCGGAGAAGCGGCCCGATCGCGCGGAGATTGGTTCGTTCGCGAGGTAAGCGTCGAGGTCGTCGGCCAGGTCGTCGGCGGTGGCGTAACGGAGTTCAATCGGCTTCTGCAAACATTTCATCGCGATCATTTCGAGATCGCGGTCGACGCGCGGGTTGAGGAGCTGCGGCGGCGCCGGTTCTTGTTCGAGTACGAGCAGCACGGTATCGACAGGCGAGGCGCCCTGAAACGGCGGCCGACCAGTGAGAGTCGCGTACAGAATGGCGCCGAGGCTGTAGACGTCGGACGCCGGGCCGATCGAGCCGCGGCTGCCGGCGGCCTGTTCGGGGCTCATGTAGCCGGGAGTACCGATGATGGCGCCGGTTTGCGTGAGCTGCGCGGCGTCGGCGATCGCGGCCGCGTCGTCGCTTTCGGGCGTGAGCCGTTTGGCGAGGCCGAAGTCGCTGACGTAAGGTTCGCCGTTCTCGTCGATCAACACGTTGGACGGTTTGAGGTCGCGATGGAGGACGCCTTGTTGGTGGGCGGCGGCAATCGCGCGAGCGATGGGGGCGAGGAGTCGCGCCGCTTCGCGCCCCGGCAGCGGGCCGTCGGCGACGCGGCTGGCGAGGGTGTGGCCTTCGACGTAACGCATCGTGAAGAACGGCAGGTCGCCCTGTTGGCCGACTTCGTAGACCGGCACGATGCTCGGATGGTTGAGCCGCGCGGCCGTTTCGGCTTCGCCACGGAAACGGGCCAGATCCGCAAGACTGGCGGTGGCGCCGCGGAGGATGATCTTCAGTGCGACGATGCGGTCGAGGCTGAGTTGTCGGGCGCGATAGACGACCCCCATGCCGCCGCGGCCGAGTTCTTCGAGGAGTTTGTAGTCGCCGAAGTCGCGGTCGGGGAGGGGGGGGAGTCGAGTCTCACGCTTGTTTGCGGCGACGAGTGCTGCGGCTGGCTGGCGTGCGCGGCCATCGTTCCACTGCAGGGTGATTTCGGACTCGCTCTGGAACTCTTCAGCGAGTGCGGCGACGCCCCACAACTCGCGCAGTTCGGCGGCGAGTTCGGGGTGCTGCGCGGCGATGAGTTCGACGTCGATCGTTTCCCCGCGGCGCTTCGCTGCTAGTAGTTCTTCCAGCAGCGCCGCGACCCGTTCTTCGCGAAGGTCTTCGCTTTCTAAGCCACCGGCTCTGCCGGTGGACGAGCTTTCGAGAGGTTGAGCCATTGGTACTTCGTCCACCGGCGGAGCCGGATGGCTTTCATCTACAAGTCGACTTCGCCCAGGAACGACTTCAACTGACGGAGCGCTCGCAAGTAGCGCATCGCCGCCGCCGGTTGGCTGAGGCCGAGCACTTCGGCGACTTCGCTGTTGGTGAGTTGCTCGGCATGCCGCATGAAAATGATCTCGCGATCGGCTTCGCTCAGCGTTTCTACTGCCGAATTAAACCGCTCGGCGAACTCTTGCCGCAGCAGCGCTTCGGCTGGCGTCAGTTCTTCGTCGCGCACCAGCGCGGCCGGGGGAATGAAGTCGCTCCCCTCGCCGCCGACCGATTGTTCGTTGGCGACGCTCCGCTTGTCGGCTAACTGCCGGCGATAAACATCGTTGAGCCGATCGCGGGCGATTTGCCGCAGCCACGCATGGAACGGCATCCGCGGATCGCGGACATATTCCGCCATGCGCTTGCTCGCCGTGAGGAGCGTTTCTTGCACGACGTCGCTCGCATCGACGCGACGCGCGACGGCCCGATTGAGCCGTCCGCGGACCATCCGCTCGAGCGACTGGCGATGGCGTTCCATCAAGCGGTCGACGGCGTCGCGATCGCCCTCGCGGGCGCCGAGGAGAAGTTCTTCAGTTTCAGCGGCGTTGGGCCACATGGCAGGGTCGATAGAGGCGAACGAATGGCAATGGCGATCGAGGTTCCGAATGTTAATCGAACTTGTGTGCCACTGGCGTGTCGCCAGTGCTGAAGTGGGTACTCGCTCGGCACTTCTCACTGGCGACACGCCAGTGGCACCCTGCACCCTGAGTTCAACGATCAATCGGAATCTCAATAGCTCCATTCTAGTTGGAGCGACTCGCCGCTGCGCCGGTGGCGTTTCACGCCGATTGCGTCAGTTCCAGGACGACGCCGGCCAGTTGCCGGTTCGTCGCCACGGCGTTGCCGGTATGCACCGACGGCAGTCCCTTCCAGTCGGAGTAGTGCCCGCCGGCGCCTTCGATCACCGGCTTCAGGGCCGCCGCGTCCCACAGGCTGATGAAGAGGTCGACCATCACGTCGGCGCGGCCGGTGGCGACCAGGAGGAAGCCGTAGGCGTCGCCCCAGGTGCGGGTGAGGCGCGAATGCTTTTCGAGATGGTTGTAAACGCCGCGAATGACCTGATTGCCTTGGCGGTCGAACTTGCTCACCTCGGTCGTGACGAACGTCGCCTCGGCGAGTTGGCCGGTGGTGGAGACGCGCGACTCGACCGGCTCGCTGTCGCCGACCGCGAACCAGGTCGGCCCGCCGACGGCGGCGTAGACAATCTCTCCGGTGGCGGGGGCGTAGATGACGCCGATCAGCGGTTGGTCCTCCTTCATCACGGCGACCAGCGTCGTGTAGAGGGGGATGCCGCTGATGAAACTCTTCGTGCCGTCGATCGGGTCGAGGACCCAGCGGTAGGGCGACGTGCCGGGCTGCTCGCCGAACTCTTCGCCGAGGATGGCGTCGTCGGGAAACTGCGCCGAGATCAACTCTCGCAGCAGCGTCTCCGACGCGCGATCGGCGGCGGTGACGGGCGAGCCGTCCCCTTTTCGCTCCACGCCGAGGCCCGACTGGCGGAACCACTGCAGCGTGACGGCGCCGGCTTGCTTCGCAGCGGCGACGGCCAATTCGAGGCGGGCTTGGACTTGGGGATCGGCGGCGGGGGAGGAAGGCGAGGGGGGAGCTGCGAGCATCATCGTTCCGGCGGGGGGATTCTGGCTGGGGGAGTCTGAGCGTCGGCGAGGTGACTCAACGTCACTCTTAGCAGACAGGCTACCAAAACGTTCCGCCAAGCGCCGAGAGGAACCTGCGACAGGCGCCTGCATCGCGGCAGCTTGTTGCTGGGGCTCTCCTTGTGCGATTCGCTTCCAAACGCAGCAAGCGCGGCTGGGTAAAAGGGCTGGTTTTGGCGAGTCGGCCGAGTCAGCCGAGTGAGCCGAGTCGGCCAACATGTTTTGTTGGCTGACTCGGGCGGAGTCGGTTTTTGCGACACTTCCGTTGGGGGTGAAGAGGGGTGCGAATTCTGTCGCTACGGGCGATTTGTCGCGGAACACGTTTTTGGCGACACAATTCCGAAGTTGTTTGTTGCAATGGGTTTGCAGTGACACCGATGGGTCGCGATGGTGCATTTGCACGCCAACTTGAAGCTTCGCCCAGAGGGCGATGTGTGGGAGGGGGCTCCGACCCCGAAGCGACGTGACGCAGCCAGGACGGTTTGTGACGGTGAGCGAAATCGGCGTCGGAGACGCCTCCCACAGATTTTTCGCCGGGCGAGCGTCGAGATCACTGAGTCCACCGAGATCACCGACATCACCTGGAGCGATGAGAGGTGATCTCGGTGGAAACGGGGCGGCGGCTGACGGCGGCTTGGTTAGAGATGGAGAGCTGGGTTCTCCCCGTGGATGGCGGTCGAATGCAGCGATCGCGCGGAATGTGTACATGTGATCACTTTAACGAATTGGGTGGCCATTTTCCAGGTGGGAGTTTTGGCCACCCTGGCGAAGCCTCGACTTGAGGCTTCGAACCCCTTTGGCCGAAGAAGAATGGCAACCGTGAACCAGCTACAGCACTGGCAGGCTAACACTGGGTGCCACTGGCGGTGTCGCCAGTGAGAAGCGAGTATACGGCCTCCATTACAACCACGGCGCACAAGCGGCCCTGTTTTTCAGGCTGCTTGCCAGCCAATCGGCACGCAGCCTCTTCCGGGACGCTGCACTTGCCAACCCGGCTTGTACGCACCGACAACTCAAGTAGGCACCTGAGTTACCGAGTCGAAGTGCGAATGATCTGACAATTGGGCATGCGCCGCTGAAATGCATCCAGGTTGTGCTCAGCAATTGTCGAGATGTTGCGAACGTAGAGTTCCTTTAAAGCTGCATTGCTTTGCCAGACCGTGAAGCCGCGACCAGTCACTTTCGTATTATCGAGCAACAAGGTTTTGAGTTGGGGAAGTTCGGCTAGTCGTCCCAGCGTGGAGTCAGTGATTGCCGTTCCAGCCAACCAAAGCAAGACCAACTCACGGTGACTGACGAGGTGTTCCGCCACCGCATCGCTGATGGCCGTGCGATTCAGGATGAGTGAACGAAGATGGGGCAGGCCCTGCAGGTAAGCCACCCCGTTATCGCTAACCTGCGCATCGCTGAGGTTAAGGTCGACAATGGTGGCGGCGGCACTGATCGCTTCGAGATCTGCGTCGGCACAGGATGATCCGAGTCGCAGCTTGATCACTTGCGGCAAGCCGCCGACGAGTTCGACCACGCGCCGTGGCTCATTCGAGTCGCGGGCGTCCACTTCTGCGACACGACCGTTTTGATGGGCTACAAGGCGTACTCCGCTGGCCTCTAACTCTAGGACGATGGCATGCTCATCGGGGTGATCTGGGAAAACTCGGGGTGAAATCTGCAGCTCGGGAAGCCGCGACTTTAGCGACCTGGCTCCAGCTGAGGTAACCCGCGTGTGAGAGACGTCAATGTGTTTCAAGCTTTTGATCGCCGCCAGCGAGATTGCCGTGGCGTCCGAAAGGTCGGTAGACGATAGGTCAATTCGCTCCAACTGACTGAGGCCAGTCAGCTGCAAGAGGCCAGCGTCGACGTTTGTTTCGCGCAGCTCCAGTTCCTTCAGCTTTCGCATGCCCATCAGATGAATGAGACCCGCATCTGTGATGTCCGTCCGATTAAGGTCCAGTCGTTCCAGCTGGACGAGTCCCGCTAAATGGGCAAGTCCCTCGTCGTGAATCTGGGTGCTGTAGTCGCCCAGCGATAAGTGTTTCAGCCCAAGCATTCGTCCGACCCGCTCCAGCCCAACATCGCCGATTGTGGTCCTCTGGAGATCCAGTTCCTCAAGTTGCGAAGATGTCACGACACATTCCATGTCCTCATCGGCAAATGATGATCCGTAGAGTGAGACCGCAGTCAGGTTGGGCAGGATCGCCAAATCGGCGATTACCGAGGATATGCCGTCAGCGAACACTACGTTGGCTCGCTTCACTGTCATCAACCCGCGGACGCCTTGGCGCGGGACGATTTTGTTCAAGTTCAATTGCACCGCTTGCTCGAAGTGGTCCTCGCCGAATCGCGATCGCAAGTCTTCCGGGCCCGCCGTGATCGTGCTCACATTGTTAGGCTTAGGCAACTCCCTCATGAGGGCGATCGCGTCTCGCTGGGATGTGATGACGCTCGCTTGAGGAAACCGACGCGTCAACGCTGCGATCGCTGCATCGTCCACATCCAGACTTCCGACGATCAACGTGCGGAGCTTTGATAGCGTCGGGAGATTGGAAATCGCCGTCGGCGTTAACTTCCAACCGCTGAGATTGAGCGTCGTCAACCGGGGGCACTGATCAAGCGGTAGTAGGGCATCGTCGCTTAATTTCGTTCGCGTGAGCCACAGGTGTCTCAGCTCCGGCAACGTTGCCAGCGCACCAACCCCAAGATTGCCAATGGTCCCGCCCTCAAGCCAAATCGCCTCCAGACTGGGATTGGCGGCAATTATCGAGGCCGCCTCGTCGTTCAGCTGATTCCCGTCTACGAACAATGTGCGAATGTCGGGAATTGTTTGCAATGTCTTGAGGTCATCGACGCTCGCGTCCAGCCCGCGAAAATCCACCTTTCGTCCTGAATTGTCGATCGCCATGCGATGTATGGCTGTGAGCGACTCAGCAACGGTATGGCCATGAACTTCGACGAGGAGATGGACAATCGCCGCCAACGTCACGGCGGTATCGTCTATAATCAAAGTTTTCAGCGCTCGGTTCTCGCCAAGTTGGACCAGCCCTTCGTCCGTGACCTCTGTACCCTTCAGATCGAGCGTATCGAGGTCGTGACACTTCGATAAGTGTGCAAGTCCTTGATCGGTAATAGTCGAGTTGCTGACGTACAAAGCACGTAGCTTTTCAATGTCTGCAATGCGCTCAAGGTCGTCATCTGAGAGGACTTGCTGTCTAAGGTCTAACGCGACGATCTCCCGCTGATCATTCGCACGCGCGATCTCTGTCAGTAGCAGCGATTCCTGCCACGAAAACTGCGGGAGCCAACTCGACAAAGCCGACGCCCCCTTAAACGTCACTTCGGCGCCCGCCAGGTGTAGCTCCTCCAAGCGGCTCAATTGTTCGAGTTGTGGAAGACCGAGGTCAGTGACCACCGTCTTGTCCAGATTCAATCGCCGTAGGTTGACGGCTGCCGCCAGAGCGGTGACTCCAACATCGCCGACAGGCGTTCCCCGAAGTGAGAGGTCAACTAGTTGGGGAAAATCTTTCAAGATGGCCAAGTCCTCGTCGACGACGTAGGTAAAGTCAAGCACCAGACGTTTGAGTTTGGGCAATGTTGCAAGCGCCCGTAGCCCGTCTCCGGATACGGCTGTGTAGGATAAATCGAGTTCTTCCAGCTGCTGAAGCCCCTGCAATGAGGCTAAACCCGCGTCGGTCAATGACGACAATCGTAGAGACAGGCGATGCAGTGACTTGATCCGTCCGAGGTGCATGAGGGCCTCGTCACCTACTTCGCCGCGATTCTCGGCAAGCTGGGCGTCGCCGTGTCCGCGATCCCATGCCCGGATACGCAGGGCCTGCCTCCAATTGTCATCATTAGCCGAACGATTACCCCTCTGATCAAGAGAGAGTGTGCCTAAGCTCTGACATTCTGCTAAATGCACCAATGAATCGACTGCGAGCTGGCGGCAGTAGGAGAGGTCGAGTTCCTGCAACGCAGGCAACTTCTTCAGGAATACAAGGCCCGTCCCGTTAATCCTTGTCCTACATAGACTTAGCCTTTGCAGCTCGGCTAGGTCGGCGAGATGCGCTAGTGCCTCGTCCGACAACGCGTCTCGCGCTTCGAGGGTAAGACGTTGCAAATGAGGGAACTCACGCAGCTGCCGTAAATCATCCTCGTGCAATTCATCCTGAGTTATCAGGGGGTCGACGCCTCGCGTGCGGTCAAGCCGCACCTCGACAATAATCTCTGGGTGGGTCGGGTCGGCGTCAAACTCGCCGCCGAGCGATTCGATGCGCTGTAGCGTATGGCGTCCTCAGTGCTAGTCGCCGTCTCATCGGGCGGCACACGATTCGGTAATCGTTCCTGTACGACAGCCGTTGGCCCAAAGGAGAAGCCGAGGGCGACGATCGAAAACCAGAGACGGGCATCCATGTTCTATCTCCGAGTACGACAAGTTCCTCAAATTACATCTGCCAACCGCTCTTGAGAGGACGGGAGCTGATCGTAGCGAGGTGACTGCATTCAAAACGCCTTCTGGCTATGGTGCGCTATGTTAGCATGTCGGTGCTGAAACGCACCACATTCATATCCAACGCGCGCGCCATGGTTAGGGCAACTGAATTCATCTGCGAGGGTAGGGGGAGGGGGCGTCCACCTGTCGCCCACGCTCCGAACTTTGTCGGCGGCTTTTGTCCCACTTCGGCGGCTTTATCGGGCTCATGCTGCACACTACCAGTCAATCGCTTCACATTACCTGCCTTTGACCTAGCCCCTTCAAAAGAGCCCATGCCTGGATCAAGATTGGGGTGAAGGTCACGAGGACTTGTATCCTTGAAACAATCGCTTCAAATACAGCGACCTGAAGGGCGGCAAGCGTACTTGGCCTCCGCACTATTTCGCCTCGAACCGATCGAGGTGCGATTCAAGACGCAAGTCAAATATCAATCCTCGTTCTCGCCGCCTATCGCATTATACCAATCGCAAGTAAGAACAGCGCGTTGCTAGCTTGGGCCGACCCTGGAAAACGCGGCATTCATGAACTGCTAGCTGCGATGATTCAAACGAGAACGCGTATTAGGGAGGGAGTTGGCCAGAATCATGATCAAGCTTATGGGACAAACGTATTCGAACAGCAGCCACGCCCTTTGGAGCGGATGGTTTGTCATCAGCGTCTTCCTGGCATGCCTCGCGTCCCATTCCGCGGCAGCTGCAGACCCGCCGAAGTATGCCGTGATTTCGCGTGGCGATGCGGCTGGGCCCTACCAGGCATTTCCCGATGTGTGCCGGCTGCCGAACGGCGACTTGGCTTGCGTATTCTACGCCGGCTACGGACACGTTTCGCTGCCGAATGCTGAATGGCCGCGCGGAGGAAGAATTTGCGTGGTTGAATCGAGCGACGAGGGACGCACGTGGAGCCGCCCGCGGGTGTTGTTTGACGGACCGCAAGATGATCGCGATCCGCACATCGCCGCTCTCCGCGACGGCACGTTGGCGTGCAGCTTCTTTCAGTATCGGTCGGTCGACGGCAGGATCGAACACGACGTCTGCTTGATTAAATCTCAGGATGGCGGCCGCACTTGGGATGCTGAGCCGCGCGTGTTGGCCGCAAATCGCTGGGCAGTCTCGGCGCCGGTGCGCGAGTTGCCGGATGGGACGCTACTACTGGGCGCGTATACGGGTCATAACTCGACCGCCTACGGCGCCGTGCTGCGTTCGACTGACGGCGGCCAATCGTGGGGCGAGCCAGTGGCCATCGACCCCCATAGCGGCGTGCGGCTCGATGCAGAGACTGACGTGCTGCATCTCCCGAATGGCACGATTCTGGCCGCCCTGCGCGGAGATGGTCAAGTGAACCTACACTTCGCGACCAGCGCCGATCAGGGGCTGACCTGGTCGAAGATCAAGGACAGCGGATTCCTGGGGCACTCCCCCCATTTGACAAGACTTTCGACTGGCGAAATCCTGCTTACCCATCGACAGCCGGCCACGTCGCTCCACATCAGTCGCGACGACGCGAAGAGCTGGCAGGGGCCCTTCGAGATCGACTCTGTCGGCGGCGCTTACCCATCAACGGTAGAGCTGAAAGATCACACGGTGCTCGTCGTGTATTACGAAGAAGGACCGACGAGCGCCGTCCGCGCCGCGCGGTTCCGCGTTACGGCGGATGGCATCGAGAAACTAGGCTGGGAATAACAGGAGTTGACCGATGTCGTCGTTTTCACGAGTTTGGTTCTTTGGTTGCTTGGTTGTCGGGTGTTGGCGGTCACTGACGCCAGCGCTCGCCGACGAAGTCGCTCAGTCCTCGGCCGCCAAGCCCGCTGCCGATCTTGGCTCACGCTGGGAACTCTTCATTGATGACTGGCTGATCGATGACGTCAACAGCGCGTCGCTCAAGTTGAATACTCCGGAGCGCCGCGAGGTAGCGCTAGTGACCGACGCGCCTTGGGAGGGCGTCTCGAGCGCGTATTTTAGCGTCGTTCAAGATGGCGAGGTCGTGCGACTTTACTATCGCGGTTCGGCTGTGGGGAGCGATTCGTCGGCTGACCAGGTAACGTGCGTCGTCGAGAGCCGTGACGGCATTCATTTTAGTCGACCGAACCTGGGCCTCGTCGAAGTGGCCGGTTCCAAGGAAAACAACGTCGTCTGGAAAGGAATCGAGTCCCACAATTTTTCGCCGTTTTTGGACAAGAATCCAGGTTGCAAGCCTGACGAGCGTTACAAAGCCTTGGCAGGTCAGAAAGAGCCGGGCGCGAACTGGCTAGAAGGAACGACGCCTGGCGGCTTGTTCGCGTTCGTCTCCGCTGATGGCCTTCACTGGCGAAAAATAAAAAAGGAGCCCGTGTTCACTACGGGGACCTTTGACTCGTTGAACCTTGCATTCTGGGATCCCGCGCGGGCGCGCTACGCCTGTTACAGCCGAATCTTTACCAATGGAGTCAGGGCGATTCAAAGTTCACATTCATCCAACTTCCTCGATTGGAGCCAAGGTATTGCGAACCGCTATGCGGAAGGAGCGCCCTTCGAACATTTCTACACGAACGCGACATTGCCGTGCCCGGACGCCGAACATCTGCTCATTTCCTTTCCCATGCGATTTGAGCCGGAGCGCAAACGCCTCAGGTCTTATCCAGAAATGGGCGTCTCGGACGCGATGTTCATGTCGAGCCGGGATGGATTGAACTGGGATCGCTCATTCCTTGAAGCCTGGGTGCGGCCCGGCCTCGATGAAAAGAACTGGACCGATCGCAACAACATGCCCGCCTGGGGCATAGCTGAAACATCGCCGGGGGAGTGGTCGATGTACATCAGCGAACATTACCAGTGGCCCGATAATCGTCTTCGCCGCCTCGTGCTGCCTCGACACCGACTCGCATCGATTAACGCCGGCGCGCGGGGAGGCGAGTTCACGACCCGGCCAGTGAAGTTCGATGGGCAGCATTTAACGCTGAATTACGCTACCAGCGCCGCTGGAAGCGTGCAGGTTGAACTGCAAGACGAGACTGGGCAGCCATTGCCCGGATATATGCTAGCCGACTCGATTCCGATGTTTGGCGACGAACTCAACGCCGCCGTGAAATGGCAGTCAATGAATGACGTCTCCTCGCTGGCTGGAAAGTGCGTGCGCATGCGCTTCGTACTCAAAGACGCCGATCTGTTCGCACTGCGTTTCGCTCTAATGTCCGAGTAAAGATGGCATCCAACGCAATCAAGATTCAATACGACCTCCTGTAGCACAACGCCGTCACACAGCTTTGTCGGCTGACCGCCGGACAAGTTGGCCAGTTGAATCGGAGCTTCACGCCTGCTGGCAGTCGTTCGTCGGCGAGGCGTAACTTATACGCTTAACGCAAACGAAACTTCGCGGGAGAACCTCTCAAGCCAAGACTTGGCGAATCACCCGCCCCTCGACGTTGGTCAAGCGGCGCTGGATGCCGTTGTGCTGAAACGTGAGCTGCTCGTGGTCTAAGCCGAGCAGGTGCAAGATCGTCGCGTTCAGATCGTAGAGAGAATGAATATCCTCAACCGCTTTGAGACCGAGTTCATCGGTCGTTCCATGGCTAACGCCGGATCTGACGCCCGCGCCGGTCAGCCAGCAAGTGAAACCGTCGGGGTTGTGGTCGCGACCTTGGGCCCCCTTCTGAAACATCGGCATTCGACCAAACTCGGTGCACCAGACGACTAGCGTCTCCTGGAGCAGCCCGCGTTGCTTGAGATCCTGAATCAAGGCTGCGGCGGGTTGATCGAGGATGGCGGCGTGTTTGTCGTACTGCTCCTTCAACTTATTGTGTCCATCCCAGTTGAGCTCGCCGCCGCTAGCGTAGGCTCCGTTAAAGAGTTGAACGAAGCGGACGCCCCGTTCGATCAGGCGACGAGCCAGGATACAGTTGCGCGCGAATGCAACCTTCGTCGGGTGCGACTCGTCGGTGGCCCCGTAAAGTTTCAGGATGTGAGCTGGTTCCGACGCCAAATCTGTCGCCTCCGGCACACTGAGTTGCATTCGCGCCGCCAGCTCGTAGCTCGCGATGCGAGCTGCAAGTTTGCCGTCCCCAGGGTGCTCCGCTAGATGCGACTCGTTGATTCTCCGCAAGAGCGTCCGAGCCGCCTGATCCTGCGCCGGCGAGAGCCCCGTCGGCACCAGGTGCCGAACCGGCTCCTGAGCACTCAGCACCGTCGCTTGGAATGCGGCAGGTAGGAAACCAGGGCCCCAGTTGTTCGAACCGCTTTGCGGTACGCCGCGCGGATCGGGGATTGAAACGAAGGCGGGCAGGTCCTGGTTCTCGCTGCCAAGCCCGTAGTTGATCCACGAACCCAGGCTGGGGAAACCGTCGGTGACAAATCCTGTCGAAAGGAAGTTTTCCGCAGGGCCGTGCGTATTGCTCTTGCTGGTGAGCGAGTGGACGAACGCCAACTCATCGGTGAGCGCCGCGAGATGCGGGAGCATGTCGGAAACCATCTTCCCAGTCTCGCCGCGGGGGCGGAACTTGTATTGCGGACGGGCAAGATTTCCAGCGGGCCCCTGGAACGTCACCGGGGGGCCGCCGGCCAGCGGCGAACCGTCGCGTTTGATCAACTCGGGCTTGTAGTCCCATGTTTCCAGTTGACTCACCGCACCGGCGCAGAAGATAACGACGACGTTTTTGGCCTTTGGGAGGAAGTGCGACGAGCGCGGCGCATGCGGCTGGGTGGGATCGATCACCGGCGTTTGAGCCGCGAGCAAACCGTCGCGGCACAACAGGCTCGTCAGCGCGATCGAGCCCAGGCCGGTGGCCGCATCGGCGAGGAATTGTCGCCGCTCCATGAGCTGGCGCCCGGCGCTCGAGAGCACATCAGCGGAATATCTCATCGACATGCTCATGGGAAGAAGAGGAATTCATTGCTGTTGAACAGGGCTCGGCAGAGCGTCGATAGCCCAAAGTCCTTCACGATTTGTTCGGCGTCCGTGATTTCTGCTGCGGTAGGATCGCGACTGAAGGCCAGCTGGTACGCGCGTCGAAGTTGAGCGTTCACGTCATCGCCGACGTCGAACGCGACGCGCGCGGCGAAAGCGTCGGACTGTTCGATCGTAAAGCGGCTATTGAAAAGATTCAGCGCTTGGATGGGCGTCGTCGATTCGCGACGTCGCCCCGCGCTCTGGCCCCCATCAGGGCAATCGAAGGCGCCGAAGACGGCATCGCGTTCCCGTCGCACCTTGTGAGCGTAAATCATGCGGCGACGACCTGACTCGTCAAACGACTCGATGGGCTGGAACCCGGTAAGTCCTCCGCGCTTGTCGAACAGGTCGAAACCAGGTCCTCCCATCGTGAATTGCAGATTGTCGCTCACCGCCAGCATGGCGTCGCGAATCGCCTCGCCGTCGAGACGCCGCAACGGGTAGCGCCACAGGAACCGCACGTCGGCGTCTTTGGCAGAAGCGACGTCATCGTGTCGCGACGACTGACGATAGGCAGCCGAAAGCACAAGGAGGCGGTGCATCTGCTTCACCGACCAGCCCGAGCGTATGAATTCGCTCGCCAGCCAGTCGAGCAACTCAGGGTGAGTGGGCCTGGCGCCATTGCGACCGAAATCGTTGGCGGTTTCCACGAGGCCCGCGCCAAAGTGCCCTTGCCAGATACGATTCGCCATGACGCGGGCGGTCAGCGGATTCAGCGGGCTGACGATCCAATCAGCGAGCGTGATGCGCCTTTGTAATTCACTAGCTTCCGGCGACGCGGTCACCGTCCCGAAGGCGACCGGCGCGGCGGGGCCGATTTCTTCTTTCGGTTGCTCAGGATCCCCGCGCGAGAGCAGACGAATGACGTCGGGGGTGCGAAAGACGCCGGCAAACGCCGTTTGTCCGACGGCCGCGGCGGCGATCTCCTCCCCGAGTTCGTCCTTTCTCTTCTGCAAGCGATTCGCTTCCGCGGCGTCGGCCGCGCTGAGCCCATCGTGAGTTATCTGAAGTTCGCGCTCCGCGCCCGAAACCAATGGCGCGCGATCTTCCGCGTCGGCCACCGCCACCCATTCGCCAGACGTCTCGGCGACCTCGATGCGGTAGTCGACGGCAAGTCGATCAGCGAACTCACCCATGCGATCGCGTCCCCACGCGACGCGGTCAATCAATTGCTCCTCGGCAAACGTCACTTCAATCCATCCCTTGCCGGATTCGTTCGACATCCAACTTCGCGAGTTGCCGTATTGCCCGTCGTTGACAAAGCGGAGTTCGTGCCTGTCGGCCACCGTCGAGTCGCCGGACGAAGCGACCTGGGCGCCCGCGCTCGCCAGCGCGACGTTGGCGCCAGCCGCACTGAAGACCTCCAACTCGTCGAGGCACGGTTCCAGCTGATTGGTCGCCAGCACGCTGAATCGCAAACGCTTGGTGCGCACGGGAGCAAAACGCTCGACATTGAGACGCGCGTTCACCGACGCGCGCTCCCGCCCCGATTTCGCCAGCGGAACCAACTGGGCGAGTTGCTGTTCGATGCGGGTCAACTCGGCTTGGAGTCTCGCGCCCTCCGCCCGCCGAACCACTGCCGCAGGGGTTTGCAGTTCGCGGTCGGCGTACTCAACGCCGGCGACGAACGCCTGCATGGCATAGTAGTCGCGCTGTGAAATGGGATCGAACTTGTGATCATGGCAGCGGGCGCAGGCCACGCTCAGTCCGAGAAACGTCTGTCCCACGTTGACGACGATTTCGTCGAGCGCATCCTGTCGGGCCAGTCGCATCGAAGGCGCATCCTGACCCACCTGCCCCGGCAGCAGCACCGACGCTGTCACGAGAAAGCCCGTTGCCGCATCTTGCCCCAGCGCATCGCCGCCGATTTGTTCGCGGACGAAACGGTCGTACGGCGTGTCGTTGTTGAACGATTCGATGACGTAGTCGCGATAAGGCCAGGCGTTGGGACGCTCCGTATTGACCTCGAACCCATGCGTATCGGCGTAGCGGACGACGTCCAGCCAATGCTGCGCCCAGCGCTCGCCGTAGCGCGGAGAGGCCAGCAGCCGCTCAACGACGCGCTCGTAGGCGTCGGGCCCTTGGTCTTCGAGAAACGCATCGACTTCCGCGGTCGACGGCGGCAGTCCAATGAGATCGAACGAAACTCGTCGCAACCACGTCAAGCGATCGGCCTCGGGAGACGGACGCAGCCCCTCCGCTTCGAGACGGCTGAGGATAAACCGGTCGACGTCGTTCCGTGCCCATGCGTCGTCTGATGGTGAGGGCGGAGCAGGATTCGTCAGCGGTTTGAACGACCAGTGATCGCGCTTGTCTTCCAGTCTGACCAGATCAGCGTCTTCCGGCCACACGGCTCCTTGTTCGATCCAACTCGTCAGCACGGAGATCTCTTCTTCCGTCAGCGGCGCGGCGTCCAGCGGCATTCGCAGTTCGGGATCGTCTTCACGCACGAGTTGCAGCAGCGGACTGTCGTCGACGCTTCCGGCAACGACGCTCGGTCCGTAAGCGTCTCCCCCACGATACGCCTCGGACCGGACGTCCAGCCGCAACCCGCTCTTTTGCTTGTCGGCGCCGTGGCACGAGTAGCAGCGCTGCTGCAGAATTGGCCGCACGTCGCGCACAAAATCGACGTCGACCGCAAGCGCGAACGAGGCCTGCTGCCATTGTACAACCGCGATCAGAATGGCGCAGAGAATTCGTTTCATGGTCGCTCGATCAAGTCGCATTGTGTTTGCATGCCTGCTAGTTGCGACCCGGTCGATTGTCACGGTGCTGCGGGAGGCATTTCGATCTCAGACCCTGCTCAGCAGGCGATCGCAGACGAGTGAATGGTGCTTGCTCAGTCTTACGCAATGATTTGGCGGACAACGTTGCCGTACACGTCAGTCAAACGATAGTCGCGGCCAGCATGACGATAAGTCAGCCGCTCATGGTCCAGCCCTAGCAGGTGAAGAATCGTGGCGTGGAGATCGTGGATGTGAACGCGCCCACTGGTCGCCTTGTACCCAAACTCATCCGTTTCGCCGTAGCTGAAGCCGCTCCGAACTCCCCCGCCTGCCAAGAATGACGTAAAGCTCTCGGGCTGGTGCTCGCGGCCATGCTTTTCCAACGGCGCCGTCCCGGAAATGTCCTGGCTCCAGGGGGTGCGGCCAAACTCGCCAGACCAAACGACTAGCGTATCGTCCAGCAGGCCGCGCCGCTTCAAATCCATAATCAGTGCGGCGACCGGTTGATCGGCTGAAAGGCACGATTTGGGCAAGGCATCGCGGATGTCGCCGTGATGATCCCAACCGCCGATCGTTACTTGGACGAAACGGACTCCCGCCTCGCACAATCGCCGTGCTAACAGACAGGCGCGCCCATTCTTATCGGTGGCTTCATTGCCCACGCCATAAAGCGCGAGGGTCTCAGACGCCTCTGTTGAAAGGTTCACCAGCTTGGGCGTTTCGGCCTGCATACGAAAGGCGAGTTCGAACGAATCGATCACGCCTTCCATCACTCGATCCTCGCCGATGCGATCGAGCAACCGCCGATTCGCTTCTTGGACGAAATCGATTTGACGACGTTGGGTAGCTTCAGAAGTTTGCGGATCGCTTAAGAATCGGATGGCTGACTGGTTCGGATCTTGTGGGATTTGGCTGATTACCGTCCCCTGATGCGCCGCGGGCAAGAACGCCGAGCCGTAGGCGCGCACGTCCGCATCGGCGTGGATGCTGACAAAGCCTGGGATGTTTTCGTTCTCGGACCCGAGGCCATAGCTGGTCCATGCCCCCAGGGCCGGCCGCACTTCATTGAACACGCCGGTGTTGAACTGCAACGTGGCGAGATCGTGGGCCGGGTTATCGACCTGCATGCCGTGCAGAAAGCACAATTCGTCCGCCACTTTCGCCAAGTGGGGTAGCAGGTTGGAGATTGTCGCACCCGACTGCCCCCGGGGCAGGATGGGCGTCATCGGGCCTAGCGTGAGGAACTTATCGGTGCCGACCGGCGCACCGGTCGGCAGGTTGGTCAGCCCGACGCGCAGTCCGTGGTCCCGCACCAATCGCGGCTTTGGCACGAATAAGTCGTTTTGCGACGGTCCGCCGGCCATGAACAAAAAGATCACGCGCTTAGCGCGTGCCGCAAAGTGAGGCGTCCGCGGAGCCAACGGATTGTTTGCAACAGCCGCCATGTCGGCCAGCATCGCGTGCAGCGCCACGCCCCCAAAGCCGCAGGCAGCGCGTTGCAGAAAATCACGACGGTTCACCGACGGGATGCGCGGCACGTGTTGAATCTTCCTCATCACCGTAGCTCACAATCGAAATAAGAATTCATTGGAGGCCAACAGGGCATGCGCCAATTGCTGCCAAGCAGCTTCAATGCTGGAATTGGTCACTGAGGAGCCATTCTGGGGTGGGGCGCTGGCCGACCGCGCATCAGTTAGAAAGGCCTTTGCTCTGTCAGACTCTGCGGGCGTGCAGGGACGATTCAACACACGTCGATAAAGCAAGTTTAGTCGAGCCTCATCGTCCGCGAGCGCCTCATTAGCCAGTAGTTCGGCTACCAAGGAGGCAGCGGCCTCTCGCAACAGCGGCCCATTCAGTAGAAAGAGCGCCTGGGAAGCGACGGCCGTAGTCGGCCGACCGCCGATGTATTGAGCCGGTTGAGGGAAATCGAAAAAGTTGAGTGCGTCCGCCGGGCCCCGCTGCTCTGATGAACGGACGACTGGTAGATAGATCGTCCGTAATGTACGGTCGTCGTCGCGAAATCGCTGGAACGCGAAGCTGATCGGATTGACCGACTTGGGATCCAGTTCGCCGACATTCTCCATGAACTCCGATGGGAGAGACGGTCCGCCCGAACTGACGCGCAACTGCCCGCTGGATGCCAGCACGGCGTCACGGATCATTTCAGCTTCCAGTCGCCGTGGGCTCATGCGCCATAGCAATCGATTGTCTGGATCGGCGGCGAGCATCGCTTCTGACGGACTGGTAGTCTCTGACTGCTGGCGGTACGTGCGACAGAGCACTAACTCCCGCAGCAATCGCTTCTGCGACCAGCCGTTAGCAATGAACTGGCGAGCCAGGTAGTCGAGCAATTCGGTGTGGCTCGGCGGAGCACTGCGGGCGCCGAAGTAGTCGACCGAGTCGACGATCCCGTGTCCGAACAGTTTTTGCCACAATCGATTGACCGTCACCCTCGCGACGACATGGCTGGCGGGCCCCGTGAGCCAGTCAGCCAGCTGTTGGCGACCGCTCTTGTCGGCAGGTATCTCCGCGCCAGCCCCCCCCGCGACAGCTTGGATGAAGCCGCGGGGCGTCGTCTCACCCAGAACGTGCGGATTGCCGCGCACCTGGATGCGGGAGTCAGCGATCTCGACGCTCTCTTTAACGGCAAAGGCCGTGGGAGGCGCCGGACGGACGTAGTCCTTGTGCCACAAGCGCTGATTGAACGCCGACAACTTGTCAGTCAAGTCAGATCGTTCCTGCTCTAACTCCGCGGGCGAAAGCTTGCTGGCGGAAGCCATCGCTTCGGCAGGCGTCGTGCTTTCGTCAGAAGTCGATCCTTGCTTCGCCGTTTCGAGAAGCAGGCCAATTTCGGCAATTCTCGCCACAACGAGGGCTTGCTCCTGATGGATGGCGGCCACCTCGCGTTCGTGCGCCTGGAGCGCAGCCTCGCGCGCGGTGAATTCCGTGAGCGTCTCCGGCAGCGTGACGAGGGTCACCGTACTCCACACGCCGCGCTCGATCTTGCGGGTCGATTCCGTACTCGCGAAGATGCCCGCCAGTCCGTAGTAATCTTGGAGCGTGATCGGATCGAACTTATGATCGTGGCAGCGGGCGCAATGTAGCGACATCCCCAAAAACGCTTTGCCCACTTTCTCAATCTGGTGATCGACAAGGTCCATCCGCATGGCCAGCTTGTCGGCCTCGACGATATTGACGTTGCCCAGCACCAAGAAGCCCGTCGCCGTGATCTGATCTTGCCGCTCTTCGATGCTGCTGGCCGCGAGCAGATCGCCGGCCAGTTGTTCGCGGACAAACTGGTCAAACGGCTTATCGGCGTTGAGCGCACGGATCACGTAGTCGCGATAGCGCCACGCATGCTCGGCCGGCACGTTGTTCGCCGAGCCAATCTGATCGGCATAACCGACGAGATCGAGCCACGGTCGCGCCCACCGCTCGCCGAACGCTGCCGAAGCAAGCAGTCGATCGACGACGCGTTCGAAGGCTTGATCACTGGCGTCGGCGACAAAAGCGTCGATCTCCGCCGGCGTCGGCGGCAATCCCGTGAGGTCGAGCGTCACGCGGCGCAGCCAGGTAAATCGGTCGGCATCCGGCGATGTCCGCCATCCTTCTTGTTCGAGACGAGCGAGCACGAAACGGTCCACCCCCAACAGTGGCCATGACGCCTCGTTGACTTCAGGCGGGTTGGCCTCAGCCAGAGGTTGAAACACCCACAGCGCCGCATCGGAACTCGACGCCTCCACAACTGCCTCGCCGTTACGAGGGTCTGGAGCGCCCATCCGCACCCACGACTCAAGGACGGCAATCTCCTCGTCGCTCAACTTGCCGTCAGGCGGCATTTGCAGAAAGTCGTCCTCGTGACGAACGGCTTGCAGCAGCAGACTTTCATCAGGACGACCCGGTACGACGGCAGCGCCACGATCGCCGCCGGCTTGCCAGCCGGCGCGATGCTCGAGTGAAAGTCCCCCCTGTCGCTTCTTGCCGGCATGGCATGAGTAACAGTGCTCAACCAGCAAGGGCCGGACGTGTTGCTCGAAGAACTCGACCTGCTGCGTCGATGCCGGCTCAGCAGCGATACCGACCATCGCAGAGAACGCGATGGCAAATCCCGTCGCTAGCCGCCAAAGGATCGTTTCGACGTACGTCCACATGCTTACTTAGCTTACCGACGTGACGTACCAAACTCAAATTAGATTGAGCGCCCAAAGAGAATGGCCGCTTCCGCAAGAAAGCGGACTTGGCTAAGGGGACGCCAATCGCATTCCCATTTGCGATACCGACGCTTTTGCGACGGTTATCTGGCGCGAATGGTACTATCACTCACGCGATCGGCGAGTCGATGCCATCGGTGGAGCGGATTGCGGTGGGTTGGGATCAACGTGGTTGACGTGCGTCGCCGCGAGGGCCCTGGTCAGTCGCGACTTCTGCCGTCGCCCTTGCTATTCGCCGCAAATCCAGCCCACCTGTGGTAGGTGGCCCTGTTCGGCGGGCGACTCCAAGATCGTGCACTCGGCGCCCTCGCCGTCGAGTTTCAGGAGTTCGATATCTGCGACATCGAACTCGACGATCATGCCCCACACTTCCTCGGTCGTAATCGCGGGGACCGAGCCGCCGAAGTGGCCGCAGCGCGGGTCGAGTTCGTTCCAGAGTTTGACCACATGCTCGCCGACTCGACTGTGCGAGATACGGACGACGCGAGCAGGTACTTGCCGGGCTAGTTGGTGATGGCCGCGTTGATGCGGAGCGATTGCGACTCAGGCATGTTCGCAGTGTTGTGCTCCAGATGTGCGAAGCTTTCCGCCTGCGGTTCGCTGGCATGACGGTGATCGCTGTCGGCGGCGCGGTCATAGATGAGCCGCGGCGGAACGTAGGGCGTGACGGCTTGATCGTGCAAGGGGTCGATGAGCGTGACTTCGGCAGGACTCGCGCTGTCGATGTCGACCGCCAGCGGCAAGCCGGCGCCGTCGACTAAGACCATGAGCTTGGTCCCTATGCCCCGTTTGGTCGGGCCGACGAGATCGCCCCTTTTTTCGCCGAGGCGAACGTGCCGTCGTCAAAGCTTTCCTCCCAGTTGACGCGGACTTGCTGGTCGAGCTGGCCGACCAGCCGACGCCACGCTTGGGCCCACACGCCGTCGCCGGACCACTCCACGAAATGCCGCCAACAGGTGACGTACGAGGGAAACGACCTGGGCAGTTCTTTCCAGCGGGGGCCGGTGCGCAGCACCCACAAGATGCTTTCGAGGCATTGCCGCACGTCGGCCCTGGGGCGACCGCCGCGCGGGTCTGGAGCGGGGACTGGGAAGAGGTCAGAAATCAGCAACCACTGCTCATCAGTGAGCTGCGGCGGCGGGACGCTCATGTCAAGTTCCATCCTGGGCCCCGCGTGTTCGCGGGATCGATCGATCATAATAGGACTCATTAGTCAACTTATGCGGAACCCAACCCAAATGCGTTTAGCTAGCAAAGTAAATATTTGTACTGGGTCTACTCGTGTGTATGTTCGGGTGGGAACTTCCCTAGCATCGTGTAGATGTTAATTAGCGCCCGGTTCATCATTTCTTCGCCGGCACCCACTTCGACGGGCGCCACTGATGCGTCTCCGCCGTACCCACCTTCGCTGGCAGCCTCGATTGTGGGGAAGTACATATGATGACCGTTGCAGTAGCCAAAAAACAACGTGTCGCGCGCGTCGCAGCGTTCCTTCAATCGCGTGGAGTGGCCGCTGAAGAATTCGCCGGATCCGCCGACCAACGCCAACTCGCCGTTAATCAGCACCGTGGTCAATTCAGGCTCGATTCCACCCCCGAACTCCTCGACGTAGTTTCTGATTAATTCAGGGAAGAACGCCCCTTGGTAAGATGCAACTAGAATCGGATTACTGAAATTAACGCGACTCACGAACTTGAATTGATCGACTTTAGCCTGCACCGACGGACTCTTGGGCGTCTCGCCTTGCGCGATCGTCGCTAGAGCGACGACCTCGTCTCCCAACTTCTCTCCGTACTGGATACCAGTTAATTCGCCACGGTTGGGACTTAGATCGCCCGCGGCGCCCTGCATGAAGATGCAGTTGGTCTGCAGGGACTCCTCGACTCGCCGCTGTAGTGCGCCGGGATAATCGGCGGAGAACCTCAGCACGCCTTCGTCAGTCGTTACCGGATGAGCCGCAAAGTTGGCGATGACGGCGATCGGGTGTCCAGCGTAGTCGTCCAAGCGAACGACCGCCAGCATCGGATCTGTGGATTTGGGCGTTCTTTTCGTGTGGCGATTGCGGTTCCAAGCGACGTTCTTCTTGGCGACCCCGATCTTCGCAGGGACCGCTTTATTCTTCGCCTCGACGATCGCCTCGATCAATAACTCGGGCAGTCGCCGCGAGTAGGCAACGGCGTCGTCAAATTGGCCTTTACCAAAACCCTCGCGATCGGTGAGTTCAATCACCGGACCATGATGGGTATGGCTGCCGGCGATCATTACATGTCCCACGCCGGCTTTTCCCGCTACGGCTTGGCGGATCTGCGTCATCATGGCCGCCGTCGGTCCACGCCCGATGTCCATCCCGACGATTGCCAGACGCTGGTCGCCGACTTCGAGGACGACAGCTTTGGCCAGCAGAGGATCGGCGACTCCTTCAGATAGCGAGGCGTGACGGTCGCCGTAGCCCCACATGGGAGTCGCGGACGGAGGCGTAATGTTCCGCTTGGCAAATCCTGCGTTAAACGTTGGGCCCTCGGCGAAGGCAAGCGTCGCCAACGAAAACCACAATCCGCACGTGATGATGCTTCGCCACATTGTAAGACTTCCGGATAAGGTGCCTGCGTGAAACAAGCAGAGAAGAGGCGGGACGCGGCGGGCCGAGCCCAGCGAGACGACCAAATTTAATACATTCCGAGTATACGCCGGAAGCAAGTGTTTGAGGGATGGTGTTAGCACAATCCTGTTTAGGATTCGGCGGTCGCTAGTATTACTGACGTGTAAAAATCGATTTCGATTGCCGGTGGCAGCATCATCACGCGATTCAATTAAGGATGTCACGAACGACCGAACCATGAACGTCGGTCAGTCGATACTGACGTCCCTGGAACGCGAAGGTTAGCCGCTCGTGATCGATTCCTAAACACGCGAGCACCGTCGCCTGAAGATCGTGAATGTGCACCGGATTCTCGATGACATTGAAGCTGAAATCGTCGGTGCGGCCATAGCGAATGCCCGGTTTGACGCCACCGCCGGCCATCCACATCGAAAACGCTCGGCCGTGGTGATCGCGGCCGTAGGTCTCGCGGGTTACGGCGCCCTGGCTGTACACCGTGCGGCCAAACTCACCGCCCCAGATGACGAGCGTATCCTCCAAGAGGCCGCGCTGCTCTAGATCTAGCACGAGAGCCGCCGACGCCTGATCTACGTCGTGAGCCAGCGATGAAATGCTGTTGGGAAGATCGCCATGGTGGTCCCACCCGCGATGGTAGAGCTGGATGAACCGAACTCCTCGCTCTGCAAGCCGGCGGGCCATCAGGCAATTGCGGGCGTACGTGCCGGGCTTCCGCGCGTCTTCGCCGTAGAGCGCGAACGTACTCTCAGGCTCGCCCGCAACGTCCGCCAATTCGGGGACCGACGTCTGCATGCGAGCGGCCAGTTCGTACTGTGCGATGCGAGTTTGAATCTCCGGATCGCCCACGGCTGCAAATCGCCGCTGGTTGAGTTGTTCGAGCGTCGTCAGCCACGAGCGGCGCGTCGCGGGATTCAGACCTGCGGGATTCTCCAGGAAGTCAACCGGTTCGCCCGCGCTCCGCAGCTTGACACCCTGATGGCGAGTGGGAAGAAATCCGCTCCCCCACAGTCGCGAGAGCAGTCCCTGGTCGGGCCTGCCATTGCTTGGCGTCGAGATGAGGACGACGAACGCCGGCAGGTTGTCGCACTCCGAGCCGATGCCGTAATCGATCCAGGAGCCCATCGACGGTCGACCCGGCTGCTGCGAGCCCGACTGGATGAACGTGATCGCGGGGTCGTGGTTGATCGCGTCCGTATGCAGCGAGTTGACGACGCAGAGCCGATCGCCGATCTTCTGCGTGAAAGGCAACAGATTTCCGATCGGCGTGCCGCAATTCGGCGCGGCCGTGAACCCAAACCGGCTGGGTGCAATCAGCAGTTGGCCCTGACCGCTCACCATGCCGGTGATGCGCTGGCCCTGTCGCACCGAGTCGGGCAACTCGGTCTGAAAGCGGCTGTCGAGTTGCGGCTTGCAATCCAGCAATTCAAGTTGAGAAGGCCCCCCAGCTTGAAATAGATAAATGACGCGTTTCGCACGGGGGGCGATCTGCAGCTGTGAAAGCAGAGGCGTAGTCGGGTCCCCTATCCGTGTGGCCACTGCGGAATTGCCGCCTATGCAATTGAGTGCGGCGACGCCAAGCCCGAGGCTGGTGTGCTGAAGAAACTGGCGACGGCTGGCCGCGATGGAGAATGGATCAAGCGGCGACATCGTGATGGTCCCGTTCCGACGTAGTGGATTAGTTTCGATTGATGGTTTCGTCGAGGTTCAGCAACAAACTCCCCAGGCTCGCGTATGCGGCAAGCTCGTCGTCACTTGTGCCTTTCGTCGATCGCTCGGCCGCCCCGGCATCGAGGAGCGCCCGGGGAGTTGAAACGCCGTCCGCGAATTCTCTCTGGTGTTGGGCAAGCAGATCACGAAGCATCGCCAACTCCTCGGCCGTCGGCTCACGAGCCGTCACCGTGCGGAATCCCCACGCCAGTCGCGTCGCGTCATCAGGCCCTCCTTCGGTCAGCATTCGTTCGCCCAGCTTTCGTGCGGCTTCCAGAAACGTCGGATCGTTCATTAGCGCGAGCGCTTGCAGCGGCGTGTTGGTGGGACTGCGGCGCGCGACGCAGAACTCGCGGTCGGGCGAGTCAAACGATGCCAACGTGGGGTGCGGCACCGTGCGTTTCCAGAAGGTGTACAAGCTGCGGCGGTAGAGGTCGCCGCCAGAGCCGACCGTGTAACTCGACCCCGGATAGTCGGCCGCGACGACGATGCCCTTGTAGTAATCCGCCGGCTGATAGGGATACGCGGGAGGACCGCCGATGGCCGGATTCAGTAAACCGCTGACGGCGAGCGACTGGTCGCGAATCATCTCCGCGCTGAGCCGTTGCCGCGGCCCGCGGGCGAGCAAGCGATTTTCGGGATCGCGCGTCCACATCTCGCCCGACGCGGCGGAGTCCTGCTGATAGGTTGCACTCTCGACGATCAGCCGCACCATATGCTTGAGGTCCCAGCCGCTGGCAATGAACTCGGCGGCGAGCGAGTCAAGCAGTTCGGGATGCGACGGCCACTCCGACTGCATACCAAAGTCGCTCGACGACTTCACTAATCCCACACCGAAGAACTGCTGCCACAGGCGGTTCATCACCACCCGTGCCGTCAGTGGATGGCGGGGGTCGGTAAACCACCGGGCAAGCGTGAGGCGATTGCGAGGCGCGGCGTCAGGCAATGGCAGACCGAGCGATTGGGGTACGTCGGCGGTTACTTGTTCGCCATGCAGATCGTATTGCCCACGCTGGAGCACGAAGGTCTTTCGTGGTGTGGGCATTTCCTGCATGACCATCACGCGCGGGAACGAGCGTTCCAGTTCCAACCGCTCGGCATGCGAGGTGCGCCAAGCTTTTGATGCTTCCGCAATTTTGGCGTCAATTGTCGACAGGCGGACCACGCTCGTGATCAATGCTTGCGAGCGAGATAGCTGGCGAGGCATTGCCGTTGCTTCCGTTGAGAAATGGGCAATCTCCCCTTCAATCGCCAACTCAAACGCCGCAGGATCAATCGGACCCGCGGTCATTTGCAGGCGATGGATCTCGCCAGCGAACGGCTTGTCTTTTTTGCGATTAGTGTGGCCCACGCGTGCTTGCCCGTCGATGGCCACGTCGCCAGTGAGTCCGTCGCGCCGGACGATGGTCGCGGACTCGATCCCATCGACAAAGATCCGCACATTGCGCGCCTTGTTGCCGGTGACGACCACTGCCACATATCCCCATTCATCCGCCGCAAGAACTCGACGACTGATGACGTGCGTTGCGTAAGCGGGCCAGCGCACCGATAGCCGGACCTCGACGGCCCCCTCGCTTGTCAATCCGACCTCCGTTCCCGCCCCATAACCACCGGCCGAGCGAGGCGTCGCGTAGTTCATCGTCGAAATCAATGGGCCTGCCGTTGCGTCTTTACGCTTGGCCCACGCAGAGAACGCCCAACCCTCCTTCGAGTTAAGAGGCTTATTCGGCGTTACGTCAGTCTTGCCGTCGGGAAAGGATTGGAGGCTGGGAAATAGATCGACTGCCAATTGCGTTGGCAAAGCGATCGCTGCATCGCCGCCTGGTGCGGTCGCCAGCGTTTCCTGCAAGGCAGCGTCCTTGACTAGGCGCCGCAACTTTTTCAGTTGCCGACCCTCTTGACGTTTCAACTCATGCAGCCGGGCTTGATCGTCGGACGATGGCGCTGGCATGAGTGGCGCTGCATTCGCTATGCGGCCATCCTCGCCAGTCTCGTCGACATTATTGAAGAAGGCGAAGAACTGGTAATACTCTCGTTGCGAGATTGGGTCGAACTTGTGATCGTGACAGCGAGCGCACTCCAGGGTCAGCCCCAGCCAGGCTAGCGATGTCGTTCGAACTCGGTCGGCCACGTATTCGACGCGGTACTCTTCGTCGATAATGCCCCCTTCGGAGTTGATCACATGGTTGCGATTGAAGCCCGTCGCCAAACGCTGTTTGCGCGTGGCGTGCGGCAGCAGGTCGCCGGCTAATTGCGTGGTGATGAATTGGTCGTAAGGCATGTTCTCGTTCATCGCGCTGACCACCCAATCGCGCCAAGGCCACATCGTGCGCGCCGCATCGTTGTTGAAGCCGTGAGTGTCGGCGTACCGCGCCACGTCCAGCCATTCGGTCGCCATTCGTTCGCCGTAATGCGGGCTGCTGAGCAGTTCGTCGATCGCCGCATCAACAGGGTCCGCAGCCGCTTGCCAGCGGGCGAGTTCCTCAGCGCTGGCCGGCAAACCAATGAGGTCCAAACTCAACCGTCGCAGCAGCGTAGGCAATGGCGCACGAGGCGACGGTGCCAAGACGCTGGCATCGAGCTTGCTGAGCACGAAGCGGTCGACGTCGTTACGGCACCACTTGTTGTCTTGTAGTACGACCGGAGAAGCAGGTCGCTCAATCGCCTTGAAGGCCCAGTGCTTGTCGAAATGGGCGCCCTCTTCCACCCACCGGGCGAGCGTTTCGATCTGTTGCAGCGTGAGCGCCCGATGCGAATCAGACGGCGGCATCTGCTCGTCTGGCTCTATCGATCGGATTCGCTCGACCAGCAGACTCTCATCGGGCTTGCCCGGCACAATCACTCCCGATTCGATCGCATCGCCCGGCGCGTCAAGTCGCAGCTCGGCCTGCCGCTGGGCGGCGTCGGCCCCGTGACAGTGAAAGCAATTCTCCGCGAGAATTGGGCGAACGTCGCGGTTGAAGTCAATGACTTCGGCGCTTACCACGAACTGAGGAAGCAAAGACAAGATTGCTGCGTTGAGGATTCTCATGCTGCGTACGTCTTAATCGCTGGCTACTCCGATGACTGAATCGCGTGTACAAAGCTCTAAGATAAGCTGGGGCGGAGGTTGAATCGAGCACAACATTGCGATTCTATTGCGTATGGTTCGGAAAAATGCGTTTTCAGCTCGCGGCTCGCGTTTAGCTGCTTGATGGTCATACCAACTCGAAAAGCCCTATAGTGGCTCGCGCTAGTTGATTCGGAACACCTTCATCACTTCATCGCCTAGCGAGGCGCCGCTCGCACAGTTAGTCCAGTGGTTGGCGATGCACGCAGCAGCGGTGGATCTGAAGCTGTGGGCAGGCTTGTTCGCGGCCCAAGAGTTGCGACGGGAGCTGCGTCGTTGACTGAAATGTCTTTCCAGAGTCTCTCTTAATCGTCTGCCGTGGCCGCCCCGCTGGAATCCCTCAACGGCTATGTCCAAAGAAACGTTCACCATGATCGGCATGTGCGTCGCAGCGGGCGCCCTCGCTGTAACGATGGCGCTAGCGGACCGCGCAACATGGCTGGAGGCGGTCTCGTTCGTCACCGGAGCCATTTGCGTCTGGCTGACCGTGAAGGAGAGCGTCTGGAATTTTCCCATCGGACTGCTCAACGTCGCGACGTTCAGCGTCGTCTTTTTTCAGTCGCGTCTGTTCGCGGACGCCGGACTGCAGGTGGTCTATTTCGTACTGGGCGTGATCGGCTGGCGACTTTGGCTCTACGGCGGAAAGGATCGTACAACGCTGCAGATCTCGCGATGCAGCTCCGTGGAGCTCGGGCTTGTCGCCGTTTTTATCGTTGGCGCCACCTTCGGACTGTGGGGACTTCTCCGTCATGCGGGCGGGTCGGCGTCGTTCTGGGACGCCTTGACGACGTCGCTCAGCCTGGCGGCCCAATGGCTCCTCAACCGGAAGCGTCTGGAGAGTTGGGCGGTCTGGATCCTGGTTGATGCGATCTACGTGCCGCTCTATCTCTTCAAGGACCTGTACCTGACGGCGATCCTCTACGCTCTCTTCTTGGCGATGGCGGCAATCGGGTGGCGCGCCTGGCAGCGCGCCTTGCGCGAATCGACAGCTCAAGCGGAGTTTGGCCCGTTGGTGGGAGTCGGTTTGCCATGACGCTTGGGTTCATCGTCGGTAAGTTCTACCCGCCCCACCGCGGGCACAAGCAGCTGATCGATTCGGCGCGACGGCAGGTCGATCAGTTGATCGTTATGGTCGCCGCGCATCCTGCCCAAACCATTCCCGGCGAGCTGCGAAAAACCTGGCTCCAGGAGATTCATCCTGACTGCGACGTCCGCCTGGTGGCTGACGAACTGGAGGATGACAGCCGGCAGTGGGCCGATTTCACGATTCGCTATCTGGGCCGAGCCCCCGACGTCGTCTTCACCAGTGAAGACTACGGCCCGGTCTATGCACAGTTGATGGGATCGCGGCATGTCATGATCGACCGCGACCGAACTGCCGTTCCGATCTCAGGGACGACGATTCGAGAGGATCCCCTCAACCATTGGGACATGCTGGAGCCCTGCGTGCGGGCTTACTTCGTCCGCCGCATCGTGTTGATTGGCGCCGAGTCGACGGGCAAGACGACGCTCGCTCAACAGCTTGCTGAGCGGTTTGATACTGTTTGGACGCCGGAGTACGGTCGCGAGCATTGGGAGCGAAAGTTGGCCGGTCGAACGCTCGACGATCCTCCGCCGTCGTGGAGCCACGACGAGTTTGTCGAGATCGCCGCCGAACAACAACGACGCGAGAATCTCGCTGCCCGGAGTGCCAATCGAGTGCTCATCTGCGATACGAACGCCTTTGCCACGGGGACGTGGCATGAGCGGTACTACCAGTCTCGCGACGCCAGAGTGGACGCGATTGGTGCGGCGGACCGCGTCGACCTGTATTTGTTGACGGCGCCCGATGTACCGTTCGTTCAGGACGGGTATCGGGACGGAGAGCACATTCGCCAGTGGATGCACGATCGCTTTGTTGAGCAACTGACCAGCGGAAAAGCCGACTGGAGACTGGTGCAAGGCGCCTATGAATGCCGCCTGGAGTTTGCTGAATCAACGATTCGCGAGCGGTTCTTGCAATCGCGCAACGCGTGACATCGCACAGTCATATGCTGTAGGGAGCGGATACGATCCAATCCTGCTAGTTGGCCAGTCTGGCTCAAGTCGATACCTTATCGAGGCGTGGGCGTGAGCAGGCCAGTCGCCCGGCTGGCGCCGGTGCGATCGCGGCGCCTGGCCAACGGCCGCTCCTGGCGGCGGATCAAGTGCCGGGGGGCTCGGAAACGTTCCGTCGTCGCTGAGCAGTGCGCTACCATCCGTCGCCTTGGAGACCCTTCCTTCCTCTGGAACTCGCTTCGATGTCACAACCGCTGTCGGTCAGTCCGAGTCTTCACGATCGTCAGCGCGGCGCGCTGCTGGGGCTGGCCGTGGGTGATGCGTTGGGCGCCGCCGTCGAGTTCCAGCCGCCCGGTAGTTTTGAGCCGGTGATTGGCTACCGCAGCGGCGGGCCCCACGGACTGGGGCCGGGCGAGTGGACGGACGATACGAGCATGGCGCTGGCGCTGGCCGACAGCATGGCGGAAGTCGGCTGGGACCTGAACGACCAGGCAACGCGTTATCTCCAGTGGCGCGACGGCGGCCGTTATTCCGTGAACGGACGCTGCTTTGACATCGGTATTCAAACCCGCAGAAGTCTCGACCGTTTTCTGGCGACCGGCGATGCGCGAGCTTCCGGGAGCAGCCGATCGGACGAAAGCGGCAATGGATCAATCATGCGGCTGGCGCCCGTCGCCATCAGGTTTGCGGGACTGTACCGGGAAGATCCCGCCCAATTGGCCACGTTAGCGGCCGAATCGAGCCTCTGCACGCACGCCAGTTCCCAATGTCTCTCGGCTTGCCGCTATCTGGCGGTCGTATTGGCCGCCCTGATGCATGGCGCCGACCGCAGGGTCGCGCTTACCCAGTCGTGGACCACCATCTCGTCGCTGGCAAAGGAATCGCTCCATCCAGAGATCGACGAGGTGATCCGCGGCTCCTTCCGAGAGAATGATCCGCCGCTCATCAAGGGGAGCGGTTACGTCGTCCGCAGTCTGGAGGCCGCCTTGTGGGCTTTTCACGATGCGCCAGATTTTGAGACGGCCGTCCTGCGGGCGGTCAATCTGGGGGATGACGCGGACACGACAGGCGCTGTCTGCGGCCAACTGGCAGGGGCTTACTGGGGCGAGTCGGGCATTCCGTTGGCCTGGCGAGAGGCGTTGGCTCAGCGGGAAACTATCGTTGGGCTGGCCGATCGATTGATTGCCATCAGTTAAAAGCCAGCGTTGATTTTGCGAAGGAAGAAGTGCTGATTTGAGTCACTCATCTTCTGAAAGTAACACGTCCGCGCACGCCCGCGGAAAAACTCACCAAACAAGCGCCCTAGCTTGAGCCAATTGGCTGCAAGCCCCCTTGGTTTGGCACCGCTGACGATCGCAAGTGAGAATTCCGTTTTACGCTGAACCAGGACAGTACCTTGCTGTGTAATCTGTAAGGGATTGGCAAGTCGAAGCCACTTAAGGCGCCAAGCAGAACGTGCATGAAGGGAGATTTGACCTTGGAAGAAAACAAACCACTGTCGCCAGACAAGACCCCGACCGGCGAAAAACGCTGCTTAGGCTTAGAACCTATCCCAGAACTATCCGAACCATTTAATCGCTAGCATGCGTACTTATTTTCGAGCTTTTGGATTCTCACAAGGGCACGGAGGTGAGGGCGATGAAAAAGGAATTCCGAGGATC
>Ga0163144_10003252_pt1 | contig 37059 bp, 23 predicted proteins | sample OliLak19BULKMAT1_FD_123175 | JGI IMG/M metagenome (GOLD analysis project Ga0163144, IMG submission 123175) | Freshwater microbial mat bacterial communities from Lake Vanda, McMurdo Dry Valleys, Antarctica - Oligotrophic Lake LV.19.BULKMAT1 | ecosystem: Environmental > Aquatic > Freshwater >...
CCGCCTTACGCCTCCGAAAAGAATGTTTTCAGAGGCCGGAGAGGCAGGCTACCAGGGGGACTCCCTTCTCAAAGCATTTTCCTCATCCGCTTGGGAATCAGACTTGGGCTACGGGTTTGGTTGGTGGGGGAAAAGAAGCGGTGTAGTTGGTGAGAACGCAAATGGAATGCTTTCGGGAAGATCCAATCTGCGCGACCATGCTTCCTTCCCTTTTAATTTTGAGCTTGATACAGAGGTATCAACAGACAGCGATAATAAGAGAACAGGCATCATTTTTAGCGCTTAAACATTTTTTAAACCAATTCAAACAATTCCTTTGACGGATTAGGGTATTCGACGCACATATAAATGTGAACTTTGCACGTCGAACCGAGAACTGCCATTTGCATCAGGACAAATTGTCATGGGTGATTTGTGGCGCTTGTTCCAAGCGGACTGGCATTGCTCACGCCAATTTGTGACGGGTCTGTGTCGTGCGACCCAAAGGGGTCATGTCGAGACGGATGTACGTAGATTCTGTTAGGTACGTGCCACCAGGCTCTGTGTTTCATGCACAGATCCGAAGGTCCCGTTGATCTGATTATTGTGCCCTAGGTTTCATCCCTAGGACAACAAACTCGCTCAAATACAAAATGCCACAACGCAGACCCGTCACATTTTTTCCTGATACCAAAAGACCGATACCAAAAGACCGATACCGAAAACCATGAAAACATACGAGGATTGCTTCAGCATTGATGAAATCGTCAGGGAACTCTGCAAGGAGCGAATCAGGCTGACAAGTGCAAGGCATGAGGCACTCTACCATGAACGCATTTCCGCCGGTCAACCCCCTTCGGATCGGGTCCGGCGAACTTTGGCCGACGATCTGGGAGGACTCTTTCCATCCAGGCGCCTTTGGGCGAGGTTCCGTAGTAAACGCCAAGAAAGGAAGGGCAAGTCAGTCCACGCTGTCAATCTGGACGCCTTGTTTGGGGCGGTTCGTGTTCTGATGAAGAAAGAACCGGATCTTCCATGGGTGGATAGACTGCTCGCAAGGGCGGAGAATATCCAATTTCGAGCTTTGGAAGATGATGGATTCAGGTTTACGCCACCGTCCATCGTTGGGGTTCCGAAAGAGCCTGGGAAGCATGTGTATCGACCTGTTTCGATTTATTTCACTGACGACAAGATCATCGATAAAATCACTTTCCGGTATCTGAGAGACAAACTGGATTTTTGCCTATCTCCGTCTTCCTTAGCTTTTCGTGCCAGGCAGTCCGGGCAATCACGCGCAATCACCCATCACGACGTGTTGGATGAGATCATTAGCTTTCGAAATCAACATCCCCGTTTGTTCGTGGCAGAGGCGGATCTCCGGAGTTTCATGGACTGCGTCGACCACGAAACGGCGCGCGGATCATTGAGAGATGTGATCCATCAGGCAAAGGGACTGCGCCAGGATTTGCAAATCTCCCCGAGGGCAATCGAAATCTACGATGCCTATCTCGCCAGCTACAGCTACAAGCGCGAGGTTCTTGGCTCTGGTCTCAGTGCCCTCAGGAAAAAGGATCCGCATGCGAGTTTTTCCTGGCCCGAGGAAGTCCTGCGGCAGATGCACGGGAGCGAAGATGATCTCACCGGAATTGGAATCCCGCAAGGTGGAGCGCTTTCCTGCTTCATCACGAACATCATGCTTCATGAGGTCGACCAAGCCGTCGAGAAGACCCAAAGGCCCGATGGTTCGAAAATTAAATACCGTCGATTTTGTGACGACATGATCATACTTTCGCCAGATGCGGATACCTGTCAGGCTGCCATGATGTCCTACCAGGAGGCTGTTCACCGGAAGAAATTGCCGATCCATGAGGCGGTCGAAGTTTGCGGGTATAAGGTTCATTTGAAATCCGTGCCGAAATTCTGGGATTCGAAATCCAAAATGACATACCTGTGGTCGCACGATTCGGAATCCGGTATTCCATGGATTCAGTTTGTGGGCTACCAAATCCGATATGATTGCCTGGTGAGAATCCGCAATAAATCCCTGAAGAAGCACCGTCAGAAACTGACCGATGCCACTGACAAAATCCTCAGCCTCGTTAACCCCGGCAGAAAATCCAGAGATGGGATTCCGGTTTATGCGCCAGGGTTGAAAATGACCCGCCAACAGATCGAGAATTCCCATAAGATGAAGCTGATTTCATTGTCTGTAGGTCGCCGGAAATTCGGGCAGCCCTTGCCATCCAGCAGGAATGAAATCATGCCAATGTGCTGGGCGAATGGGTTCCGCGGACTTTGGGGAGTCCGCTTCGTCTCCACCCAACTCAAGGAAATGGACCGCCACCGTGAGCGCCAAATGCGAAGGCTCCGATCCAGGTTGAGACATCTGTCGAATCCAGATGTAAGAATCCCCGACAATGCTGCAGCGAAGCGGAAGAAGCCGGTGCGATATTACGGGGCTCCGTTCAGCTACCACGGTCAGTTCGTGAGATCGAAAAGCTGATTCTGACGTAAACCCACCACGACTTATCTCAGCCAACCCTGTTAGACCACCGGATACCACGCGGACGGAAAAATATTCAAAACCTAAGTTGCCCCCGCCCCCGCCATGCGACATGGCTGCAACGTCAATGCCACGCAGTATGCCACTTACCATTTACCGGAGCAAAAACGTCACATGTGACGTTTTTGGGGGTGAAATTTTTCAACCAATGAGGTCCTCGAACAACTGGTCGATTTCCGCTTTCGCAGCAACCAGTTCCTTCTTGGTTTCATCGTCGAGGCTGAAATTCTTGGCGCCGCTGAAACGACGGAGCTTGTTCTGCACACTGGCGACACTTTTCAGTAGTCCGGTTCTGGCAGTCACCTCACGGTCAATTTCGGCTGTCTTTTCTGTTGCGCAAGCCTCAGGGAGTATCCCACACGAGATGTAGATTTGACGCAAGGAAGCTTCACAAGCAAGCAGGTCTTCCACGCAGGAAAACCGTTTGGCGATATTCATGTAGCGCTGCGCCGTCCTTACATTGAAGGTCGTATCTTTGAGTTCTTCGACGAGCCATGGTCCGAATTCACCGTGTTTGAGTTTGTTTTTGGCAATGTTGAGCGTGGTACCGCAGGCCCAGGCGTTGATGATCGCATAAGCCCCGTTGGCAATTGTTTCTCTGCGGTATCTTTCGGTCCGCCCCGCATATTGTCGAATCTGGTAGGAAAGGTCTTTTAGATCCGCTTTCTCCAACCTCGCCGGGAGTTCGTTCATTTTGGCGTAAAGTGTTGCCTGCAACGACATGGGTCCGATGTAGGCATTCGACAACACCTCGACATCAGCGGATTCAACTTTCACTTGGTTGCTCTTTTTGGACGGTTTTCTCATGGTGTGGTATTGGTTAAGGGTCAGGGTCAGGGTCAGGGTCAGGGTCAGGGTCAGGGTCAGGGTCAGGGTCAGGGTCAGGGTCAGGGTCAGGGTCAGGGTCAGGGGCCGACAAGCTGGAATAGCCGACCGCCTCTCCAATTATCCGGGTTTTCCCAAATATTTGTCAGATTATTTTAACCTTATTTTCTACGTGGAAAGGACACGGATCTCCGCTTCCACTGGATTTCGGAAAATCACCCCTCCGCCTGGTGCCCGGGGCGGAGAATATGAAGGGACATTTCGGCGTGCTCTCCGGCTAATTATACCGGCCATTGGCGTGCGCAGAATCCAAACTGAGAAGACGGGGACCACCCGGAATGGCTTTTCAGCCATTCCGATGGGGGCGTGATGAGATTTTTGCAAAGTCGGATAGAAGAAGCTAAGAACTACAGCTGACGCCAGAAGACGATGCAAAGAGTTGCCCCTCTTGAACCACTAACCAACGACATGGGAGAAATGAAAAATACAAACACACCACATCATGTCACTACTCGGTATAATATTCGGAATCGCTATGATCCTCCTCATCGGGAAGGCCATCCTCGAAACCATCTGGGGACTCATCCTCGTCATCTACGGCATTGTCTGCTACGCTCTCGGCATAGTCCTTGGCCTCCTTGCTGAAATCCTTGGAGGTCTCGCGCGCCTAAAGAAGATCGCCCAGTGGTAACTGCGGATCGGTTGCCAGCAAAAAAAACTACCCGATTTCGATAATGTGCCGGATAATGATACGGAATCATGAAAACTACCGAAGAATATACGGCAGCCTCTTCCAGCCGCATCATCGAATTCGATGCAAGCGGTGAGGGGAAGATTGGGCCTGAAATCCATACGGAAGACTGGGACTGGCCTGGAATCCTCCGACTTTTTGATGAGGTTCTTCCCTTGTCTGCTAAAAAGGAAACAACTGACTCAAATGACCCAAATGCCCAGCATAAATCAATGGCGAGGAGTCTCTACCCCTACCTACCCAATGGGCAAGGGGATTTAAGAACCATTAGGAAAAATGCCAAAAAATATTACCGATTGGCTAAACGGAGCCCAACCCCAGAAACTAGGGAGGCACTGAGTCTTTATCGACGACAATTGGAAGCGCTTGCCCTCGCTGCAAGGCAGAAACTCTCGGTGGTCTGCTGTCAGGTAAACAAAAGGAACTGGGACAAGCGAGCATACAGATTTTACCAGGAGCTGCAGCTGAATCTCGGTAAATTCAGACAAATTCATTTCCTCACCCTCACCTTTACTGGAGATCTGAACTACAAAGAGGTTCGGAAACTTCTCAAAGATTTTACTGGCAACCATCTCTACCGCAACGATTTCGAAAGTGTCGAGATTGTTGCCTTCCATCCGAGCCCAGATGCGCCCGGGCGGCTGCATGTGCATCTTTTGGCCTGGAGCAAACACCCGAGGTCATTGAGGGACGAAAAGAAAGCGCTCACTGAGCTCTTCTCTGCCGTCAAGCGGGCGAAACGTGGAATTGGATTCACGAACTGCAAATCAGTATCCGGGGTTGCCGAGGTTTTGAAAACCGCAGCATACTTGGCGTTTAACTACAGCCAAACTGTCAAGCTGGCCAAGGGGCCGGAAAATCCAATTCCCAAGGGCGCTCGCCTTCTAAGCCGACCCCAGAGTGTCCTGCCAGGACAAGCGTGGAAAAGCGTCGGAAAAATCGCTCTGGTCACTCCTTCCACAACAGAATGGAGAAAAGCAGTTGCTAGATTTGCCGAAGTGCATGGCCTCTCCCCAGCAGGAGATCGCCGGTGGATCTGGTGGCGACGGCGATCCATCCGGAGATACCTGGAACCGGAAACTTGGTGGGAGGCCAGCGTGACCGGGTTGGATGGTTACACCTACAGGGTCATCCCTGCTGGTGAGGATCACTTTGGAAATGAAACCTATCTCCTATCCAGTGACGAACGTGGAGGATTTTACCTTACGGATCATGGTCTTAGGGAATTGGCCAACTTCGAAGTCATGGCTGAAGCTGTCCCCAAAAATTCAAAACTCGATCTCACAACCGGAGAAACCGCGAACTGCTACGAGGTTCTCGGCTTTTACGCGCTGGTGAAGAAAAGATCGGCCTGAACAGGCATGTTTGGTCGTCGGGTTTGCTCTCATGCCGGGAGAGTTCCTAGCTTGCCGTGTCTTGGAAAATTGCCCAGTTTTACTGCATACGCATCAAGTTGGATGTCCTTATTTCATGAATGCATTCCTTTTCCGAGATCAAATCGTCCAGAGCTACGAACGTTTTTCCCGGAGTTTCGTGCAAATCGCAGCCGGCGATATTTCCAAAGTCGTTGATGGCGAATACGAAAACGGTCGCTACTGGCCGGAACCGCTCATCCAGATCAACCCGAATTACAAACCGGGTAGTAATGTTTTGGAGCTGGCCGAGCAGGGGGTTCTTCACCCGGTCACTGCTCAGATTTTTCAGGTCGGGCAAAACAGCGGGCAGTCTTTCCCGATTCGTCTGCACAAACACCAGCAGGACGCCCTTGCCTTGGCTCGGGCATTGAGAAGCTACGTGGTGACGACCGGAACGGGATCGGGAAAATCCCTGGCCTTCTTCATTCCGATTGTCGATCGAATCCTACGGGCACGCGAAACCGATACAGTGCCCCGGACACGAGCCATCATCATCTACCCCATGAACGCCCTCGCCAATAGCCAGGCGGAGGAGATCGGGAAATTCATGCAGAACGTGGGACCGACTGGTAATGGCCTCACAATCGCCCGTTACACCGGGCAGGAAAGCTCCGCCGAGCGGCAGGCACTGGCCGCAGAACCTCCCGATGTTCTGCTCACCAACTTCATGATGCTGGAGTTGATCCTGACCCGCTACGAGGAGGTGGACCGCAAGGTGGTGAACAATTGCCAAGGACTGGAATTTCTGGTGTTGGACGAACTCCACACCTACCGTGGCCGCCAGGGCGCGGATGTGGCCATGCTCGTTCGCCGGCTACGCCAACGCCTCAAGGCCGACAATCTGCTGTGTATCGGCACCTCGGCGACGATGTCCAGCACGGGCACGGCCGAAGATCAAAAGCGAACCGTTTCAATGGTGGCATCCAAGCTTTTCGGCACGAATATCGAGGAGACTGACGTCATCGACGAAACCCTGGAGCGCGCGACCGAGCCTTCCATGGGCGTGGAAACGGTGAAGCCGCTTCTCGCCGGGCGTTTGGCTGTGAAAACCCATTCATGGGCAGATCTGCCGTCATTCCGACGGGATCCGCTCGCCGTATGGACGGAATTGACACTCGGACTGGATATGAAAAACCAGTCTTCCCCACGTCGTGCCAGGCCAATCAGCCTTTCCGATGCTTCGAAGTTACTGGCAGGGGATGCCGGTGTTGATGAGGCTCTGGCCAAAGAGGCATTGGAAATCTTCCTCACCGCCGCCCAGAAGGTGACCACCCCGGATGGTCGGGCGCTTTTCGCTTTCAAGCTTCACCAATTCATCAGCGGCCCCGGTAAAGTCCTCTGCACTCTGGAGCCTGACGATCATCGCCAAATCACGCTTGATGCTCAGAGGTTCGCACCCGGTCGTCAGAAAGACGCGGTCCTGCTATTCGGCACCCACTTTTGCCGCGAGTGCGGTCAGGAATACCACCCGGTCTGGCATTCGCCGGAATCACTTCCAAACTACAGCCCCCGCGAGATCGACGACGTGGGCAGCGACGAAAATGAACGGCGGTTCGGGTTTCTCGCCCCGATCCGAGAAGATCAGAACTTCCAGGGAAACACGGCAGACCTGCCGGATGCATGGACGGAGGAGGGTAAGGCCGGAACTAAGGCCGACCCCAAGGTCAAACAGAACTACAAGGAAGCGGAGCCTTTCCGTGAAATGATCGACGAGCGCGGGCATCGCGGCAGTGGCCGGGCCTATTGGTTCATTCCGGGGAAATTTCGCTTCTGTCTGAAGTGCGGCCACGAACACCAGGCTCATGGCCGGGACATCAACCGGCTCTCCAGCCTCTCCGGCGAGGGGCGTTCCTCCGCGACCACCGTGCTCACCCTCGCGATACTCCGTCAGCACTTCGATACGCCGTTGGAACCGGGCAGCACGTTTGATCCGCGAAAGCTGTTGGGTTTCTCCGATAACCGCCAGGATGCCGCCCTCCAGGCCGGGCATTTCAACGATTTCCTGTATCTGCTCATGATCCGGTCCGGCTTGCTCGCCGCACTGAAAAACAAAGGAGAAGGTTTGCTAGCCGGCGACCTGGGTGTAGAGGTTTTCCGCGCTCTCGGGTTCGAAACGAAAGATGAGGATGTCCTATCGGAATTCCTCGTGGAACCCGACCTGTTCGGGAACGCGAAACAGGAGGCGGAGCGGGCCGCGCGCTTCGTTCTCGGTTATCGCCTGTTGCGCGACTTGCGCAAAGGCTGGCGCTTCAACAATCCCAACCTCCGCCAGCTCGATTTGCTTCACATCGATTTCCCCGGACTGGAGGAATTGGCCGATCACAAAACCATCTTCTCGGTGGAAAAGCAGCCCGATGCTCTCATCCCTGCGGCAGAAGAGGGATGGAAATTGTTGCGTGACCTTTCATCTGGCGCCCGCGCCGATCTGGGTCGTCTCATTTTCGAGGGGATGCTGCGCGACTTGTGTGTGGAGTCCGACTACCTCGACGCCGCACGCCAGGACAGCATGAGGCCGGCGATCTCCAGCCATCTCACCGAACGGTGGGCATTTGGCACCGATGAAAAACTGGTCACTTCAAAATACCTAATTCTGGACAAGCGGCCCGAAAGCAAGGGTCAGCGGAAACGCGATGACCTCATTGGAGGCGGTGCAAGATCGCGCCTCGTCCGGGAAATCCGTTATTTCCCAGGCTGGGAAAAGCACCCTGAAGCCGCAGGAATACGCAAAACCCGCGGCGAGGTCTTGGTCGAGCTGGTCCGCGCCTTTCTCTATGCCGCTGCGAAGGGCGGCTACGTCACTGCACGTGCGGTCGATAAACTTCGTGGCGATAAGAAGGAGGCCATCACCGGCTGGGCGCTCAAGGACACCGCCCTTCGCTGGATGCTCAATGAGAAACCTTCTGCGGAAGGCAGCAAAGCCAACGCATTCTTCCGCGATCTGTACTGCTCGGTTTCCGAAATGCTGGGCAGTTCGGGACATAGCCTTTTTGACTTCGAGGCGCACGAGCACACCGCACAGGTCGAACCCGACAAGCGGAAGGTTCTCGAAGCTCGCTTCCGCATGTCGCCACGCGACCACGAGTGGTGGAAAAACGAATCGGATCAAAAAGGGAAGCTTATCCGCCTGCCGGTTCTTTATTGCTCTCCGACCATGGAACTCGGCGTGGATATTTCCGCGCTAAACACCGTCTATCTCCGCAACGTTCCACCCACGCCGGCGAACTATGCACAGCGCAGCGGACGTGCAGGTCGCTCAGGGCAGGCCGCACTCGTCATCACCTACTCGGCGGCGATGAGTCCGCACGACCAGTGGTTCTTCCATCACGCGGACCAGATGGTTCACGGTGTCGTCAAGGCTCCCACGCTTGATCTGTGCAATCGCGACCTCATTGAAAGCCACCTCCACGCCGTTTGGCTGGCTGCCACAAGACGCTCGATCGATACCAGCATTGCTCCGCTCCTCGATTTGGAAATTCCCGGAAAGCCGTTGGAAGCCTCGCTGGCGGAAGCCATCTCCGATCCCTCGGTGGGTCTGCGGGCGCTGGCCGATGCCAAAGAAGTCATTGCTCAGGTCGAGACAGATCTGAAGGGTCTTCCATGGTTCACACCGGATTATGTAGAAAACGTGATTCGCGGCAGCGCAGCCGCCTTCGCCAAATCCTTTGATCGCTGGCGTTCCCTCTATGAAGCCACCCAGCAGCAGATGGACATGGCCTATGCCATTCATAAGAGTCCGGCAACGCTGCGGATGGATTCCGAAGACGCCAAACGGCGCTACATGGATGCAGTCAATCAGCGGAACCTTCTCCTCAAGACCGGTGGAGGCCAGAACAATGATTTCTATACCTTCCGTTATCTCGCAAGCCAAGGTTTCCTTCCCGGCTATAACTTCCCGCGCCTCCCCCTGATGGCGTGGATTCCGGCAACGGGAAGGACGAAGCAGGGGAAAACCGACATCGGCGGCATGGTCAGCCGGCCACGGTTTCTCGCCCTCTCGGAATTCGGCCCCCGAAGCCTGATCTATCACGAAGGCAGGATGTTCCGCGTTACCCGGGCCAAGCTCAACGTCACCGCCGCCGACCACATATCATCGGATTCCCGACTGGCCACGATCAACGCGCTCGTTTGCACGCACTGCGGCTACGGCCACCTCGGCAAGCCCCAGGAACCCGAGCCCAAGGATCACGTCTGCGACCAATGCGGCGAAGTTTTCGAGCCGGAAAGCCGGGTCAACGAGCTCTACCGCATCGAGACCGTCGAGACGAAGGCAGTTGAACGCATCTCTGTGAACGACGAGGATCGCCAGCGCCAGGGATTTGACATAATCACCACGTATCGCTTCCTTCCCGATCCGGGTGGAGTCCCGGACAAGCAGGAAGCCTATGTCACCGTTGGGGAAGAAAGGGTAGCCACGCTTACCTATTCCCAAGCCGCGTCACTCTGGCGGATCAATCGCGGCTGGAAGCGCCGCAAGGACAAGGAACAACTTGGCTTCTACATCAACCCGCTCAGCGGCCAGTGGAGCAAGAATGACGAGCAGGACGGCAATGATGAGTCCGACGGGTCATCTGACGATTCTCAGGGCAAAAAAACCGCCTCCCAGCGCATCGTGCCATTTGTCGAGGATCACCGGAACATCCTCATCATCACGCCGCCGTCGACCCTTCCCGATGCCGCCATGGCCACCGTCCAAGCGGCACTTAAACGCGGGATTGAGCAAACCTTCCAGATCGAATCCGCCGAACTAGTTGTCGAAGCGTTGCCTTCTTCCAAGGATCGCAGGTCCATGCTGCTTTATGAATCGGCCGAAGGTGGTGCCGGTGTGTTGAGTCGGCTGGCAACCGACGGTTCCCATCTCGCCCAAGTGGCACGCACCGCACTGGATTTGATGCACTACGAGGTTTCCGAAGGGGACGTTCACCCCGATCAGCTCATCGACCTTGCCGGAGAAAACGCGGGTCCCAAAGCGCCGCCATGCGAGGCGGGTTGCTACCAGTGCTTGCTTTCCTATTACAACCAGCCCGACCACGAAATCATCGACCGCCGCAATTCCGCCGCCCTCGGATTCCTCACGGCATTGGCGAACTCCACCGTCCAATCGCTCCATCCTGCCGCTATCGCCGCGAAAGCTGTCGGTGGCGATGGCCCGGACTTGCTTCAGGACTGGCTTGCCGCCGTTTCCCGGCACGGATTGCGCCAACCCGATGAGGTGAATCTTCAGATCAATGGTGGGGAAGCTACGGCGGATGCGGTTTACAGATCAGCGCGCACTCTCGTGTTCCTTGCTCCTCCGCCTGACACTGTCGCCGCTTACGCGAAGGATTGCGGATTCACCGCAATCATCTTTCCGGCGGATCCGTCCGGGTGGTTGCCGGTATTCGAAACCCATGCCCGTCTCTTTGGATCCATTTCAGCCCACTCATGACTACGTCACTCGCAGAGTTTTCCCCCGGTGCCCTCGTTCGCGCTCGCGGCCGTGAATGGGTCGTCCAGCCAGGTTCCACCTCCGATGCCCTCTCTCTCCGTCCGCTTGGCGGCTCGGAGGAAGACATCGCCCTGATCCTTCCCGATCTGGAACCCAGCCCGCCGGAACCCGCCACCTTCCCTTTGCCGGATCCGTCACGCCACGGTAGCCATCAGTCAGCCACGTTGCTTCGCGACGCCATCCATTTGAAACTCCGCAATGGCGCAGGACCCTTCCGCTCCTTCGGGAACATCGCCGTGGAGCCCCGGGCCTATCAGCTCGTCCCGCTTCTCATGGCACTCCGCCTGCCCACCGTGCGCCTTTTGATCGCAGACGATGTCGGAATTGGGAAGACCATCGAAGCAGGGCTCATCGTGAGGGAGCTGCTGGATCGTGGTGAAATCACCCGCTTCGCAGTCCTCTGCCCACCGCATCTAGTGGATCAGTGGCAGTCCGAGTTGGAAAACCGCTTCCACCTCCGCGCCATCGCACTCACGTCCTCCAGTGCCAATCGGGTGGAACGCTCACTACCACCCGGCGTCGGTTTGTTCGACCAACATCCATTCGTAGTTGTCAGCCTTGACTACATCAAGAGCGAGCGCCACCGGGAGCACTTCCTTTCCATTGCACCGGATTGCATCGTTGTCGATGAGGCGCACACTTGCGCCGCAGCAGGGCAGGGGAAGCAGCTCCGCTTCGAGCTCCTGCAAAAGCTCGCCGCCAACGAAGACCGGCACCTCGTTTTGCTCACCGCCACGCCACACTCCGGCGATAACGATGCCTTCTACAACCTCCTCTCGCTGCTCCGCCCTGAGTTCTCCCGCCTTCGCGACGATAAGGCCGAGCTTCAGCGCGGCGGACTCCGCGACGAACTCGCCCGTCACTTCGTCCAGCGTCGGCGCAAGGACATCGAGGAGTGGCAGGACACCAGCATCTTCGCCCGCCGCTTCACCACCGAAATCACCTATGCCCTGACTGGGGCATGGGGCGACTTTTTCGATGACGTCCGCGATTATTGCGTCGGCCTTGCCACCCGTGCCGAAGAGTCCCAGGGACAACACGCCCGGATGATCTGGTATGCCACGCTCGCCCTGCTGCGCTGTGTTTCCTCCTCTCCCGCCGCTGCCGCCAAGGCTCTTGGCACCCGCCTATCCGGAACCCTAACCTCTGAATCGGATTCCGATTCGGAAACCGATGACGACGAACGCCTCTACGATGGAACCGGCGACGAACTCACCCAGAGCGACATCGAGCCTGCTGCGGCCATGGACACCGAAGTCACCCGCCTGAAGGAACTCATCGCCACTGCCGGAAAACTCTCAGGCACCAAGGGCGACCCCAAGCTCGCCGCTCTCGTTACCCACCTTCGCCAACTCCTCAAGGATGGTTTCCGCCCGGTGGTTTTTTGCCGTTACATCGCCACTGCCCGCTACGTCGCCCAGCACCTTGCCGCTGAATTCAAGGCCGCCACCGTCGATGCCGTCACCGGGGAATATTCCTCGGACGAAAGGGAGCTGCGGGTCGAAGCACTCGGTGAGGCCGATCAGCCCATCCTCGTCGCAACGGACTGCCTTTCGGAAGGTGTCAACCTTCAGCACCTCTTTACGGCTGTCGTTCACTACGATCTCGCATGGAACCCTTCCCGTCACGAGCAGCGCGAAGGCCGCGTGGATCGTTTCGGTCAACAAGCCCCCGAGGTTCGCGCCACCATGCTTTATGGTCAGGACAACCCCGTCGATGGCTTCATTCTCAACGTCATCCTCCGCAAGGCCGAAGCCATCCGCAAGGAACTCGGCGTTCTTGTCCCGCTGCCTGCCGACGAGCAACGCATCAACCAGGCGCTCATCAAGGCCGCCCTGATGAAGGAAAGCCGAAAGCAGAACTACCAGGCACAGTTCGACTTCAGCGGCATCAGCCCCGAGCTTGCTACGCTCGACACCCACTGGAAGGATGCGATGGAAAATGCCAAGGCCAACCGCACGGTCTTCGCCCAACGACGGCTGCGTCCCGAGGAGGTTCTTCCGGAATGGGAAAAACAACGCGCCCTGCTCGGAGGCTCGGAAGAAACCCTTCGCTTTGTCCGCAACGCATGCGCCCGTCTCAACTCTCCGCTTGAACCCTACAGGAAGGTCGCATGGAAGCTCCTTCCCCAGCACCTGCCCCAAGCCCTGCGGGAACGCCTCGCGCTTGAGGAAATCGCCAAGCCGCTTCCCATTTTTTTTGATCCCAAGGCCGCCGTCCCCGGTGCCCGTCACGTCCAGCGCACCCACCCTATCGTTTCACTCCTTGCCGATACCCTATTGGAGGATTCGCTCTCCGGCTCCGCGAACCCGCTTGCAGCCCGTTGCTCCGCCACGGTCACCCATGCCGTCCAGGTCGTCACCAGCATCTTCGTGCTGCGCCTGCGCCATCAGCTCACCAGCCGCCGCCGGGAAGTCACACGCACCCTCATGGCTGAGGAATGTGTCACCCTCGCCGTCGCAGGTCGTCAGAATCCCCAATGGCTCACCGATGCGGACCTCACCCCGCTGCTCGCTGCGGAACCCGCCGCCAATCTCTCCGAGGACGCCGCCATCGACCACATCCAGGCCACGCTCGACTTCCTCAAATCCCAAGCGCCCTATCTCGAAAACCTCGCCACCGAGCGCGCCAACGCACTCCTCAACGATCACCGCCGCGTCCGTGAAGCCGCCCGCGACATTGGCAGCTACGAGGTGACACCCTGCCTTCCCGTCGATGTCCTCGGCGTCTATGTCCTCCTGCCTGCATCCCTTTGATCGTAAATGGCCACTCTGTCGATGATACACCAATCGGAAACTCTACACTTGCAAGGTGTAGAGTCTTTAGGTAGTGTATCGAACATGAAGCGGCTGCTCACGGATCTTGCTGAGTATTTGGAAAAACTAACGGGGCGTGAAGTTCCGTTGAAACGTATCGATGCCGGTAAATTGCCGCTTTTTCTCCGGGAGCGTTTCACCTTGGGCAAAGCGGAAATCTTCGGCCGGGAATTCTTGTTCGCACTGGATTCCCAAGAGGAGGAAGAACCATCGGCGGCAACTTATGCCAGCCTCGCCGAATTGCTGACCAGCCAGCTTGGGGAGCCTGCAGTAATTGTCATGCCGGCGCTCGCCACCCACGTCCGGCAAGGGTTGATCCGGCTCGGCAGGCCGTTCGTTGTTCCGGGAAGCCAGACTTTTTTGCCGACAGCCCTGATTGATTTGAGGGAACGCCAACCTGCCCCTCGGGTTTCGGTGCCTAAATCCCTCAGCCCCGCAGCCCAGTGCGTGCTGCTCTATCATTTGGAGCGGGAAACCGTCTCTGGTTGGCCCCTGCAGAAAATCGCGGAAACCGTAAGCTACTCACCCAACATGCTGGCCAAGGTGAAACACGAACTTGTAGCTGCCGAACTCTGTGAGGCCGTTCGCGACGGTCGCATCGTGACACTTCGATTTCACTTCGAGCGCCGTGAACTCTGGGAAAAGGCCCTACCTTGGCTTACCTCGCCAGTGCGCGCCACCTACTGGGTTCGTTGGGAAAAGCCTCCGCAAGGTAGCCTTCCTGCCGGTATCAGCGCCATGAGCCGGATGACCATGATGGCGGATGATCGTAGCCCCGTGTATGCCATCGACCATCGCGGGCACCGCGCCGCCATCGAAGATGGGGGTTATCGGATTTGCACCGATCGCGATGGTGCCACCGCCCGATTGGAGGCATGGAATTACAACCCCACGCTTCTCACCATCCGCCCGGATGCAGTGGATCCGCTGTCCCTTTACCTGACTCTCAAGGACGATCCCAACGAACGAATTCAGGATCAACTCGAAACCCTCATCGAACAATTCACATGGTAAGGGGACTCGATCTTTTCCGTGAGCGCCTTCGGGCGCACGAGAATTCCGTCATTCTGATCGGTGGGGCGGCGTGCGACGATTGGTTTGCCCGCCAGTCGCTCCAGTTTCGCGCTACCCAGGATCTCGACATCGTCCTGATCATCGAACTCATCGATGCAGCGGCGCTTTCCGCACTGCGGGACTTCATCCGCGAGGGCGGCTATCAATCCCGTTTCCGTAGCACCGGCAGCCCGGAACTTTATAGGTTCTCCCAACCCACCGACGAACGGTTTCCCCGGGAACTCGAATTTTTCAGCCGCAATCCCTCGGGTTACGACCTCGCTCCCGGCGACTTGGTGCCCATAAGCATGGAGCCGGGCCATCACAGCCTTTCCTCCATCCTCCTCAATGAGGCCTATTACGATCTCATCCGCACGCATCACGACACGCGCGATGGCCTTGGTATTTGCAACGCGACCGCCCTCATCCCACTCAAGGCATACGCATGGTTGGATCTGAGTCGTCTCAAGGCAGAAGGGCAACAGATCGACTCAAAAAAAATCCTCAAGCACCGCTCGGACGTGTTCCGGCTCGCGGCCACGCTTCCCGCTGAACCGGGTCCCACGCTTCCGGATGAAATTCTCCGGGATCTGGTCACCTTCATGCAGGCTTTCCCTTCCGATTCCCCGGATTGGCAAGGAATCCTCACTGCCGTAAAGGACACAGTGGGAGCCAAACTCTCTCCCGCTGCCCTTCGAGAAGCGATCTTTTCCTACTTCCGCCTCAACCCCAATTCCTGAGCACCTTTCAGCATTTCAGATTCTCAGCGTTTCAGCTTTTACCCCACCAATGTCCCGCCGCCGCCAATCCTCTGAAACCACCCCCTTCGATAGCATGAAGCTCGAAGGCTCGCTCTTCGTGCCTGAGTTGCTCGAACGTGCGGCCAGCGGTGGGGCTACCTTCCAGAAGGAAACCGACTACGCCATCCCCAAGGGACTCAAGCTCCACGATGAATACGGGCGTGCCTTCCGCATCGCCACTGCCCTCTGGCAGGACTTGGCCGCGCAGATGGCCCGCACCGACCTCGATGCCACCAAGGTCACCCGCTCCTTCGTCACCGATCTCCTCTCCCAGTGTCTCGCCTACAATGACCTCACCGTCTGTCCCGCCCCGCTAGAGGCGAATGGCGAAGCAATCATTCAAAATTCAACATCCAAAATTCAACATTCCGACTCCCGTGCCTTCCCCATCACCGCCATGGCCTGTGGCGGACACATCCCCGTCATCATCGCCCCGCACAACCTCGGCCTCGATGATCCGGATCCCCACTTCGCCATCATTGGCTCCAGCTCCAAGAAAAAGTCCGCCCACCAGCTCGCCCAGGAATTCCTCAACGCCTCTCCCGGGTGCCTCTGGGCCATCGTCACCAATGGCAGAACCCTCCGCCTCCTTCGCGATGCGGAAACCCTCACGCGCCCGAACTTCCTCGAATTCGACCTCGAAACCATCCTCCGCGAGTCCGAGGGTCGCTACGCCGATTTCTCAGCCCTTTGGCGCATCCTCCATTCCAGTCGTGCTTCCTCTGCCCACTGCTCACCGATCACTGATCACTCGGCACTCTCTTCCTGCATCTGGGAAAAATGGAAATCCGAAGGCCACGCCCAAGGCCTCCGCGTCCGCGACGGCCTCCGCGATGGCGTCACCGAGGCCATCCTCATCCTGGGCCGCGGCTTTCTCGCCCACCCGGACAACACCGTCCTCCGCCAACGCCTCCACGATGGCTCCCTGACTCTCGACGACTACTTCCAGCAGTTCTTCCGCCTCATCTACCGTTGCCTCTTCCTCTTTTGCACCGAGGAGCGCGACCTCCTCCACGCCCCGGACTCCACACCCGCTGCCCGCCAGGCTTACGCCACCGGCTACAGCCTCCGCCGCTTCCGCAAACGCTCCCTCCGCCAATCCGCCCACGATCCCCACGGCGACCTCTGGCAATCCGTCCGCATCGTCTTTCGCGGCCTCGCAGGCGGTCAACCCCGCCTTGCCCTACCCGCCCTCGGCGGACTCTTCGCGGAAACCCAGTGCCCGGACCTCGACAGCGCCGCCCTCTCCAATCGCGACCTCCTCGCCGCCATGCGCGAGCTCCGTTGGTTCTTCGACAAGAAAACCGGGAAACGCAGCGCCATCGATTACCGCAACATGGGCACCGAGGAACTCGGCTCCGTTTATGAATCTCTGCTCGAACTCGTTCCCACCATCGACCTCCCCGCACGGTCCTTCGGCTTCGTCGGCCTCACCGATGAAGGTTCCACTGCCGGCAACGCCCGGAAAACCACCGGCTCCTATTATACGGCGGACCCCTTGGTCATGGAACTGATCAAATCCGCCCTCGAACCCGTCATCCGCCAGCGCCTTGCCGATGCCCGGGAACTCGCCGCTTCCCCGTGGATCACCGTCGCAGCCCGGATCGCCACCGACTCTACCCAACGCTCCTACGTTCATGCCTGGATGGTGAAACAGCTCGCTGTTTCCATGGATGCCTCGCCCGAGGCTTTCGCTCGCGCATGGGATGCCATTCCTGCCGAGGCCCGCGCTAATCCTCTTTGCATCGAAGCCCTGCTCTCCATCACCGTCTGCGATCCCTCCTGCGGTTCCGGCCATTTCTTGTTAGCCGCCGCCCGCCGTCTTGCGGAAAGACTCGCCGAACTCCGCGCCCCCGACGGGGCCGTCCGCCCAGACGACTATCGCCACGCCCTCCGCGAGGTCGCTGGCCGCTGCCTCTTTGGCGTGGACATCAACCCCATGGCCGTCGAGCTCTGCCGCGTCGCCCTCTGGCTCGAAACAGTCGATCCCGGCAAACCCCTTGGTTTCCTCGACCACCACATCCGCTGCGGCAACAGCCTGCTCGGCACCACCCCCGATCTCATCGCCCAAGGCCTCCCCGACGACACCTTCAAAGCCATCGAAGGCGACGACAAAAAAGCCTGCGCCGAACTCAAGAAGCGTAATAAGAAGGAGCGCCAAGGCTTCGGTCCGCTCTTCGAGAAAGAGGAGCAGGAAATCCGCGACAGTCTCCGCCAAGCCGCCACCGCAATCGAGGAAATGGACGACAGCCAGCCCGAGCTGCGTCGCCAGAAGGAAGCCGCCTTCCTCACCAGCGAATCTTCCCCGGAGCACCACCATGCCCAACTCCTCGCCGACCTCTGGTGCGCCGCCTTCGTCATCAAGAAAATATGGAGAGACGACACTCTTGTCGTCTCGTCTCCTTGCCAATCTCAAATCCCCAATCTCCAATCTCCCTTACCTTCTCCCGAAGAAGGCCAACTCCTCCACTCCAACGAAGATCTCTTCGGCCAATCCGTCTCCGCCGCCAAGTCTCCAGCGAAGCCCAAGTCTTCACTGACCACTGAGCAAGGCTCACACGGCACTCCCGTCGGAATCACGACCGCCACCCTCCGCAGCTACGTCCAAACCCGCAAACTCTCCGCCGACCTCGAATCCGAAGTCTCCGCGCTCGCCTCCCAATACCGCTTCTTCCACTGGCATCTTGCCTTCCCTCAAGTCTTCGCCCGAGGCGGCTTCGACTGCATGCTTGGGAATCCGCCGTGGGAGCAGACTGAACTGAAGGAAAAAGAATGGTTTGCTAGTCGCCGCCCCGAAATTGCCGAAGCATCCAATGCCGCAGTGAGAAAGAAGTTGATAAGTTCACTTTTTGAAATCGATCCAAAAATCTATCATCAATTTACAGAAGAATTGCGCGGGCATGATGGTTTAGGACACATGCTTGCAAACAGTGGCGCGTATCCGCTTTGTGGATGTGGGCGGATCAATCTTTATGCAGTATTCGCAGAATGCATGCGTACAAAAATATCAAATTCAGGACGGGTAGGCTGCATTGTCCAGAGTGACATTGCGACTGGAGACACGTCCAAAGCATTCTTCGGTGATCTGATTTCGACAGGTAAATTGGTCAGTCTTTTTGACTTCGTAAACACTGAGGGGCTATTTCCGGCAATTCATCGAACCCATCCGCATTTTTGCTTGCTTACAATATCAGGAAAATCAGTTTCCGAATCGGTAGATTTTTCTTTTTGGAATACTAATGCCGGGCATTTGCTTGAAATTGATCGGCACTTTGCGCTGAGTGCCAATGAAATAAACCTCATCAACCCCAACACAGGGACCTGTCCAATTTTCCGCTCCAAGCAGGATGCGGAACTAACAAAGCTTATTTATCGAAGGGTGGCTGTATTACTTCGTGAAGGTGTGAAGCATGGAAATCCTTGGGATGTTCGGATTTCTAGAATGCTCAATGGATCGGACGACGCGCATCTTTTTCTGACTTCACCGAGCCAGCAAACGGATCTTAGAGTCTATGAGTCAAAGTTCTTTTGGCAATTCGATCATAGACATGCCTCTGTCACGTTGGGAAATGTGGAAGTGTTGGAGTCCAACCAAAAGAAATTACCAGACGTTTACGTTTCGCCTCAATATTATGTAAGTCAGGACAATCTTCCCGGAAAGTTTCATTCCAAAATCAAAGACTATCTTTTATCTTACAGAGTAATCACCAACACGACGAACGAGAGGACTTTTGTTGCCACAATCTTACCGCGCTGCGGATTAATCAATTCGGCAAACTCTTTTTACGGTGTTCAAGGAAAGAAAGCGGCGTTGCTTCTAGCAAATCTTAATTCTTTTGTCCTCGACTTCTTGTCCCGGCAGGCGATGGGCGGCGCAAACTTGCATAGTTACGTTGTTCAACAGCTTGCAATCCTTGATCCGTTAGATTACTCTGAACCAAGCGCATGGGGCAATCAGCCTCATATCCTGCTCCGCGACTGGCTTCTCCCCCGGGTTCTCGAACTGACCTACACCGCCTGGGACCTGGAAGCGTTCGCGAGCGATTGCGGGTGGAGCGGGCCGCCGTTCCGGTGGGACGAGGATCGGCGCTTCCTGCTGCGCTGCGAGCTGGACGCCGCCTTCTTCCACCTCTACCTCGGCACTCTTTCCGAGTGGCATCAGCAGCCCGAAGCTCTCACCCGCGCCTTCCCCACGCCCCGCCACGCCGTGTCCTACATCATGGACACCTTCCCCATCGTCAAACGCAAGGACATCGCCAAACACGGCACCTACCGCACCCAAGAAACCATCCTCCAAATCTACGACGCCCTCAACGAATCGATGGCAAGCGGCGTCGCCTACCAAACATCACTTCACCCGCTTCCCGCGACTCTTGCCGCCGGCCATCCATGGTCATGGCGTGGCATGTCGATGGACTTGCCGGAAGAACACAGATCACCATTGCCGCAGGCCTATCAATATGTCGTGAGCGTGATGATCGAGATGGTCATGCAAGCTGGAGGAGTCTTGTCATGGACTAAGTTGAAGACGGCAACTGATCTGCTAACTGACCGGGAGAAACTGGCCAAGGTAGCAAAGCCCATCCTCGGAGAGGTTACCGATGAATGGCTGAAACTCGCCGCAGACAGTTTCGACGCCACCTTGCGTTTCGATCAATTGTCCGGACTCTGCTTCGCGGGACGAATGGCTGTAACCGAGCTGGACGACGAACTCGTTGTCGAGTTGCTCACTTTGGATAAGCATGTGCATTTTCCACACGTTCGATTTGACGCTCGCATTGCCCTTGCCCTTGCCGAAACTCAAATGCTGGAGCAGCCGATCAGCATTCCGGTCGAAGAAAGAAGGAAACTTTCCGCACTGATTTCCTGCTAAGCCATGAAATCCACGCAATCCACCTTCTTCGCAAAACTCGGCCGGGAGATTTTCCCTGATGCCGAACGAACTGAGCCGATGCTGTGGTTCCGCGAACTTCGTATCCTTCGCAAGCTCGTCCCCGGCGGGTTTCCGAACGAAGTCCGCAAGGTCACGCTGCGACGTGGTTTGAATATCGTCTGGGCTCCGCCAGAAGAAGGAGAAGTGCCGGAACTCTATGGAGATGGCCTCTCGGGGCACGCTTCCGGAAAAACCCTATTCTGCCGGGTCTTACGTTATCTTCTGGGCGAGTCCAATTACGGACCGAAGTCATTGAGGGATGCCGTTGATACAACCTTCGAACGCGAGTTATGGGCTGTCGCCGAAGTCGTCGTGGACAAGCAGCTTTGGCTCGTCGCCCGCCCACTTTCTGGCACAGCCCGGCGCTTCGCATGCAAGAATGTCACCATCGATGAATTACTCACAGGGGAAGTAGCTCATGGCGACTACGCGCCATTCCTGACAGCCTTGGAAGCAGCCGCGTGCGGTGCGGTATTGGAAGAGGCCGAAGGCGGGGAACAGTTCGGCTGGCGCTACCTCCTGCCGTGGCTCACCCGTGACCAGGAAAGTCGATTCTCCGGCCTCACCGAATGGCGAAGTTCCATGGCGGAATCCGAGAATCCTAAGACAAGTGCTTCAGAACAGCAGGATCTGATGAAAGCCGTGGTGGGTCTTCTCAAAGCTGAGGAGATGCGCCTGCGGAGCGATCTTCACGAAGCGGAGGAAACGATTCGAAAAAGCAACGAGGAATTACCAGCTCACACGCGCACTGAGAGCCGCGACTACAGCAAACTCGTGGATTCCTTGAAACGCGCCGGGATGAAAGCTTTCACAGGCGTAGAGGCGGTCGCGGATTTGGGCGAACGCCGCCAACAACGCTATGACGGCATCAAGATGGCGTTGGACGAGGCAGATCAGGACGCGACGTATGTTGCAGCCAAGAGCGCTTGGGAAAATGCCGTCAGCCAGCGCACACAGATCGACGGGCGAGTTACCCAAGCAACCGAGACCCTCAATGGCACTGCAAAGGCAATTGCGGGTCGCACGAGCCGCCGGCAGGCACTCCAAGCCCAGGGTATCGAGAATCCCGCTCGGATGGAGGAGGGGATGTGCCCTAAGCTGCTGGGGTATGCCTTGGAAAAGGGGTGTGTGAATCCTCCTCCCGTAGCATCCTTGGAAACCGAGGTGAATCTCGGCGAGCTCCTCGCACAGGTGGACGATCTGGAGCGATTGAAGAAGAATCAAGAGCGGCAGTTGGCCGAATTACAAACGGAGCAAAGTCGCCTCGTGCGGCTCGTCACTTCAACGGCTGCGGCATACGACTCTGAAAAGAAAAGAATTGAAAGGGAGACGAAGGATTTGCGCGAGTGGCAGCGCCGCCTGGATAGCGCATCCGTTCTCGTCGAATCCGCAGAGGATTCTGAAAGATCCGCCTCAGAAATTCGCAAAGCTCTGAACGCCGCGATTGGTGTGAGGGATAGGATCAAAGGAACCGTCGAAGAGCTACGTCGCGATCATGCAACGATTGAACAGACCTTCTCATACGCTTTCGCTGATACGGTTCGAGCCGCTATGGGCGGAAAAGTGGAGCCTTCCATCAAAACCACTGACCGTGGTTTCAACGTCAGCGTCAGGCGCAACGCCGAACTTTCCGGTGCTGCACTCGAAACCATCAAGGTGATCAGCTTCGACCTTGCTGCGATGGTTCTGAGTATCGAGGGCACCGGCCACCACCCACGTTTCCTCATCCACGACGGTCCCCGCGAAGCCGACCTCGCCCGCCTGATCTACGAACGATTCTTCCTCTACGCACGCAAGCTGGAGCAGAGCTTCGACGATTCCGACAACGCAAGTTTCCAATACATCATCACAACCACCACCGCGCCGCCGAAGGACATGCAAGACCCTGACCGATGGTTGAGGCTGACCCTCGACACAGCCAAGACAAACGAACGATTCCTAAGGGAGGATCTGTAGATTCAATGAGCAAGAAAACCGAAAGAACCTGTGTCTTCTGTGATGCGCCCGCCGGGAGTCGCGAGCACGCGCTCCCAGTTTGGCTGGTTGAAGCGATGCAAGCTGCAACCAACCCTGCGTTGCCATTTTATGTTGGAGACCGAACCGGCGTAGAACTCCAAGGAGACCCAAGGGCCACTAGCAACCTGGTTACCAAGCGGGTCTGCACGACCTGTAATTCAGGATGGATGGGCGATCTGGAAGGGCAAATGAAGGAAATCCTCATGGATTTTATAAAGCCCGATCGCACAGACTTTTCGAGAACCTCACTTCAACAACTCAGATTACACGAACCCACTCTCAGACGTTGGCTGGTGAAGACCGCTGAGACCTTGAGTCACTTGGTTTCGAGATCCGGTGTTCAACAGATTCCTTCCCACTTCGCTCCACTGGCAAGACAAGACCAAATACCGGAAACATGTTTGATCTATGCAGCTTGGCTTCCAACCTTTGGCTACAACGCTGAGATCGGGCGGGGATTCAGGGCTTTCCACAACGGACAATTCTCCCGAAATTTGGAGAGTCCAGGGACTTTCAACTTCAGCATTCAACTCAATCACTTGGCCTTGCGTATCGCAAATGCGTCGCCGTCTTGGTTAGTGAATCAAGTTACTGGAGAGCGCAGCCGCCTTGATTCGGATTGGATGTTGATGCAGTGGAAGGACCCGAGCGACAAGTCTTGTTCCCCCTGTTTCATCACGCCTCGCACCGCTACCCTGGAGGAGACCGACTCACCTATATTCAAAAACTTCTCGGAATTTACAAAGGCGTGCGTGGTTTGCACCGGATTGATTCCACCAGAGTTTGAAGAATCGGAAATCCTCGCTGCGCAGGAATCACTCTCTCGACCCTATCTTCCGTAGTACTCCCCCGAATCCAAAACTACTAAAACCGCCTCGTCTAACATATTGCTATCCGTTCCGCAAAAAAAACTCAGTCCGCCGCTCAACTCAATTCAATAAGCCATGACGCCAAAAAAATTCCAAATTTTCGTGAGCTCAACCTACTCGGATCTAGCTGATATTCGTCGAGAGGTAATCGATTCCATCCAACGCATGAATCATTTTGCGGTAGGTATGGAACAATTCAGTGCAGATGACGACGAGCAGTGGGAGATCATCCAAGAGACAATCCAACAGACAGACTACTACATTTGCCTGATTGGCCACCGCTACGGATCAATAGGCAACGATGGCCTCAGCTATACGGAGATGGAGTGGAATTACGCGAAAGAGCTAGGCATTCCGATTATGAGCTTTGTCCGTGATCGTAACACGGCGACAACGCCCGGCCAAAGAGACTCGGATTCCGCCCTAGCAAGGAAGCTGGAAAGCTTCATTGAAAAAACGACAGCCGCAAAAATGGTCGATTTCTGGTCTGATCCCAAGGATCTCAATACCAAAGTCGTCACTGCATTACACAAGGCGTTCTCGCGCAAGCCACGCCCCGGTTGGATCAGAACCGAGTCGGAACGCGTAGCGGAGGAAATGGCATTGTTGATGGAGGATAACCGGAGTTTGCGGAACCAGTTGGAAAAAGCCACTGCCCAGGCCACAGGATCACGACCGGTTTTCAAGATTACTTTGAACGGCCAGCCCGACCTTTTGTTGAAGACTCCTCCACGGTCTGAATTCAAACTTAGCCCGATTCCCCAAGTTGAACAAATCGACTGGGAAATTATACCCACGGAATTAAAAAAATTCCTAACCAAGAGAGAGGTTGAAGACTACAATACAAATATCCCCACGCCTCCGGAGATCAAAAAATTCTACGATAGGATTCATGCAGTGGAAATCGCGAAGCAGACCGCCTCGCCACTGACTATAAGAGTCGAAAATATTGGTAGTGCGAAGGCTCGTGAAGTAATTTTGGACGTCGTTTTCCCGGATTCGATCCTGGTAATGGAGAAAGAGGATTTCGAAGAGACCGAAGCCCCGGATTTCAAGTTGCCTCGAAACCCGGTGGTGGTCGCAAAAAGGAAATTGAAGGAGAGCGAGGAACTGAAATCGCCAACAAGCGCGTTTTCTTCAATGATGGAAAGCATTCGCGGGCCAAACATGTCGTTCCTCGAATCAATCACTGGCAGGTCGGCTCCAAATTTTGATTTCGTTAAAACAAACTACTCCTGCACGATTAAGAAAAACAAGATTTTGATACGGATCGATAACCTTATGCACACGAGGCATCGGGAGTTTTCGGGTTTTATCATTGTTCCGACAAACCCAGGTGTCAGCGAAATCGAAGTATCGATAATTTGCGAAGAGATCTCCGTTCCCCATAAGCAGACAATCCGTCTCGAAGTGACTGACAAGGTGCCCAGTGTCGCCAACATCAATCCCTAACAAATAATGATCATTTCATACGAGTCAGAGGATTTTCCAACTACCGGTACGATTGGAAACGGTGGAGCGAATCTTTCGGCTAGTTGGGACGACATCCTGTGGGCTGCAATTACAGTGGGACGTCCTAATTGCCATTACGTCTTTCGTCATGGGCAAGCTTCATTGTATGAGACCTTGTTCCGTCTATCGGCAGTGCGCATGACAATCGAGCAACGCGGGCCAAGAGCCCGAGTCTTGAAACGCACGAACGCGTCAAAGAACCTGGATCCTTCTGAAAAAGGGGCGATCAACTACTTCCTTGGTTTGACCCTCTGCAAGCTGTTCGCCGAAAAGCGCCTACGCACACCCTGGCTGCTCCATCTTGATGTATTCCGCCATCACCTGAATCCGGCCATCTTGAAAGGCCGGTCACGTCCGGATCTAGTCGGACTCAGCCTGGACGGCGAATGGGTAGCCATGGAATCGAAAGGACGGGCAAGCAAGCCGACAAGCCAGGATCGGGCGAAAGCGAAAAAACAGGCCAAACGGATAACAGCTGTCAATGGAACGCCGGTGAAATGGCGCATCGGTGGATTTTCCTACTTCCAAAGCGACGTGCTGAAATTCCATTGGATCGATCCACAACCCGACGGCATTGAACCTGAAGGTGGGATTCGGCTTTCAATCCAAGAAGACGAAGTCTGGAGATCCTACTACGCTCCTATCCTCGATCTCCTCGGACGTGATCGGGCAGCGCGAATGATCAAGGACAGCGAACCTGCGTATCTTCGTGAAGCTGACTTCGGCATTTTGATCGAGCCCTCGGTTTTGGAACTTATCCTCGCAGGACAGTGGGCTGGCGCAGGCAAATTGTGCGTTGAACGCCACCGAAGCGCGGAAGATGAAAAATACCGAAATGACGGCCTGCAAATCGTGGCTGGTGACTCATGGTTACAGCGGTATGAAGATGAAATGAGCTGATCGCCAATATGAAAAGCTATTTTGAAGTTCAATACTGCCACTGCTGGACTAGCGGAATTACACTCCTGGCCGAAGATGTCTTTGGCGATGCGATACTACGCTGTAGGAACTTCCAGACTGTGCTCATATTTTTTCACGCTAATGCGGACTGCGGCCACTTAATGAGAACAATTACACCCAAAATCTGAGAATGAATACAGCAAGTCAGACCTATTGGGTAAGACTCTACGCAGTCGAACGAGCTGGTGCTCATTACTTTGTTTATGGTTATGCGGCAAGCGCCGGAGGTATTCTGGGGTCGTGGAAAATGAGCAACCTGAAGGTGTCAGGTAGTAGCTGGAAGCTTAATCAATATAATTGCTTTGTCGGCGAAAACGAAATCAAGCGTCTTCAGGAAGCTGCAGAAAATGGCGCAATCGGCATTACTGTAGGAACGCAACAGTTGGTTCTGGTTTCGTCTCGGTTAGTGCATCGTCCGAGAGTAATGGCGGTACCTCATGAAGCCCATATTAGCGATCGACCCAAATCATTCTCAGAGGACATGGCTGAGATGGAAAGCCATTGGGAACTCGATAAATTTGCGACATTGGATCGAGCGTTTCCTAATGCTGATTTCACTCCTGAAGCTGCTCAAGATGTATCGGAAGAATTGCTCGCACGACTTGAGTCCGAAACAGGCATTAAATTCAAGAGCGAAGACGCTGGGAGATTCGGAAATCTTGATGTTTTTCACCACCTGTCTGGAGACTTTCGAATCCCAGATGGTTTATGTTGCAGATCACTAAGAACAAAGCTGAAGGGCGGTGAACAACTTTCGATGCTCGTCTGGCTGGAACCACCGGTACGCGACGCACCTGACTTGGTTGTTGGCTGCCGATTGTTCAATGGTGGTGGCTCAGGTAGTAGAACGTGCGTATTCAATGAAATCCGACCATACCGATTCGGTGAGAAATTAAATTTCGCCCCGAAGGAACCGTTTTCTCTTTTTGAGGTATCAGTATGGAGTAATCACCGTCTTGTCGGCTACAGAACCTTCCACATCGTCCGTTCCATTGCCTTCAATATGCATGTGAATGACAGATTACATCGTGTCAGGACGAAGTGGTCCGAAGAGATGCCTTCCGAGCTGCGAGATCGTGCAGAGAGGATTCCATCCGGGATTTCACAGAATTCTGTAATAGGTTCCGGAACAGCAGACCCTTGGAGAGACGCAGAATTGGTAGCTAGGAATACTGTCCAAGCCTGCTTTTCAAAGAATGCCTCTGGACACTATTTTGAAAATAACGTTACAGCCCAATTGGAGTCAATTGAGGTTATCAGCCGCATGATTCTTCGGTCAGAAGTAAGGCGAGTTATTATTGCAGACCCATTCTTCGATGATATTGGCGTGCAGTCGTTACTCGTAAAAGTCCAAGAGTCGAAGGAAGTAGTCATTCTCGCCAGCCACACGACAAACTCTGGGGGCAAAGCTAGATTGGCTGCCGAATGTGAAAGGCTGCGGAGGGATCTGCCAAAAATTGTTTCCGTGATCAACATCGAAACTCCCGGAGAGGCTACACAGCAATTTCACGATCGGTATATCCTCATTGAGATGGAGAAGGATTCCAACATTGATTCGGAGCTCTGGATGTTGAGCAATTCGTTCAGCTCAATGGCGAAAAACTATCCGTTGGTGGTCGTAATGTTGCCGCCAAACATTGCAGTTAATGTTGCCGAATACATTCGTAATCTCGAAAAAGGAAAGCCTCCGGGAAAGAACAGAGCAATTCGGACAATCGTTTGGACAAAGACGGAATCATCGCCAAAGCCAAAACCAGTCCCTCCGGCTACTTCCGGATTTGAAGGCTCCGATACACTACTTGCCCTTCTTGTCTCTGATCTGCAGTTGCTGGTGGACTGGCGCGTCCCACCCGATGCACTACAAGCGGTTATCGGAGCGGTAAAAAGAGCAATTGAAACCGACTCATCACGCCGCACTGAACACATCTGTATGATTGCCCACTGGCATTATCATGGGGGGCCAAATCCATCAGAATATGCATTCGAAGCACCGGAACTTGAGTGGCTTGCAGAAGCCTTCCGACAGATGCTCATATCGGACTCAAACCTAGGCGGTCGTTTTGAAGTCGAGATACTCCAAGACGACACCGAACTACCCGAAGCCCTAGAGAGTATTTGGTATTGGGTGAACCAAATGCCCTTCGAGATTCGAAGGAGCACGAATCCAGCGCTCCATTTCTTCGCTGAATCTCTTTGGGAATCCGCTCCGCATCTTCTCACGGGGATTTTGGACGAAACCAAGAATTCTTCATTGTTCTGCTGGCTGTGTATGGAGGGGAGTGGCGCTGGCGAGGCACAGGTGCAGCATCTTCTAGCTGCTAGGTCGAGTGCAGTTAAGGCGCTTGGAATCGTTCTTCTGCATGAGAACTGTAAGCGAGAGGCGAAGATGAGCGGCGGCATTGCGGTTGTGCTTCTGAAAGCAAAGCTAATAGGGAGCTCCGTGCATAAAAACGAGATTTGGTGGGCTCTCGTCTTTATTGAGGCGAGGATGTCTGGTGGGCGGAAATTAGTCGCTCAGCCCTTCTCAGAGAGCGCCAAGGCTTGGCCTATTTCGCAACTTTCTGAACAGGAATTGAAGCGGCTCACATCGTTGCTGGATCGTGCAAGACCCAATCAAGCGATCAAACTCGTAAATCAACTCGCAGACGCATGCCCTCTTCCCGCCGATCAGCAAGCTTTACATCAATGGTGTATTGATCAACTGCTGTCTCAAGTACCTTTGAAGAGCGCTTTAGCTGTGCAGCAAGAGGGAATCAGGTTCTGGCTCAACGCCGAGACAATTCTTGCTGCCGCTCATTCTGTTTGGGAAATTCATGGCGACGGTTCAGGTGAATGGTTTCGCTCTGATGTTTTGAGTAAGCTCAAGCTATCGAATGCTCAAGAGCCACTTCTGCGCACTAGGAATTATTCGAAGTGGAGTGGTGCTGTGGACGGAATCGTTCTCGCTTTGTGGTTTGGTAGAGCCGTTTCAGAAAAGGCGCCGAACCTACAGAGAAGTGGCGATGCTGGGATTGTTCTAGCACCCCTGATGGCTCAGATGGTAGTGGCATTAGGTCCCGAAGTTTGGAGAGCATACGTTCACAAGAATGACCAACTTCAGTGTATTCTGGCCTTCGTAGGCTGGAGTGCTGAGTATTGTGATGAGGCCAGTTTAATGGAAATCGTGCATGTAGTGAATTGTGATTGGATTCCGTCAATTTGGAGACTTTGGCTTATTGTTCAATCGCCTAAGTTACTTCTACGCTATGCCGCGTTGGTTGATTTGTTCTCGAAGGAACCAATCATAGGAATGGAGCAGCGTGGATACGATTCGATAGATTTATGGTGGTCTAAGTTTGACAAATCGCTCACACATCTTGAAGCACAAATATCTCAAGAATTACGTGAGTCGCGGTTAAGGCACCTCAAGCGACGTCCGTGCCGTGCGAATCAGAAGGTCGGGGCAAGAGTTAGGGCTTCAAATCTGCGCGGTAGCATTCACACGATTCGTGAGAACTTAACCCAATGGAAGTTGGGATTTTCAGATTGCGTGACGAACAATTCGGAAATTCAATAGTTCATTGGCTTCAGTACGAAAATTAGATTTATGAAAAACTACAATAGTATCAATGAATTCGCAGGAGCCGGAATGACTCCCTTGGAAGAAGTTCAGCGCATCAAAGCCGAGCTGTGGGCCGAGGACTACGTTCCAGAATCGCTTGCAGGACAGTCCAAGTCAAAAGTCAAAGCCACTCTGAACTCATTGCCAGTGATCGTGGCCGAAGGAGATTCTTGGTTCGACTATCCTGTGGGTATAGACGTCCTCGACCAGTTGAGGCGGTTGTGGGGTTACAGGATCCACAAATTCAGTGAGGCCGGTGACACTCTTGGCAACATGATCTATGGAACCACGATCCGTAGAAATTTTGAGCGCGAGGCGTCAGGTCTCTATTTCGTGAAACAGGCGGTAGCCAAGTATTCTCCGAAAATAGTGCTTTTCTCCGGCGGTGGAAACGACGTGGCAGGTGACGAACTGATGAGCTATCTCAATCACATTTTTTCACCCGCATCAAAGTCCGGCAAGCAATGGCTTCGAGAGGATGTCTGGAATAGCGCTCTGAACCAAATGGGATTTGCCATTGAGGTGTTTGCGAAAGAAATCTGGGGCGTCAACAAATCGGTGCAAATCGCCATGCATGGCTACGCGAACCCAGTCCCCGACGGTCGGGCGGTGCTTAACTTTCCCCTCGGGTACAAGTTCTTCGGGCCGTGGATACGGCCAGCGTTCGCTCGAAATGGCTACACGGACTGGCGCAAGACCCAGCCTTGGGTGGGGAGGCTACTCAGAGACTACAATGATTTGCTCGCAGCCACTTCCAAGAAGTTGGGCTCTCGTTTCCATTACGTCGATACCAGGCCAGTTGTAGGAGATTATGACTGGGCCAATGAGTTGCACCCCACGAACAAGGGATTCGAAGCTGTTGCAGCGAAGATCCACAACCAGGTCCTCAGCAAATTCTGAATTCAAATCCATGGCCAAAACCGAAGCAACCGTTGAAGAACTCGTCAGCATGATCGAGCGGGGCAAACTCCGTCTCCCGGAGATGCAGCGCCGCTACGTCTGGCGTTCACCCCGTGTCCGCGATCTGATGGATTCCCTCTACCGTGGTTATCCTTCCGGAGCAATTCTTGTCTGGGAAACCGACGAGGGGGTTCCGCTCCAGGACATGGCTGTGGCGCAGGAGGGGGGACATGGCGGATCTTCCCAACTACTGCTCGATGGGCAGCAGCGACTTACTTCTCTCTCTGCCGTGATCCGTGGGATACCGGTGGAGGTTCGCGGGCGGAAGCGGCCCATCGAGTTGCTCTTCAATCTGGAACATCCGGAGAAACTGGCATTCGTGACCGAAGTGGATGAAGAAGGCGGTGAAACAGACGAGGATGAGGAAGACAATGAAGATGTCGATGAAGCGGACAACGACTCGTCGGAAGACGAGCTTCAGAAGCGTTTCGATAAGATGACCTTTGTGGTCAGCACCCGGAAGTTGGAACAGCTCCCACACTGGGTAAAGGTGACCGATGTCTTCAAGGCGGACAGTGACACGCCTTTCCTCAAGCGTGCCGGTATCAGCGGATTCGATGATCCACGGTATGAGAAGTATTCCCAGCGTCTAGCAAAGCTGCGTTCTGTCCGGAAATACAGCTACCGGATCGATGTGCTGGAACGGACCCTGGACTACGACGAAGTCACCGAGATTTTTGTCCGTGTGAATTCTTTGGGAGCCAAGCTTCGCAGCTCCGACCTTGCACTGGCTCAGATCACCGCGAAGTGGCGGAACTCCCTCGCGACCTTCCAGCAATTCCAAAAACAATGTGCCAAGGACGGCTTTGAACTGGATCTTGGTATCCACCTGAAAAACCTCATCGCCTTCGCAACTGGCCAATCGCGGTTCCTTACAGTGGGCAGCATCCCCCTAACGACCCTCCAGGCCGCTTGGAAGGAATGCTGCAACGGCATGGAGTTCGCTTTAAATTTTCTGAAATCGAACGCCGGTATCGACAGCCCGGCATTGCTTTCCTCTCCGTTCATCCTGGTCACGCTCTCCATTTACGGGCACCGGAGAAATTACCATCTCAGCCCACAGGAGGAGAAGAAGCTGAAGCTGTGGACACTTCTTGCCAATGCCAAGGGCCGCTACTCCCGGGGATCGAGCGAAACCCTCCTCGACCAGGATCTCGCGATTTTGCGGGAGGGTGGAGCCGATGAATTGATCGACCGTCTCCGCCAGCAGGTCGGCCGGCTTGACATCGCCCCCGATGAACTGGAAGGCCGCAACCAACGGAGTGCATTGTTCAAGACCATGTTCCTCGCATTCCGGTCTGCCGGAGCCAAGGACTGGAAGTCCCAGCTTTCCATCGCCCTCTCGCACGCCGGCACCCAGCACCGTCTGCAGTTCCACCACATCTTCCCGAAAGCCGTTCTCAAGGGAATCTACACCCAGCGTGAGACCGACGATATTGCCAATCTTTCCTTCATTAGCGGAAAGACCAACCGCTCCATCAGTGACAAGGCTCCCCACATCTACTTCCCCGGAATCCTTGAGAAATGCGGTGATGCTGCTTTCTCCACCCAGTGCATTCCCTTGGAAGACGAACTTCTGGTGAAGGAGAGTTATAAAGCATTTTTGGCGGAACGACGTAAGCTGATCGCCGCGCGTCTCAATGAGTTTCTAGGTGTGTCCACCACGGTATCATGAACCTCCTCGAACGCTCCCTCATCGAAAAGGCCGGTTATGCCAACGGCTGGGAAAACGTGAGAGAAAGCACCCCCGAGCGTGTCGTCATGTTCTCCGCCCGTCACAAGGCTGAGGCAATGGTTTCCAAGGTGGCCGATGGCAATACTGTGTGGCAGGTGTATTTCCCAAATGGTCCGGCGACAAGTGAACTGGATCGGACATTTTCCCATCTTCGGACAGATGACGTGAGCTACCGATCATCTGGAGAAGCGGAACTGGGACGAATACTCCGTCGCGCCGCCGAGCTGGCAATGGCTCTGCCTCACCACGCCGCAGATTGCTACGCGGAGGAGGTTGCCAAAATCGATGCCGCACCACCAAGTAGCACCGAGATTCTGCGGCTCACCAAACAGCGCGTTGGCCAGAACCTCTTCCGCAGTGCATTGATGGACTACTGGGGAGGTGCCTGCGCGGTAACCGGCCTCAAGCTGCCTGAACTCCTTCGCGCCAGCCACGCCAAGCCGTGGGCAGATTGCGACACAGATGCCGAGCGGCTCGACGTCTTTAACGGCTTCCTACTCTCCGCCCAACTCGATGCTTTGTTTGACTCCGGACTCATCACCTTCAACGATCAAGGGCTACTGATCGCTGCGTCAAAGCTCGCTCAGGTGGAAAGGCAGCTTCTTGGACTCAATGGAGGTCCACCACATCGGTTGCGTTGGATTAGTTCGTCCCATCTGAGCTATCTTGCCTGGCACCGTCAGGAGGTCTTTAGCGGATAGAAAGGACAGGAAACTTGGTCGTAGAATCAGTATGTTTCAGATCTCCATGGTAGGTGCCTTTGGAGGAGTTGATGAGCGTTTTCCAAGATCATTTTTCTTCTTTGATTTGATTTTCAGGAACTTCAAAAAGCTGGCGATTCTAAAACCGACATCGTCGATGATCATGACAGGATGCGTTCTGGGTTTTCCTGACTTTCTGCGCAGCTTAGAAATATTCCAACCTGATGGCAGTGAGAGCTGGCCAAAAAGCCAGTCAGCAAGTTCGTTAGCTTTCAGTCCCAACGCTTTCTTCTTCTTCAGAAACGCCTCCGCTTTTTCCATCGCTTCGGTTTTCTTACGAAGTCTTTCCGCATCACCCTTTGTTTTCAGTGAGTGGATGGCTTCTCCGCGTATCCCTCGACTTAGGTTTTTGTGCCTTTTCCCTTCTCCAGATGCGGTGTCCATTTCATGTCTTGGATCTTCGACATGAAGTCAGGGCGGAAATCGAACCGACGCTCTTTTTCTTCATCGAAATTTGCCAAGATCAGATGCATGTGAGGCTTGCTGGAATCACGGTGGATTACGGCGATCCAACGGCGTGCTCCTAGCTCCGCTGCGAGGAGCGGAGCTGACTTCTTTAATCGCTCCTCCGCATCCGCCCGATTCTCCTCGCCGCACGGCTCGCATGAGACGATCAAATGGCGTGTCCGCCGTCCCTTCAAATGTTCGTGTCCGCAATCAAGCGCAGTCGCCATGAGTTGTGCCTTGCGATCAACCATTCCGTAGCCATCTAGATCTCCATCTATCCACCCCACGCGATCACCTTGATCAGTAGGCTTTTTTTTCGGTTTGAAAACGTATTGCAGCCGGTCGTAAGTAGCCCGGCTTTGGTCGCCCGTGCCTCCGGGAAACACGCGCACGATAGCTTTCATCGTGCGCGTCCTCCTCGAGATGTCTGGGAGAGGTGAAGAATCAAATTTGTAGCCTTCTCAGCAAGAGCTTCCGGCTGGCTAAATCTTCCTCTAGCGAGTTCCTCGTTCAACCGCACTCCGACCTGAAGTAATTCGGACTGAGCCGAAATGAGTTTTGGGCGAGAAATCACGGCACTGATACGGTTATCTAGTGCAAGCGACAACGCACGCTCCCTTGGAACTGGTTTCAGCTTTGAAAGCTTGTCCGCAAGGTCATGGGGTAGCCGCAATCGGAGTTGAGTGGTAGCAGGATGCTGCTGCACTCGGCGGACCTGCTCGATGATCTGCAGGACTACATTCACTCGTGCCGCCAATTCGCTTGGCAACCCTCCGCTCAGTGCTTGTTTGAGCAATACTCCCACACGCAGCAATTCCTTCGCTGCGGCGACCAAATCCTGCAACAAATCTACATCGCCAAGCCAGCTATCCAGAGCCAGCATTAGCGCATGTCCTCGTAACTTCGGCGGCAGCTTCTGAATCGCCTCCACAGTATCCTGTGGAAGACGCAGTCGAAGCTGCTTGGAGGGGGACGAACTGTCCCCTGAAGACGGCCTAGCGGCAATTGGGGATACAGCAAAAGCTGTCACATCCCCGGTATTGCCAGCAACGCGAATTGTCTCAAGACAATCGACTGCCGGGCAATGGGGGAGGTCAGCGACCTCCCCCCGTTGCATCCCCCCTGCATCGATTTCAGAAGAATCTGATAACGATGATGAAAGCGCCACATTCCCAAGGGAAGATTCTGCCAATGTTGCACCAAACGATGCCCTAGCCGAAGCTATGAGTTTATCCAGCTCGGCACGATCAATCGTGTCCATGGCTCCCTCCTTTCTGGTCATCGACAGGTGCCGATTTTTTCGGAGTCTTTCCGGTGCGCTCAGGCTTCCGTTTGATTCCGCATTGTTCGAAAACTTCTTCCGCTAGAAATCGTGGTAGAATCTTTTCCGACTTCGCACGGTTACGAGCATATTTCATCGCGTCTTTAAGGATCGCGTCAGTCCGAAATTTTGTTCCTTTCGCAATGGCTTTATCGAGAACGGAATCGCTTATGATTGGCCGAAGGTCTATGCTCGCTTCAGTGTACTTCTCACGCATAATTTGGAAAACCTCCTCGTAGGCATTTGGAGGTTCAGCCTTGGTGGGCTGAACAGTTTTTGTCGCGTTTCCCGGTGCTGTTTTTGGAGGAGCTCCAGACGCCGTTGTGGGAGGCACCTCCGACGCGGGATCCGGGGATTTCCCCGGTGTGGATTCCGCACTCATTTGGAAGCGCCTTTCCAGTTTCCGCCAACGGGTCGAGCGAACTCGTCGAGGGTGGCTCGTTCGAATTTGAGCAAGCCACCCACGCGGCGATGAGGAAGATCTCCTGTCGCGGCATGACGCCGGATAGAGCGGGGACTGATGCCGAGGTATTCGGCGGCCTGGCTAACACTTAGCAGGCCAAGTGTAGCACGATTGTTGGAATTGTTTGTTGGTTTCAATTTTGTAGATGCGCGCCACGGATTTCAAAACCTCAGGATGTGGGCGCATGCCAACAGTCGGTTTTGCCGTAGCTTTGCGTTCGGGTCTCTTGTTCCTCGGAGCCACCGAGGAAGGAGCGTAGCATCTGCTAATCCCGAGTTTTCTGCAATTAACGCGGCTCAGCAAGCGGTAAACTCTACTTAGTCGCGGCACTATCAATTGATAATCGTAGATAGTATTGATTGATTTTCCGGATTGATCAAGTATTTTTTTTAACTGCCCTCTTTTTTCTTTGATCGCTTTTTCGCAACAATTTCAGGCGATAATTTCCAGAACTCGGTTGACTCCTCCTCCGTGTGTTCACCATTAAGGTAGTGTTGTCTGACCATTGACTCGCTGTTGCCCATTTCCAGCGCAACTTTACCTACCTCACCAAGTTCAAGAACACGATAGGTTCCGAAAGAGTGCCTGAGAATGTCATCCTCGATAGGCGGTAGATGATCGGGATAGTGAGAGCGTTTCCACCTGCGAAATTTTTGATAAAATCCATAGCTGCCAATTACCGGGCCAGTGAGCGTTCCGCCCTCCTGTTTCCGAATGAAATCAATCCACGCGGCAAGTGTTTTGTTCACCGTAACCTGTCGCGCCTTTTTGATTTTCCCAAGCCGCTTTTCCTTCGTGAGTTTCTTTCTATCCATCACCGCCTTCCACGCCAGCATTACCCATCCTCCGCTGTGCGGCAGTTCGGTCACGAACTCGTGTGGACGTAGTCCTGCGAAAAGTGAGATCACCAAGTAGGAAAGGATTTCGCGGTCGTAGTGGGTAATCGCTAGTTGAAGCAACTCCGCCACTTCCGCTGGCGACATCGTGACGACCTCCCGTTCGCCGGGGTCTGGTTTCGTGACTGTGGCGCATGGGTTTGCGTCAAGGAGATCATGATTCTTGGCCCAAGTTCCAAAGGCGGAAATCACCGCCCAAACATTTCGAGCTGAAGCCGGTGTCGTGCGCCCGCTCTCATCCGCGATGAACCCACGCACAAGCTTTACCTCTGCGGCTTCAAAGACGGTCACTTCAGGTTCCGGCTGAGCGCCGAGCCAGAGCCCGAGACGATGCACGCGCTCGTTGACCGTTGCTCTTGCCAGCCCCTGTGCCCGGCAGTTGGCAATAAACATGTCAATTGCATCCGCAAGCGGAACCGAAGCGGTCTTTGCAGCGTAGTGGGGAATCCAGAAGTCCACCGCATCCGCCACTGACGTTCCCGCCGTTTCGCAACGATAATGAAGAGCCAGTAATTTTGCGACCAGACCTGGAGGAGCGTCCGCTAGTTCTTTTCCACGACTGATCCTCGCCATCTTGTGGTCTTGGATGACGGCGTTGATACCTAGGCGGGTCTTCTTCTGAACGTACTTGTTGCCGCCTAGGTAAACACGATAACCTCCGTCGGGAGTGCGACTGACGCTGTAAGAGAGTGACTTAGCCATGCATCATCCTAGTTCAAATCCAATAGGTTGCCAATAGGAAAATCATGTAAGTATCTAAAAATAAGGGTTAATCATGGTTTGCAAAACCGTCATTCGTGGGTTCGATTCCCACCTCCGCCTCCATATTTCCAAGTCATGACCTTCAGGGAAGGTTGAGGATTTGCCCTTGCGCTTCCATACGTTTCTTCAGCGCATC
>Ga0163144_10003257_pt1 | contig 37038 bp, 25 predicted proteins | sample OliLak19BULKMAT1_FD_123175 | JGI IMG/M metagenome (GOLD analysis project Ga0163144, IMG submission 123175) | Freshwater microbial mat bacterial communities from Lake Vanda, McMurdo Dry Valleys, Antarctica - Oligotrophic Lake LV.19.BULKMAT1 | ecosystem: Environmental > Aquatic > Freshwater >...
GGAGTCGCTCATCCGGCCTTCGGCCAGCGTCGGCAACTCAACATGCCGACGCAGCGAAAGCAGCTCCCCCGAGGCGGGGGAGAAGGGACAGCAGGAATGTGAAGAAGGCAGGCTGAAAGCCTGCCCCACGGGCAATGAGGGCGAGGAAAAAGGCAGGCTGGAAGCCTACCCCACGGGGATGGGGGGCGAGGACGAAGGGTTTTGGCTGGTGCCGATTGAGGATCGTCGGGCGAGTGGTGGCAGGCGGATCGGGATTTCGCCGCGGATGGATCTGGCGGCCTATCTGCGGCTGCTGGACTGGTCGAGCCGACTGCTGCGACCGGGGAAGTGTCGTGTACCGAAGGATGTGTCCAGTCTGCTGACTCGGCTCGGGACCAGCGCGGATGTCTGGAAGTTTCGGCTTGAGAAACTGCAGGCCGTGGATAGGCTGTTCGGAACAGTGTTCGCGACAAAACGAGCGGATATCAACCGCTTGGCCGAAGCTCGCGGATTGAAGAAGCTGAGTAATCTGAACGGCTGTCCGGGGTAACAACGCGGCAACGGCGGCAAAGGCAATCTGCACCGCAATTGGGACCGGTCAGCGACGGCTTCCGGACATCTGCTTCGATTTTGGATTGATCTCGACGACGGACGATCAAGCCGTTCGAGGGAAGACCACGGGGACATTCTGCTTTAACGTAAAGTAGAATGTGCCCTCATGCGATTCTCCGTGAAAATGCTCAAGGGTTGTGTTTCCGTGGCGCAGGTTTCCTGCCTGCGGTTTCTATTTCCCTGGACATGGCAGGCAGGATGCCTACTCCACGACTTTGGGATGATACCCTGTGGCTCGGCGATGCACGTCATCATTTATGGCACCGCCGGTTGCTGCTGCGTCATGCAGTGAAACGCACCGAGACCCCAGACCAGATTGATCGCATCAATGCCAATCACGGATCGGTCCGGGTAACAGTCCTGAAGCAGCTGCATTGCTGCGTCGTCAGCAGTGTCACCAAAAATCGGCACGATGACGGCTCCGTTCACGAGATAATAATTGCAGTAGCACGCGGGCAGGCGATGTTCTTCCTGAAATTTCGGCTGAGGCATGAACAGAGGGATCGGGATCAGCGATTCTCCGGCGCTGTTGCGGGAATTCGCGACGGCGTTTCGGTTGGCTCTCAGGTCGGCGGCTTCCGGCGCATCGGGATGATACGGCGCTGCCACCAGGATTCGGCGTTCATCAACGAATCTGGCAACCTGATCAATGTGCCCGTCCGTGTCATCGCCGACAATTCCGTGCCCTGGCAGCCAGACGATATTTTCTGCCTGCAGCCAGAATGCCAGCGTGTCTTCCATGCTCTGACGTGTCACACCCGGATTGCGGTTGGGGTTCAACAGGCAGCTGTCCGTCGTCAGGATTGTCCCCGCACCATTGCCCTCGATCGCGCCGCCTTCGAGAATCATGTGAGGCCTGATGGATTTCATGACCAGCGTTGCCGCGATCCTGCCGGCGGTGAGTTCATCCAGATTCCATGGAGGATACTTGCCTCCCCAGGCGTTGTAGTTCCAGTCGACGATGACTTGTGACCCCGCGGCGGCAGTTCCGTCGCGACCGTTCAGGAAGATCGGGCCATGATCGCGACACCAGGAATCGTTGACGGAAATGTCAAACAGCTCCGGAACGAAGCGGCTCCCGTGCCGACTGCAGGCGGCATCAATCATCGGGCGCGCGGATTCCGCCACGCCGTCCCCGCCGGCCAAAATCCGGACTGGTTCGAATCGGGCGACGGCGGCCACAAATTCGGCAAACGCAGCCGGGATGCGCTCAAAAATGCCCGGCCAGGTATTCGGATTCACCGGCCACGCTAGCCACGTTGCGGCATGAGGTTCCCATTCTGCGGGCCAGCGGTAATCGGAGAGTGTGGTCATAAGTTATGAAAGTCGAGGTGCAAAGACAGTGCTGCCTGGACGGGCCGGAAGCGGAGAGACTGCAATCGCCTAATTGGACAGTGCCACTTTTTCCGAAATAGTAACCCGAAGCGTAAGCGAGGGAAAGAGTTAGGTACAATCCCTCGCTCACGCTTCGGGTTGCAAAAAACGCTCGGTTTCCGCAAAAACTGGCGCTGTCTAACTAAGCATCGAGCCGAAAATAAGTGTCGCCTTTCGCTCCGCGAAAGTTGCGAATACGCTGCTTTCGCGGAGCGAAAGGCGACTCTAAAAAGCCGCACGATGCTAACTCCACAACGCCGTGACCGGAGCACCGCCTTCAACAATCTGCAGCGGGCGGTTTTCTGAATTCGGAATCCGCAGCTCATGATCAACGCCGAGTGCATGATAGATCGTCGCTGCAAGGTCCTCCGGAGTGACTGGCGTATCGGTCGCGTACGCAGCGTCCTTGTCTGACGTCCCGTAAACTCGACCACCGGAGATTCCGCCACCGGCGATGACGGCGGGGAAAAGTGTGCTCCAGTGATCGCGACCCCATTGAGCATTCGCTTTCGGTGTCCGGCCCATCTCGCCAGTCGCGACGACCAGTGTTTCCTCCAGCAGTCCGCGATCATCCAGATCCTGCAGCAGCGCGGAGCACGCCTGATCAAACGTTGGCAGCAGGTGCTTCCGGACGTCGTCACTGTTGCGGTGTGAATCCCAGCTGTAGCCGTCGATCGCTTCGTAGTGAACCGTGACGAATCGAGCGCCCGCTTCGACAAGGCGCCGAGCCATCAGCGATGACTGACCAAAGAGATGCCGTCCATAGCGATCCCGCAGTGCGGCTGGTTCGGATCGGATGTCCAGAGCCTGTCGAGTCTTCTCAGACGTCATCAGTGCGAAGGCCCTTTGGCGAAACGCATCATAACCAAGCGATGCTTCGGTCTGTTCGAGTCGCCGCCGCTCGGCATCGAACTGAGTGAGCAGCGACTGGCGGCGTTCGAGCCGATTGATCGAGACTCCCTCCGGAGGCCGCATGTCGGGAACTTCAAACGTGAGTTCTTCGTCCGTGCAGTCTCGCCAGTATGGATTGTCCTCGAGCGATTTCTTTCTGATCTTCGTCGTGAGCGGGTTATAACGCTGGCCGAGCCAACCGCCGTATTCACCCGGTCGCCGGTACTGGCCTTTGTCCTCAAGAGTCCCGAGCGAATTCGGGACGACGACGTACGACGGCATCGGAGCGGTCAGCCCGATCCGCTGCTGATCAAGGTACTCGACGACCGACCCCATCGACGGCCAGTCTTTCGGAGTCGACGAAAACCCGCCGCCGATCGGAATATGCCAGCGTTTGCCTGTCTGCAGATAATGCCCGCCGCCGCTGTGATCGTTGAACGAATGCGACATCGTGCGGATGACGCAGTACTTGTCGGACACCGCCGCCATTTTCGGCAGGTGCTCGCTGATCAGCAATTCGGGCGTCTTGCTGGCGATTGGTTTGAACGGGCCGCGGATCTGCTCCGGTGCGTCCGGCTTCAGATCGAACGTCTCAAGCTGACTGGGCCCGCCGAAGAGCATCATGAAGATGACAGACTTCGCTTTCGGAACGACTGCCGATGAGACCGATTCGGCCACCAGCAGCTGTGGCAGTGACAGTCCGAACAAGCCGGCACCGCCTGCCTGCAGAATCTGACGCCGCGGAACTCCGTCGCACGCTGAGACAGGAGCACCAAAGAGCGTCAGCATGGCAGAATCCTGTGTGAGATGCTCGGCAAGGCAGGTAACCGGCAGAATCGTAATTCATGCCTGTGTCGCAAGAATACGCGGCGGGAAGGATCGCCAGTTTAACGCAGCATTCGCGCTCGTCCAGCAGAGTTCTGATAGTCTACAAGTGCGATCTGGTCCCAGAGCACGCTTAACGCCCAGCCGCAAGCGCCGGCACTTCAAGCACGATCCCGATGGCGGCGCCTGCGGCCGGACGTTAATCGAAGAATCGCAACTGCCACTCTCCAGAAGAACATTCCTGCCATGCAACTTGGTGTCTTCGGAAATCAGGACAGTTGGTATGTCGCCGAGCTGTACCGCATCGGGCAACAGCGCGGCCATGTCATGCACCGGCTGTACTTCGAGCAGCTGTCAGCCCATGTGGAGACTGGTTGTGCGTCATGGCAGTGCGGCGAACAGGATCTGAAACTGCTCGACGCGATTTTGGTGCGCACGATGCCGCCGGGAACTCTGGAACAAGTCGTGGCAAGAATGGATATTCTCGCAGGGCTGGAAGCAGCCGGCGTGAGTGTTCTGAATCCGCCCAAGTCCCTGGAGTGCGCCGTGGACAAGTATCTGACGACACAGCGAATGGCGATGGCCGGTCTGCCCGTTCCAAAGACGGTGGTGTGCGAGAACTCAGAGACAGCCCTTCTTGCGTTCGATCAACTTGGCAGAGATGTCGTCGTGAAGCCACTCTTCGGTGCCGAGGGACGAGGGATCATGCGTGTCAGTGATCCGGAACTCGCGCTTCGCGCGTTCCGGACACTGGAGCGACTGGGAGCCGTACTCTATCTGCAACAGTTTGTGGCAGGGCCGGGATTTGACATCCGAATACTTCTGTTGGACAGGCAACTGGTCGGCTCAATGAAGCGTGTTCCCAGGACAGGAGATTTTCGGGCCAACATTTCTCAGCACGGAACCGCTGTGCATCATGAGCCGACCGATCGGGAGCTGCATCTGGCTCGCGAGTCGGCTCACGTCACCGGCAGCATCTTCGCCGGAGTCGATCTGATGTACGATGCAGTTGGCGAGCCGCTGGTGATCGAAGTCAATGCAGTACCCGGTTGGAGAGGTCTGCAGAAAGCGTGTAACGTCGATGTCCCCGGGATGCTGTTTGACTGGCTGGAACGTTGATCGTACCAAAGCTCGCAACCGCACAATGCCGTTCGCTGTATGAATCACCAACCCTGGAGGACTCTCGGCATGACTCGACTACGACTATTGCGTGTCACGTTTTTGACGCTTTGCACATTCGTCGCCACTGTGGCGGTCGTCGCGCAGGATGAGCCGCCGCATTCCATGGACCCGGGACTGAAGATCGAGCTGTTCGCCGAAGCTCCTCAGATCGTCACGCCAACCGGGATCGACGTCGATCACGCCGGACGGATCTGGGCGATTGAAAGTAACACTCACTTTCCGCCGGAAGGCTATCAGGGCCACCCTACGGATCGAATCCTGGTCATGGAAGACACGGACCAGGATCACAAGTCGGACAGGATCACGGTCTTCAAAGACGGCCTGACACACACGATGAGCGTTGCGGTGAAGCCGGTGTGGCTGGAGTTGGCGAGCGGGGGACGTGAGTCCTCCGACGATTCGCCAGCTGCTGCGGAAAAGTCTCGGGGGGTTAACGCCCCCCGCTCGCCTGGGACAGTTGTCTTCATCGCCACGCGCCGCGAGATCCTGCTTTGCACGGATACGGACGGCGATCTGAAGTGCGATGAAACGAAGCAACTCATCCGTCTTGAAACGACGGGCAACTATCCGCACAACGGGCTGGCCGGGATTACGTTCGATGCCCTCGGCAACATGTTCTTCGGATTCGGTGAGAACCTTGGTGCGGACTACAAGATTATCGGCAGCGACGGCATCACGCTGTCGGGTGGAGGCGAAGGAGGCAACGTTTATCGCTGCCAGCCTGATGGCTCGAAGCTCGAACGCTGGGCGACTGGTTTTTGGAATCCGCACGCCAGTTGTTTCGATGCGTTCGGCCACATGTTCACGGTCGACAATGACCCTGACAGCCGTCCGCCTTGCCGCCTGCTGCACATCGTCCCCGGCGGCGACTATGGTTATCGATTCCGCAACGGCCGGAAAGGAACGCATCCGTTCACAAGCTGGAACGGCGAAATCCCCGGCACACTGCCGATGATCTCGGGCACGGGCGAGTCACCGTCGGGAATCGTCTGCTACGAATCAGACGGCTTCCCCGAAGATTATATCGGGACGTTGCTGGTTGGCAGCTGGGGCGATCATCGGATCGACAAATTCGTCCTCAAACCGCGCGGCGCATCGTTTGAGTCCATCCCTCAACCGGTCATCAAAGGCGGCGAGAATTTCCGCCCGGTCGGACTGGCCCTTGCCCCGGACGGATCGATGTATTTCACAGACTGGGTGCTGAAAGAGTACAAACTGCACGGCAAGGGACGAATCTGGCGCCTGTCTGGGATTGACGAGTCGCCTCGACCGGACAATGACACTGCAACGATCTCAGCCACGCAGCCTGTGCCGGATCTGGAAGCACTCATCGAATCCCCCCGCCTCGCGGTCAGACGAACCGCGGCGCGAGCACTGGCTGAACGCCCGGACGGCCGAAAACGCCTGGTCCTGAAGCTGAATTCTCACAGCAGCTTGCGGAGTCGCGTCGAAGCGTTATGGGCGCTGGCACAGACCCCTGTTTCGGTCGAGCAACTTGATTTGCTCGGGGAGAAAGGCGGACTACTCATGGCGTGCGACGAGGTGAGCGAAGCGGCAATCCGCCTGCTGGGAACACCGCAGTTGTCGGGACCGCTCCCGAATCTGTACGACGCACCCGCTAACCCCGACATCCTTACTCTTACGATTCGCAGTCTGTCAACGGACAGCCCGCGAGCACGAGTTGCGGGCGAGTGGCTCGAGCGACATCCTGATCTGAAGGGAAATCTGGCAGGAATCGAAGTTCTGCTGGCGTTCGAAAACCCCGACCCATTCATGCAGCTTCATGCAATGCGTCGAACGGCCGGGAAAGTGTCAGCCGCGGCGAAATCTCCTGCGACGGACGAACATTCCGGAACTCTGCCTGACCAGAAGGGTGCCGCCCTTTGCACGCTGCTCATGCACAGGCAGGTCTCGCCGCGCAACGTCCACGTCTTACGACAGGCGTTTCAGTCTTCCTGGATCGATGTTCGCAGAGCGGCCGTTCAGTGGGCCGGCGAAGAGAACCTCAAAGAGCTTCGCCCTGAAGTCGAAACCGTGCTGGCGTCAGAGCCGATGACGGGCGACTTGTTCATGGCATGTCTTGCATCACTGTCGTTGCTCGATGGTGTCGCGGCGGCTGAGTTCGAGAATGCTCCGCCGGTTCAGCATGTTCTTCCCATCGTCAAGGACGCGAATCGATCGGCCTTAGTGCGCGCCATCGCGCTGCGAGTGCTGTCTCCGTCACTGACAGAACTTGATGCGAAACTGCTCGGTGAACTCGTGGATTCGACCGATGAATCACTGCGGCGTGAGGCCGTTCGCACTCTGGCTCACTCGCCGATTTCCGAACGCGAGGTTTTGCTGCGAGGCATCGCGGCGAATGAGTCGCTCGCCAAGAATCTGAGGGCCGACGCCGTGGCCGGGCTGGCGGCAGTCGATCATCATGCAAATCTGAATGCAGCGACGCGCGATCTGCTGTTGACGCTGCTCCGCGACAAGGGCAATCCGCTCACCGTCGAGGCTGTGAGGTCATTGCGCGGTCCTGCAATGTCGAATCACGACAACGCAACCGGTGATCCCAAAGTGATCGAAGTGATGCAGCAGCTCGACGCGGAATTGAAGAAGCAGGAACCGGAAGACGCCCGGACCGCTCTCAGCGAAGCCGTCGCATTCGCGGTGGGACGACGATCCGATCCCAAACTGTCAGAATCCGAAATCGCAAATCTCAAATCTCAAATCGCCAATTCCCCCGGAGATCCCGAAGCCGGTCGCCGCACATTCTTTCACACCAACAGCGCCGGCTGCTACAAATGCCACACCGTCGGAGGCCGGGGCGGTCACGTGGGCCCGGATCTGACCGTGATCGCCCGCACGATGGATCGTCAGAAACTGGCCGAATCCATCCTCGAACCGAGCAAAGAAATCTCGCCGCAGTTCACTACCTGGGCCATCGAAACGACGAGTGGTAAAGTCCTGACGGGAATGCTGCTCGGCGAGGAAGTCAACGGCGACCTGCGTCTCGGCGACAACTCGGGCGCAGTCTTCCATGTCCCGTTCAATGACATTGAATCCAGAACTCCAACAACTGTTTCAATCATGCCCGCCCGACTGCATCAAACGCTGACGCGCACAGAGTTTCTCGACCTGATCGCATATCTGGAAATACTGAAGTAAAACAATCCCGCCCTTCCTGTGTTTCCGCTCTCCCCATCTTGTGGGAGAACGTCGCCTTGGCGGGAGGGGAACGAGGCGGTTGACGGCGATTCTCTTTGTAAGGGAACCTTCAGCACCGTAGAGGATGAACAAAGCCGCAACTACTTGAAAATGTCGAAACTACCCAGGAGCCACCACAGAATAATGAAGATCACGATCGTGGAAAGGCAACCGCCACCCATTTTCTTTGCGCCATAGCCAGCCGCCAGTCCTCGCAAAAGCTTACTCATTTTCTTTCCGTTTCTAGTGCTACCCCTCGCAGAATGAGAGGTATCGGACTATTGAATCGTGTAGGAGCCATCGACCAGTTCAGTGAGGGCCAAAGTGCTCTGCACTGTTCATTCTACATGCAGCGAATGTTCTTGTCACGATACGGCGGAAATCCTGAACGAATCAGGGTGCAGTGGCGGATTTCGTTGTGAGCCGTTCAGACAGGGCCTGTCTGCACGACAGCAGCTCAAGTAGATCCCGCTTGCCGAGCGGGATTTCTCAAGTAGATCCCGCTTGCCGAGCGGGATTTCTCAAGTAGATCCCGCCTGCCGAGCGGGATTTCTTAAGTAGATCCCGCTTGCCGAGCGGGATTTCGCGACTTGCCGCGACCTGAGTGCAAGAGATCCGCCAGAATCGGCCTGCACTGGTAATCCCACGTCGCCCGGGTTCGCCTTGCGGCGAAAGTCCTTTCCGGCAGAAAGGACCTACATTGATAATCACTTACGACTGCACCCAACGACTGATGCTGGTGTCGCGATGAAGCTGGCAAAACGCGATCACAAGCATGTCTTGGTCGAATTTGGCGGTAACTGGTGCGGATGGTGTTACAAGCATCCATGATGCCTTAGGGACCGGAACATGATCCGCAACTCGTTGCAGATTTTCTCCGGCAGTGGATTCCCGCGAAGCAGCTGGTCTCCCACGCTCTGAAGGATGTTACGGTTGGGGCTTACCGGGTACGACCGCCTGCAAACTACGAAGCAAAGATTGAGCAGAATGATCCCTCCCCGTTCACTTACCGTGTCTGAGCGGAATCGCTCGCATCTCTGTGGCGAATTCGTCGAGTCGATCGAGCGTTGGTACATATTGTTTGCGAGTCAGCCACGCTCCGTATGAAATCCTCTTCGGATCCACCGGCAGCGGCTTTGTCCATAACAATCCGCTGCCGGAAATCTGCACGTCAGAGTCCTTACCTTCCCGCAGCGTCGCACGGAACTCGATCTCCGCTTTTCCTTTCATGAACGTGGCGTTCGTGTACTCGTCACTCACAACTCCAAACTTGTCACGTTTCCAGCCCTGCGGTGCGAGCTGTTTACCGCATTGCTCGGCTGCGGCGATCGGACCGACGCCGCCCAGCGTATAATTCAGGTACTTTTCCAGCGGACTGAACTTCGTATCCGTTGCCTCAGGCGGAACAGAGAAATCCGCTGCCTCGATGCCATTCTGTGTGATCTCAGGATCGATTGCCGGTGGCTCTTTGGCTTGCCATCGCTCCCCATCACCGACATAGATACGCGTCTGACCCTCAGGCAGCGTTTCGAGCTGAATCACGACATCCTGCTGGCCTCGAATGTACGGGAACCAGCCCTTTCCCTCATCGATGTCAATGCCAGACTCACGAGCCAGCCAGCCTTCATTTCGCATCTGCAGGTCGTAAAACTTCCGCGTTTCGTCAAAGCCCATTTTCGTTGTCGCAGCCAGCATCATGTCGGTCGATCCGTCGTATTCGAACCATCCGACATCCTGAGGGATCGGTACTGAATTGTTGGACAGCCCGATAGAAGTCTGCACGGAAATCACGTCGGTCCTGTCCGCCGGTGGTCTCATAAAGACTGACAGCTCGCAGCCGCCCTGCAACAGATCTATCGATCGAAAGTCTTCCTCTTCTTCGCTCGTCGAGACCGCCAGTCGGGTATATGGTGTCCAGCCAGCGTCGTGATACTGCTTGAGCAGCGACACCTCAAGATCCGTGATATCCGCCTTCGCAAAGTATCCGGCAGTTGACTGAAAGCTGTAGTCGCTGCCTTCCTCGATCCCGGAGTATTTGGGGAGCCATCGCACGTCAACGTTACCGGTGAAAAACAGACTAACCGTCAGTTCTCCGACATCGGTCACGGCCACTGTCGGTGAGGCGGTGATCGAGACATTCAGCGAACAGCCGTCCTTACTGAAGAAAAGACCTTGCTCGTTCGGCCCGCCTGTTGCCTCTTTCCATCCGGCTTTTCGAAGGTGATAGCGATAAAACAACTGCGCATCATCCAGCGAGCCACGAACGGAATAGGACGCTGACGCCGGCGACTGATACTGAGGCTCGGCCCCCGGAAGTCGTGGAAAGGATCGTACATCGATGATCCCGTGCAATTGTGCCCAGGAAGCAGGTTTGTGATCGTCGACTGCCGGCAATTCTATGACAGGAATTTTAATTGGCTGCAGCCCGATCGCATTTCCGATCTCAGGCGTGCCCCAGATACGCACGCGCCCACTCTCGGTCGCGAGCAGCAGCAGATCGCCCTGTGGCAACCACTCCAGATCGGTCGTCGTTCCACCATCCGCATCGATGACTTGCACGGTTTGACCATTCGCCGCGTTCCAAATGTGAATTGTCGCTCCGACAGACGTCGCCATCCACTTGCCACTCGACGAAAAATCGACCTCGTGGATCGATTCCGAATGGCCTCGCAGTTTCAAACCGCCAGCAGTCGCTTTTTGGACATCCCATAGAGCAATTCCTTTGTCGTCGGCGAATGCCAGCCAGCGTCGATCATCCGAGAGCGCGAGTCCCGATCCCATCAACCGATCGGGTGACAGAGCGGCTGACTTCTCGTCGCTCTCGATATTCCACAGGACGGCATTGTCGCCGACCGATGCCAGCAACGAGTCCGAGACGAACAGAAGACTCTCCTGCTCTCGCTCGCCGACCTTCAGGCTCTTGACGGGTTTCCCATCTGCGGTCTGCCAGAGTCGAACGACTCCGGAATAGTTTGTCGTCGCGATGAGTTGTGAGTTCGGTGAAAATGCGACCTGTGACACATCGCCATCGTCGGCGTTCAGAGATACCACCTCGGTTTGATTCTGCATGTTCCAAATTCGAAGTTGCCCTCCCGAGTCTCCGGACGCTAACCACTTGCCATCCGGGGAAATCGCCATTGAGAGAATCGGCCGCTCGACAGTACCGGTGGCATTTGTCAGCAGATCAACGACAGGCTTTGATTCAGTGGTGTTCCACAGAGTCAGTTGCATGCCGCCGAGTGCAAACTGTTTTCCATCGGGAGCAACCGCGAGGCATTGGACCAGCGGATCTTTGAAACCGTCATAACAGGTCAGCAGACGAAAGGGTTCGTACTCAGCAATCGCCCATCGTGTGAGCTGTTCCGTCGATGGATTCACCTCAACGGGAACTGGTTTCGGCACCGCTGCAATCGTTGCCGGTGCTGAAGCCGTCTTGTCCGATGCCGTGGCACTTACTGCCGTATCCGAACTCAATGAAGGGTTGCTGCTGTTATTCGTTGCTGCCTTCTCTGTTGCAGGCCGTGTTTCGGTTAATGCTGGTTCCTGTGGAGCCGGCTCGACCCGTTCGATTGATGCTGAACCAGACTTCGGCGGCTCAGCCTGAGCCTGAGTCGTCGGCCCGGAATCGGGGCCGCAGCCCACGAACGCAGAAGTCATTGCCAGGATCGTCAGCCACGCCGCAAAGGCTCGTCCGACAGTCACCAGAATTCGATGTAAAATGCCCAAGTTCATAAGAGTTCTCATTGTCATGTCTTGCGTGCGATTGCTGAGTCACGAATCCGGACGGGAATTCATCGTACCCAACCACAGTCTGGTTGCCAGCCGCAGCGACTCTGGCACGACAAATCGGTGTATGTCATGCTACGCCCACTGACAAGTCTGAACGCACATCTGCTGGGAGCTTCGCAATGGTTCACGGATTCTCCAGACGACAGTTCCTTGGCGGTGTGACTTCAGCGGCAGCCTTCTCAGCTGTTTCTGGATTCTCCGCAGGATCCTGTGAGACGCCGTCCTCGGAAGGAGATGAGTCAAATCTTATCTGGAAGGCGGGAGTCGCACGGGCGGTTATCACCCCGGAGACTCCCGTATGGCTGGCCGGATACGGAACGAAGCGAGCTCCGGACGGAAAGCTGCACGACCTGTGGATGAAGGCTCTCGCTCTGGAAGACAGCCGCGGCGGACGAGCCGTTTTGATCACCAGTGACTTCCAGGGCGTGCCTAAAATGATGAGCGATCGGGTCTTCACACTGCTGTATGATGAACATCAGCTGGAGCGTTCTCAGGTGATGTTGACATTCTCACACAATCACTGCGGCCCGCGGCTGGGTGATGATCTCATCGACTATTATCCCGTGGATGCGGAGCAGGAAGAACTGGTCCGGCAGTACACCGATCTGATGGTCGAACGGACTGTTGAACTGGTCCGTGAAGCATTGTCGAAACTGGCACCCGCGAGTCTCCGGTTCGGTGAGGGAAAGACAACGTTTGCTGTCAATCGCCGAAACAATCGGGAAGCCGATGTCCCTGATTTGGTCGCGAAAGGAATTCCCCTTGTCGGCCCGGTCGACCATACGGTTCCTGTGATGACCGTGACTCGTCCTGACGGAACGCTGGATGCTGTGTTGTTCGGTTACGCATGCCATCCGACAACTCTCAGTTTCACGACCTGGTGCGGCGACTACCCTGGATTCGCACAGCTTGAGCTGGAAAACAGCCATGCCGGGACCACGGCAATGTTCGTGAATACCTGCGGCGGAGACCAGAACCCACTGCCACGCCGCACAGTCGAGCTCTGCGAAAAGTACGGACACATGCTTGCCGTGGCCGTTGAAAAGGTTCTGACCGGGTCGCTCAAGCCGATTTCATCCGGACTCAAGACGGCCTTTGAACTGATCGATCTGCAATACCTCAACGTGGTCTCCCGGGAAGAACTGACGGAACTGTTGCAGGACAGCAATGCCCTGAAGGCTCGCTGGGCAAAACGACTGCTTGCAAAACTGGGTGACGGAGAAAAGTTTGCAGCAGCGTACCCGTATCCGATTCACGCCTGGTCGCTGGGCAATGAACTGCTGATGATCGGCATGGGGGCAGAAACGGTCGTCGATTACGCTCTGCGATTTAAGGCGGAATTCGGTGAAGGCACGTGGGTCTGCGGATATGCCGACGACATGATTTCCTACATTCCGTCACGACGAGTCTGGGACGAAGGCGGCTATGAAGGAGGTTCCAACCTCTACGAATACGGGCGCCCCGCCTTCCGCTGGGCCGGCGACATCGAAGATCGCATTGCGGCAGCGGTCCACAGAGTGGTCAAAAAGGTTCGCGAATAGTTCGAATGTCCCAAGTTCTCCTTGACGACCCCATCCATGCATTTGGTGATCTCACGGCACACTCTGCTCTTCTGTTCTGCACCAGGTCTCCCATTGTTCGTTCAGCCACTCGGGATTCGGAGCGTGATCACCCGAATGCTCCTGAATGGTTTCCTCTTTCTGTTCAACAGAGACACTGTCTAGTACTCCGATGACGAATGGGCAACCCATCGACCGCAGGATGGGCCCATTTGGATCGTTTTGGTTGCCGCGAGAGACGCAAGCAAAAGCCAAAACGAAATCATTCGGCCCGGATGGGGCCAAGCGACGGAGTTCTCTCTCGCGTGAAAACGACTCAGCATCGGTTTACACTTTTTCCGGTTCTCCCCCCAACCTCCGTGCAGGAGTCTCCCTGTGAAACGATTTTTTTGGATCATGATGGCGACGCTGTTGTTGATCGCTGGCTCAGTACTGTCCGCACCAGCTATAGCGGCCGACGAGGCGTTCACACGCACGGAAGATGTCATCTACGGCCGCAAGTTTGGCACAGCGCTGACCCTCGACGTGTTTACTCCGAAGGAGAATGCCAATGGAGCGGCCATCGTTTGGGTCGTCAGCGGCGGTTGGTATTCGGGTCACGAAGCAGTCAACGCCGGTGCCATCGGCGAGTACCTGCGTCGAGGCTACACGGTCTTCGCGGTCGTGCATGGAAGCCAACCCAAGTTCACGATCCCTGAAGTTCTGGAGGACATGCATCGCTCGGTTCGGTTCATCCGCAGCCGGGCCGAGCAGTATCAGATCGACCCCAACCGCATTGGTATCACCGGCGGCTCGGCGGGAGGCCACTTGTCTCTGATGCAGGGAACTGCCGGAACGCTGGGAAGCCCCGATGCCAAAGATCCGGTGGATCGACTGTCGAGCCGCGTACAAGCGGTCGCGTGCTTCTTTCCTCCCACTGATTTTCTGAACTACGGCAAGCCGGGAGAAAACGCCCTTGGCCGAGGCGTGTTGAAAGACTTTCGCGCGCCGTTTGACTTCCACGAATTCGACAACGCGACCAGGGCCTTCGTCCCGATCATTGACGAAGAACGCATTCTCACGATCGGACGCAGCATCTCGCCCGTGAATCACGTCTCGAAAGATGACCCGCCGACACTCATCATCCACGGCGACGCAGACCTGCTCGTCCCCATTCAGCAGGCGGAACTCATTCTCGAGGCGCTCAAAGCGGAAGGAGTCCCGACGGAACTGGTTGTCAAAAAAGGGCTGGCTCACGGTTGGCCGGAAATGGGCAAGGACGCCGTAACACTTGCCGACTGGTTCGACAAGCACCTCGCCGGAGCCGGCGGGGAGGACGAGCCCAAAACAGTTGCGGGGGCACAGGACGGAGTCTGGAAGCCAATCGCAGCCGTACTCGGCGGTGTACCACTGCCGGAGGGCGCCGTCAAAGCGATCACTCTGAAAGTCACTGACGGTCGTTATGAAGTGACCATCGAAGGGGAAGGACCGGACAAAGGAACATGCACGCTCGACACCACGACAACTCCCAAACGCATGACCATCATAGGCACAGATGGCCCCAATCAAGGCAAGACCATCCTCGCCATTTATGAGATGAAGGACGCCGTTTCCATGCGGGTCTGCTACGACCTGTCGGGCACGGAGTTCCCGAAGGAATTCAAAGCGCCGAAAGGGTCTCAACTTTACCTCGTGGGCTACAGGCGGCAAACAGAAGAGTCAGCCGAGGTACCAGAGCCCAAATAATCAAGCGGAACTGGTTTTATCAATAAGGACGGGCGCAGAAATAACTGTCGTCTTGCCGACGTGGAGCACGTTTTTAACGTGCTCCGCACGATGGAATCGTGCCCCACTTACTTCTGTCCCAGTCCATAGCTTCGTGACAATTGAATATTGAATAGGGTCTGACCGCTCATCCATTCCGGCCCTTCGAGGCGGCGCGGGCGATTTTTTCGCCGATGAGGGCGATCTTGTGATCCTTGAGACGCTTCTCGTTCAACCAATACGGACTGGTGATTTCCTTGAAGGCGTGGATTGCGGCTTGGATTCCCTCGGCCCAGGCGACGGCGATCAGCTTGATGTCGCCGTGCACGTCTCCGACCGCGAAGATCCCCTGACGACTGGTCTCAAAGTAGGGATCGATGGCAATACTGCCGTCTTCATTCAACGTGATCGCAAGCCGCTCGAATGTTTCCCTGGCTGACAGAAAGCCGACCTGCACAATCGCCAGTGAACAACGGAGTCGCTCGCCGTTCGTCAGCTCCAACTCGATCTCGTTCCCCGCGAATTGGGCGGACGTGATCTCAGTTGAGGTGTGGATCTGACCGCCCGCCTCGCGAATCCGTTCCAGGCTGTCGGACTTACCGATCGGAGTCGCCTCGCGCACGATGAGATCCACAAGACCAAATCGCCCCTGCACCATCAAGGCGGCGTCCAGCGCTGAGTCCCCGCCGCCCACCACGGCCACGCGGCTGCCTTCATAGTCGCCGATTTTCGGAACCTTGTAATGGACGTTCTTAGACTCAAGCTGGTCCAGCACGTGTAGTCGACGAGGATAATGCAGAAGGCCGCACGCGATGATCACTTTGCGGCACAAATAGCTGCTCGTGGTGGTCACGACCCGCTTCAGGCGATCCTCAGTCTCCAGCTGGTCGGTGTCTTCAATCGTCACCAGTTCTTCGTTGAAGCGGAACTGCACGAGTGCGTCCACAGCCTGACGATACGTGCGCTGAGACAACTCCTCCCCGCTGATGCCGTCGGGAAAGCCCGGGATGTCCACGATTCGTTTGTCAGCATAGAGGAACTGCGGCTGCCCGCCCGGCCGATCTTTGGCCTCAATCACCAGCGTGGTCAGCGCCCGGTGAGCTGTCGTCAAACTGGCCGCCAGGCCCGCCGGACCGGCACCGATGATGACCACATCCCAGTAAGGCAAATTCTGGAAGTCCAGATCAGACTCCAGTTGCGTCACTTTGAAGTCAGCCATGATGATTCGTCTCGGAAGGTTGCGTGATAATACGTCATTGGATTTCAGTTTCGCCGACGCGATTCAATCTGTCGGGACACTTCCGCCCAGCAAATGCAGCAGCCGCCCCATCGCGTCGATACTCAGTCAAAGGTCATCGGGCACACGAGATTATGTCGATTGAGGCCGACTTTCGGGTGGGCGAGGCTCTTGCCGAGCCTCATTTTCCCCATGCCGCTTCAACTTACCGACTCCGTCCCGGCGCGCCGGGATCGGCCTCCCGTTTCCTGACACAGCTTAGTCGCTGCTGCCGATTTGCTACTGCCTTCCGGCACTTCTTCGTTCACGTGGCCACTGGCTGCCTCATGATTGCGACTTCTGGCAAATCGACCAACTCGTACCGCTGCAGTCGTTCAAGAGCAGAGGCCTTTCGTTCATCAGTCATTTCGCTCAGCCATCTCACTTCGCCACCTTGCAGTCCGGCGACCGGAACGCCGTCAAAATACACAACGCGGTTCGAGGCTGTGCGGGGAATTCGATCGTGCCGCGTCACGATGCCGACCAGGTTCAAAGGGTCGGCCCCCGAAATCACGATCAGCTCCTCCTTCGAGCCTTCGTCGCGCAGGCGTCGTAACTGTTGCACGCTGTCGGCGAGTGCGAATTGCTCCCCCGCTACGCCGGAAATGAATCGGCCCCCGCGAATTTCGCCGCGTGCCTCCAGTCGACGCAGAACCTGCAGCAGCTCGAACCACGGCGGTGCTCCGTCCTCGCGCGTGAGCAAATCGCGAAAGATGACGCCCCAGCGCCGCAGCAGTTGCCACGCCCAGTCTTCGGCGATGCCGGGAGTTCGCTCGGTCGGGTGGCGATTCATCCGAGTCGATACTGCCGGAGTGGGAGGCGGCAAGAGGGGGAGATTCGGATCCGATGTTTGCGTAATCTCATTGTCTCCCCCTCTCCTTGTCTCTCCGTCGCCCTCTCTCTCCCCCTCTCGCTGTCCCCGCCGCACGGACCAGCGACCAACGGCTGTCTTCGAGATTCGCTTCCGCTCACCACGATGTCGCAGCGGCCGGCGCGACTGAGTTGACTTCTCGCCCACAAGCGATCGCAATCCGGCAAAACCGTCAGCGGTGAGAATTCCGCGCGCGACGAGTTCCCCGAGAGCATCGTCGAGGTGATCGGGAAGCATCCGACTTTCAATGAGCAGGTCTGCTGCGAACATTGCACCATTGGCGGTCAGCAGCTCGCAGACGTGCCGCGCGGGGCTGCTTATTCCTTCCAGATCCAGGGCGGGCGATAGAACCGTCAACCATGCGGCGTCCTGTCGCAGGAAGAACGAGATCGGAGCGACACGCGTCAGACTGGCCATTGGGCGGGACTTTTCCGGGTTGCGCGCCGGAGGAAATAATCGTGCCCAACTCACTTCGCCTGTCAGGCACAACTCGTCGAGCCATTCGGGCCGATAGTTCTCGATCCGCAACGGCAGGATGTCCCGCTCCCAGGCCACGGACGGAATATCGAGTCCCTGAAGCTGAGCAATCACTTCGAACAGACCGTTCGCACCACCGCGCTGATGTGACACTGAGACGCCATGATGACGAAAGAGGAACGTCAGGAAAACTTCCACGCCGACCGGCTCAATCTGCTTGCGTAATCCATCCAGTGTGAGCCGATGAATGCGTGCCAGCAATCGGCGATGGCACCATTCGAGAAGTCGAGGGTCGAGAGACGCGAGTCGAGAGTCAGAGGAAGACTCGGCCATCCCAGCATTCTCTGGCTCTGGACTCTCGTCGCTCGTCTCTCGACTCTTCTCTGGCGTGAACCGACCTCGCAGAACCACGCCTTCTCCTTCGAGAGCCTCCAGTGCGGCATCGGCCTGACCGGTCGTAATGCCTGCACGCGAGGCGACTCCTGCAGTCGTGATCGGCCCGCACGTCTCAAGCAGACCGCGCACCATCGCCACTCGCGCATCCGTCGATTCCCAGTCGTGTCGCACTTCGGCCGGAACCGTCACCACGGGATCGAGCGTCGCTTCGGGAAATGCGGCGAGGACGGCGGGGACTCGCTCGGTGGCAGCCCACGCAATCCATTCTGTCCCCTCTCCCTCTGTAATCAGGGGGAGAGGGCCGGGGTGAGGGGGCAAGTTTCGCGTCACAATGGTTGCGCGACCGTCCTCAACCAACTGGTCGAACAAATCCAGCCATTCAAGACCTTCGACTTTCGGCAACAGTACGCGGCCGAGGAGCGTGTCATGCAGTTCGTCGGCGTTACGAACCTGAGGCTGTGCTTCCGCCACGACCAGAGCGATTGCTGCGGGATCGAGCCGTCCCAAATCCTGAACGCTTTCCACCGAAAGGGACCGGCGCGTGGAGACAGCTCGCGCACGGCGTTCGGCCACTTCGCCGCCATCGAGAAATGCGTACGGATTCGCGTTCAACAACTCGTAACTGAACGGAGACGGCTCACGAGTGTCGCGGGCGAGGAATTCGATCTCGCCCCGCTCGACTTTGGCCAACACTTCTTTGAGCGCTTCGATGTCGTGTGCTTCGTGGAGGCAATCGTCCATCGTTTGCTGGACGAGCGGATGGTCGGGAAGTTCAATGTCCCCGACGACGTTCTCCTGACAGCCCGTGAGTTTCGGAAACACGGCTGTCAGCAGGTCTTCGCTGCGGAACCGCTGTAACGCGGGAGGAACTTTTTTTCCCATCTTTGCTCGCTGAACCTGTAAGGCCCGGGTTGCATTCCAGCGCCAACGATTCTGAAAGATGGGCACGACGAGAACCGCCTGCTCGAACAAGTCCTGCACGTTTCGCGGATTCAGCATCGGAAACATGCTTTCCAACGGAAAACTGTGCTGTGGACCAAGTGACAGCACGATGCCGTCATCATCGGCGTTCGCCTGCAACTCGAAATCGAACGAACGGCAGAACCGCTTCCGCATCGCCAGACCCCACGCACGAGTGATGCGTGTTCCGAACGGTGCGTGAATCACCATCTGCATGCCGCCGCTCTCGTCAAAGAACCGCTCGAAAACGACTCGCTTAAGTGTGGGCAACAATCCGATCGCCGCTTTCTGCGCGCGAACGTATTCCACCGTCTGCCGCGCCGCATCGGCCGTCACCTTCGTTTCGACGACCAACCAGTCCTCGGCGGCTTGTGGGTCCTCGATCCGCTGTTCCAGTTCCTCGCGCAGCCGAGAGACCTCTTCGGACAACTCGTAGGTCCGCCCCGGAGCCTCACCGCGCCAGAACGGGATCGTCGGGGGAGCTCCGCCAGCATCGGTCACAAAGAGATCGCCGCCACGCAGATAGCGAATCCGCCACGAAGTGTTTCCCAGAAGAAAAATGTCGCCCGACTGGCTCTCGGTGCCGAAGTCTTCATCGACCGAACCGACGACGGTGTGATCCTCCTCCGTCACAACACGGATCGCGAAGACTTCCGGTATCGCCCCGGCATTGGCGATTGCCGCCATTCTTGCACCTGGGCGAGCTCGCAAACGGCGACCGACCTGATCGTGATGCAGGTACACGCGGCCTCGTCCGGTCGTCGGAGTCATCCCTTCACTAAGGAACTGTACGACACGATCAAAATCGCGCCGTTGCAAATCTCGATACGGAGCAGCTTTACGGAAGAGAGTAAATAGTTCGTCGGTGCCCCATTCCTGACAGGCGACTTCGGCGACGATTTGCTGTGCGAGAACATCCAGCGGCGCGACCGGGATCGGCACGATGTCCAGCCGTCCGTGATGGATCGCCCGCATGAGGCCCATGCACTCGATCAGTTCATCGCGAGTCAATGCAAACAGCCGTCCCTTGGGAATCAGCCCAAGCGCATGGCCCGAACGACCGATCCGCTGCAAAAACGTCGCGATGTTTCGCGGCGAACCGATCTGAATCACCAGATCGATGTAACCAACATCGATTCCCATTTCGAGTGAGGCCGTTGCGACGACAGCTTTGAGCTGGCCGGTTTTCAGCCGCTGTTCGGTATCCAGTCGGTTCTTCGACGCCAGGGAGCCGTGATGGCTGCTGATCGCCTCCTCTCCCAGAAGTTCACTCAATTGATGAGTGAGTCGCTCCGCCAGTCGTCGAGTGTTCACGAAGATCAGCGTCGCGCGGTGGGAGTTCACCAGTTCAACAATCCGGGCATTGATCTCGGCCCATTGCTCGTGCATGCAAACCGCACCAAGTTCGCTGGGCGGAACTTCGATGCCCAGATCGAGTTCCCGTCGATGGCCGATGTCGAGAAGGACGGGAAGTGACGAGTGGCGAGTGACGAGTGGCGAGTGGGCGACAGAATTCGACGTCGATGTTTCGGTCTCTTCTCCTTCACTAGCCACTCGCCGCTCGTCGCTCGCGACTCCCACAAGAAACTTCGCGATCTCATCCATCGGTCGTTGCGTCGCCGACAATCCGATGCGCTGCAGTTTGCGAGGACAAATCGCGGCAAGTCGCTCCAAACTCAGGGCCAGATGCGATCCGCGTTTATCGCGAACAAGGGCGTGAATTTCGTCGACAATCACCGTCTCGACCGACCGCAATGTGTCGCGCGCCTTGGGGCTCGTGAGCATCAGATACAGCGACTCAGGCGTCGTGACCAGAATGTGCGGCGGCCGCTTCAGCATCGCCGCCCGCTTTGCAGTTGGAGTGTCTCCCGTGCGCAGGCCCGCACGAATGGGGGGAACTTCCAATCCCATTTCGACCGCCAGGGCTGCGATCTCAGCGATCGGCACTTCGAGGTTGCGGTGCATGTCGTTCGAGAGCGCCCGCAACGGTGAGACGTAAACAACCCGAATCTCGCTCGCCAGTTCGCCTCGTTCCGCCTGCTGGAAGAGCCGATCAATCGCGGCCAAAAACGCTGTCAGCGTCTTGCCACTGCCAGTCGGCGCGGCGATCAGAATGTCTCGCCCGGCAGCAATATGCGGCCATCCGAGCACCTGTGGCTCCGTCGGCTCCGCAAAGCGAGAGCGAAACCAGTGTTGTATGACGGGATGAAACAAATCGAGGGACATTGAACCACCTGACCCCGCACTCTTGCACTTTGCCAAGCCGCCCAACCTCAGAATTCCCGAATTGCTTGGTGAATCAACTCGCGCAACATCGTTTCCTGTTGTCGCATTTCCGGAGGACGCACATGAACAGTCAAGCTACCTGGTTTTCGAGACTTCACTTGAATACCTGCTTCTTCGAGCTTTTTCAGCCAGATCTCGGAATCAGACACTCGTAAACGAATTGGCAAGAATGTTTTCTTCGGAAAGAGCGCCGCAACATTGAAAAAACTACCGTGCGGGCAAAGCCCAAGATGTCCCTTCAGGTATTTCAGTTCAAGCTTTGGTTCCGCCACTTCGTTCGCTAACTCGACGACACGGTCGCAAAGTTTCATAATCTCTTCACCAACTCGTTTCACCCAGGTTTGCCGATCTACGGTCGCACCGCCGGTCTCATTCGTTTCGTCTGTTCGTAGAGCCCGCTGATCAAGGACTTTTACAAAGTCCAGCACAATTTGATCGCCAATCTTCAGAGCATTGAGCTGGATGGCAACAAGCGGAATACTGCCAGCCAACAGGCTCATCACATTGAGAAAACGGCTAGTCACCTCCTCAGCAACAAGCACAGCCACATGGTCATATGCCGGATAGCGTCGTCGTTCGATGTCCCAATACTCGATGCAGCGGATAATATGGCTTGGATCCGTCGCCCCCAGCATGATTTCCACTTCGTACCGAACTTCGTCCTCACTATCGGCAAGCAACATGTCGAGTCGTCCTGCACATTGTTGCATCCGCTCCCGATCAAGAACGTCGAGTTCTCCGAGTCCAAGAATTGACGTGTGACTGCTGATGTATTCGTGCAACCACGCTTCCGAGAATTCTGGCAGATCTCGCAGCCGAATTCTTTCATGTTCGGTGACTTTCAAAGTCATCATCAAATCCTTCGGACTGCAGAAGCAGCTCAGGGGACAGGTGGTTCAAAGTTCATTTTTTGGCCGTGCGATTTCCGGTGACGTTCGAGACAGTCTACTTTGCGATGAATGAACTTTGAACCACCTGATCCCCGTTACTGAACGATGCCGCAGTGCCTCTCTCACACCGAAGACGCAGCGAGGGTCGCCTTGCGAGGCGTTGTCGTTGGCATTCACAAGGCTACCGGGCCATCGCTTCGGTCTGATCCAGCAATTCGAAGCTCAGAAAGGCCCCAGCCCAGCCTGTCCATCCGATTCTGCTTGATCGTGCAGGTGTCAGACCGCTAGAGTGCATACGGTCCCGACGAGAATCGAGCCGCAACCAATTGCAATCTGGACGCGGTCTATTGCAGGACATGTCATGCCAACAAACTTGAAGGATTTGGGAATCGATCTGCTCAGCGTGGGCGAGCGGATTGAGTTGGCCCAGGCGATATGGGACAGCATTTCGCCCGCTCCTCACACAACATTGATCAGCGAAGCTCAACGAAGGGAACTCGACGCACGCCTGGCCGCACACGAAGCTGATCCTTCTGACGTGATAGCGTGGGAACAGATTAAATCGGACGCTCGCGCACGGTTTGAGACATGAGTGTTTCTGTCGTCTTTCGCCGTGTCGCACGTATCGAATTCGATGAAGCGACCGAATGGTATGAACGACAGCAAGCTGGACTTGGACCGCGTTTTGTAGAATCTGTGCAGCGACTCCTTGATCGAATCGCCGAGCAGCCCGACTCCTTCCCAGTTGTCCACAGCACAGTGCGAGAGGCCCTCGTCCAGCGCTTCCCATATTGCATCTACTACGGCGAGAAATCCGATCAGATTCTGGTGCTGGCTGTGTTTCACACGGCTCGGGATCCTGCCATCTGGCAGCGCCGAACCTGATCGGTCCCGAATTGCTCAGACGAACGTCCGGGCATCCTACTCAATCGCCAGTCCATCGATCCAAAGTCGAAGAGTCGGTGCTCCCCAGGAATCGAAGCAGATCGACACAGCGCGGGCCGTTGTGGGGAGGTTGCCGTCGAGTTGCCAACGGTCGTCGCCGCGCAGGGGAATCTCGAACAGCCGCCAGCCTTCGCGAGCTTCGTTGTGGTCGAGTTCACGCATGTGGTCCAGGCCGGACCTGGGTTCGATGTAGCTGCGCTGGTCGTTGTCGCCATGCACGACGATGAACGGGCCGCCTTGCCAGCCGGTGACGTCGGCGTTGATCGTCTTCAGCCAGAAGGACAACTTCGTCTTCCCCTCGAGTGACCACGTTGCGTCGCGTGATTTCGGATGCGTCAGCGCGGCACGGAAACCAGCGTAGGGTTCAATGACGACTCCGAGAGCCGACTTGCCGATCAAGTGGTCTGCTTCGTCGTTCGTGAACGTCGCTCTCGAAGTTTGCTCGTTGCTGCGAGTGCGGTCGTGGAAGTCGTCGATGGACCAGTTCCCCGCCTCGCCTTCAGTGCCGAACTCGCTGACGTCACGAATCACATACACATCACGCCATGCTGGCTCTGTCAGGAATCCGTTTGAGACATTCAAGCCAATTCGGTGAAATCCAACTCGATTGAAGATGTGTTGCAGGTGAGCACCCGATCGAATCTGTCCGTCGCCAACGTCCCAGGCATAGTTCAGTTCACGGTTTGCCGGATCGCTGCTGTTGGAAGCGTCCCAGTGCGCACTCGTTCCGATCTCTACCGAAGCGGGCCCGGTTAGTACTGCGAGCGGCGGTCGTGTGTTGGCATCGAGTTTCTCGGATGTTTCGCTGAAACGCGTCACGTCGCCATCGAGCAGTACATTCTCCGCCGTGTTGTCGCGGTAGTCATTGCCGGCGACCGTGATCCAGTCAGCGTGCTTCGCATACAGGCCCCAGCGATTCTCGGCCAGCACGTTGCCTTCGATGATCCAGTGGTACGCTTTCCACTTCTGTCCTTTGCTGTCGAGATCGCCGATCATCGCGATGCCGGCTCCATTGTTACCCTGGCAGATGTTCCCGCGCGCGAGTGTGTGACTCGAAGCACCGAACATGAACACAATTCCGGCGTGACCGTTGTCGGGCAGGTGTGGCGAGTTGTGATGTCCGCTCTCCAGACCGTTGAATGAGGCTTCGTTCCCGATCAACCGTGTCTGGTCCGAACCGCCAAGCCAAAAGCCGTAGCTGCAATGGTTTGCCTTGTTCCTGACGAAGACGTTGCGCGGCGCCCAGCACTCAATACCGTTGTTGTTCGCGTACGAGCAATCGTTGCCTTCAAAGTGATTGCCCGTACTGCACCAGCCGTTGAGTACGCGCACGAAAATTCCGTCGCCGCCGAAGGTGCAGTCGTTGTCGAAGAATCGATTGTTGTTCGAACCGCTCTCAATCAGCACACTGGTCGAGTCTCGTGCATGGACCTCGCCTGGCGAAATCCGAAGGCCGTGGCTGAGCACGTTACTGCGAATCGTATTTCGACTGGCGGTCCAAAGCTTCAGACAGGTGTTCGACGTGTGCGAGAAGTCGTTCCCCTCGAGCACGTTGTCATCCGAATTGACAAGGACGCAGGCATCCCAGACTCGATTTGCCTTGTTCTTTCGCAGCGCCGACTTCCGGACGTTCTCCAGCACGATGCCGCCGCGTCGTCCGTTCTCGCCCCAGCCGAATTCCGGGTCATGAAAGTTGTCCGAGAAACTGCAGTTCTCGACGGTCCAGCCTTCTGCGTTGCGAACGGACAGCCCGGTTTCCCAGCCCTTGGCATTGATGTTCCTGAGCGTCACATTCGAGATACCGTCTGATGAAATGGCGGTCCCTTTGAAGTCCGTTGGTTGAGCGTCACTCGTCCCGATGAGCCATGCACCTCGACCATCGATCGTAACGCCCGATTTCCTGACGACGATTGATCCGTAGGTCTGCTCAGGATCAAGAGAAATGTCAGACGTGACTTCCAGTACCGTTGGTTCATCGGCGCTCGCGACCGGATCATCCGCGTTCCCAGCGGGCAAGACGAAGCCAAAGAAGCAGAGGCTGATACAGAGAACGGGTTGCGGGCGCATGGTCACTCCGAAATGTGGTCGACGATTCCATTGTAGAACAGTCGGGGCTGCTTGGCAGCACACTCCAACGATGCGTTCGTATAACGCCCGGCCGGCGGCGCCGGCTTTGTAGTCTGATGCATGTGAAAACGGCCGGCGCCTTCGGTTGGACGCTCCGCGGGAAATAGCCTCACGCAGCACGGGATTTGCCGGCGTCCGTGTGTGTCACGCCGGACTCGGACATGAGCTCCACGGCCTGCGTGGCGATTGCCGCGAGTCGCTTTTTCTTTCCGTTCCGACTGAAACCGTTCATGAAATCGATCAGCCACGGAGCGAATCGTTTCAATTGGAAAAGGAAGTGCGCAGTGGGCGTGATGAGCACCTGGCGGCGGTTTCTCCGGATCGCCTTGAGTGTTACGGCGGCAACTTTCTCAGGCGTTGCACACATCCAGCGAGGGGGCGTCGGGACTGCCTTGTCCGGTCGGCCGCCGACAGCGGCGGCGTACAGATTTGTCAGGACAGGTCCCGGACAAATGGCAGTTACGCCGACTCCGCGTCTACCGTACTCGGCGCGGAGAGATTCTGTAAACCCGATGAGACCGAACTTGCTGGTATGATAGGCAGCGAACCGACCACCGGCGACCAGCCCGGAGATACTGCACATGTTGACGATATGCGGGTCGGGCCTCAGCAGAAGTGACGGCAGCAGCTGCTGAGTAATCTGAATCGGCGCGAGCAGGTTGACGGTCATCAGCCAGTCCCATTGCTGCTGAGTCATCAGGTCAGTCGGGCCGTAATACGCGACTCCGGCATTGTTGATCAGCAAATCGATGCCGCCACTGACCGCAAGTGCGTCGACCACAGTCGCATTCACAGCATCACGATCTGTGAGATCACAGTTGCGAGTCCAGATCGTGACGCCGGTGTCCGAAAGTTCGTCAGCAAGCGACTTCAGTCCTGACTCATTCACATCGACAAGGCACAGATGGCATCCCTGTTCCGCCAGCGCTCGAGCGAGTGTCCGCCCGATGCCGGACGCGGCTCCGGTGAGAAACGCGGTCTGGTTCTTCAGAGTCTTCATCCGAATCCTCCTGATTCGACTGGAACGCTGCGGCACTGGACTGCCGCAGCAAATGTCCCCGCAACTTATCAGACAACGGCGATCCCTGGGAGGTCGGCCTGAACAATGGTGGGCCGGCGCTCGCCGCGCGAGCTTGTCCCAACCTGCGAATCAAGCCCGATGCGGAACCGACAGCGTGACGAAGTCATCTGAATCGTGCCGTCCCCCGGACAGAATGTCGTACGGAGACTGGGCGAATGATCGGGTTCTGACCTTTGCAAAGACGCTGGATGACGCAGCATTGGATCAATCCTGGAACATCGGGATGGACACAATTCGCAAGACAGCGCTTCACATTGCGGACGCCGAGCGCTGGTGGGTTCGCAACTGGACGGTCGGACTGTCGCAGTACGAACGCGCGCCGGAATCAACGTCGCTGGTTCAGTTGCGAGAGGATTGGCGGCAAGTGATTGAACAGCGAGAGTCGTTTATCAGTGGACTCGATGCTGAGGCTGCTCAACGAGTCATTCCGGCGATGACTCCCGGACCAACGTTCAGGACGCCATTGATGGAATCACTCCTGCAGCTTTGTGGCCATGGCACGCATCATCGGGCTCAAATGATCAACATGCTGCGTCATTCCGCAGTCACAATGCCGCAGGTGGATCTTGGACTGTGGATACGCGAACGAGAAGCAGCCGGAGCCAGCGCGAGAAACGATGAATGACGATGCATTCTCAGGACAGTCCCTGGTGGCATGTCAGACCGCTTCCGGCGAATCTCATGCACTCACGTCGCGGCAATCCGCGAAGTCTAACTCGGCAAAGGGGATCTGCTTGAACGGCTGACCGGCAGAAAGGGCCTGCAAATGCGACGGCCCACGAAGTCCGCCACTGCACCCGCGGGCTGCCACATCGCAGCCGCCATTGGTAACAGCGAGGACTTTCGATACCTTACGCAGTCGTGGCTGCGAGAACGATGGCCTGGATACACGGACTGCGATTGTGATCGTCGCGAACCGAATTCGGATGTTCTGCTTCGCGTACGCTGATACTCATACCAAGTTACGGACTCCTATTGGATCTGCTGGACCCTCATGGAAGAAATCGCAACCTTCCCGCTGCCCGGATGCCGGGAACCGCTCAGTTCTTACAGCCACATGGTTGGTGCGGTCGTGTTCACTGTGCTTGCTGCCGTTCTGATACGTCGAGGTCGCGGGGACTGGGTCAGAACATCAAGTCTGGTGGTCATGGCTTTGTCCTCGGTGCTGCTCCTGATTCTGAGCAGCACATATCATCTGTGCTGGCCCGGACCGATGCGAGATCTGATGGTCCGAGCCGACATTTCAGCAGTCTTCCTGCTGATCGCCGGCAGCATGACACCCATTCACGCGATTCTCTTCACAGGTCGGTCTCGCTGGTTACCGCTGGTCATTATCTGGACGGCAGCCACTGGCGGAATTCTGCTGCGAATGATCTTCTACGAAAGTGTATCGGGATCAGTTGGCATCCTGATCTTTCTGCTGTTCGGATGGGGAAGTGCGATCACTGCTGTGGTCTTGTGGCGGCGTTTCGGATTGGCCTTTGTGCAGCCTGCACTGCGTGCCGGCATGGCCTACACGGTCGGTGCCATCGTTCTGCTGTTTCACTTCCCAACAGTCGTCTCGGGAGTGATCGGTCCGCACGAGTTATGGCACATTGCAGTTCTGAGCGGACTCGGACTGCATTGGCAATTCGTCTTCCAGTTCGCGTCCGGTCCCCGGCCGATTCCGGCGGCTTCGTGAAACACGGCGAATGAGTCCGGGAGACTCTGATGCGGATCGGATACGTCAGCGATGAACGCTATGTGGCATTGGCGGATGTGCAGCTGGAGTTCATCGACGCGACCGGTCACTCATTCGAAACGCGGTCGCGGGCCAGCGGGTCTGTGCATCTGGATCTTCCGGAGGGCGATTACAAAGTCATTCTGCAGAAGAACGGATTCGGAGCCAAATTCTCGAGCGTCAGTGTGCCGCTGAAAGCACCGCATCAGTTTCGGCTGCTGTCGGACGGGCTGCTCGGTTATGCCTGGCCGAAATGGATTCGCAGTGGCGAAGAATCAGAATTCCGCGTTCACGCCGTTGAGCAATACAAACTGGAACTTTGGCGATACGGATCGAAACCGGAGCTGGTGCGGGAACTGGGCTGGCACGATGAGCACGGCCCGCGGGCGACGATGCAGCTGACTCCGGACGGCGACTATACGCGGACCGGTGTGGAATGGAACAAGGTCGGTTATGTTTCACCGACACACCGTCAGTTCGTGTCCGCACCGGACCGTAGCGGGCTGTACTATTTTCGGGCAAGTACACCGTCGGGCCGGCAGTTTTCGTTTCCGTGGATTGTCGCGCCGGCAAGGCCAAAAACGAAACTTGCACTGCTGGCGTCGAACATCAACTGGAATGCTTACAACCCGTTCGGAGGACGGAGCAACTACATTCATGCGGATGAGTTGCCAGCGACTCCAACCGTGAATTCACGTTGTGAGCTCCGCCGATACACGGACGCGGAATCAGGAACGTGGGGATATCCGGCTTATGCGCCGCTATCGTTTGAACGACCGGAACCATTCTGCCACATCGATTTCGCGGAGCAGATTTCTGATCCGATCGAAGGCCGGCAGGCATGTCACCTTGCTCCTGCAGAATGGCGCCTTGTCGGCTGGCTGGAACAGCAGCAGATCGACTACGACTACTATGCGGAAACTCAGCTGCATGACGGCACTCTCGATTTGTCCGCCTATGAAGTGCTGGTGATCGCCGTTCATCCCGAATACTGGACTCGGCAGATGTATGACAAAGTCAAAAGCTGGGTCTTTGACCGAGGAGGCCGACTGGTGTATCTCGGTGGAAACGGCCTGAACTGTGAAGTCGAGTTTCATGACAATAGTTCGATGACTGTTCGCAACGGCAACATCACGTCGCTGTGGAGTTCCGGCATGGACGGCCATGACAGCCGTTTCGCCGTACGACATGAATCAGAGGCAAATCTGCTGGGAGTGGTGTTCACTCCTTCCGGAGCGATGACGGGAGCCCCTTACCGCGTGGTGGATGAATCGCACTGGATCTTCACCGGGACGGGTTTGCGAAACGGTGATCTGTTCGGAACGCACAGTCTCCACCGCCGATGCCCGGGCGGCGCTTCCGGCCACGAGACGGACAAGCGTTCAGCCAGTTCACCCGCCGACGTACAGCTCCTGGCGCGTGGACTCAATCCAGACGATGGCGGTGCCGAGATGGTCATCTTCGATACACGTTCCGGCGGTTCTGTGTTCTCTGTCGGGTCGATCAACTATGTTGCTTCGCTGCTCGTCGACAATGCCGTTTCAAAGATCACAGAGAATGTGCTGAAGAGGTTTCTGACCGCCCGTGAGTAACAAGCACGACGCGCCAGCGAGTGATCATTGATTGCTCGCATGCCACTCGCTGGCGCTTCGTGCTTGTGTGGAAGAACGCAAGATGAAGATCACCCGTATTGAAGCTATCCCCGTCAGCGTGCCGCTGAAGAAGGGGATGACCGCGAAGACGGCGCATGGCGAACATGCGGTGTCGCCGTATGTGATCGTCAAAGTGCATACGGATCAGGGACTTGTCGGACTGGGAGAATCCACGATCTCCGGGCTGTGGTCCGGAGAGACTCAGCCCGGTGCCGTTTCGGCAATTCGTGATTACATCGAACCGGTGATTCTCGGTAGAGACCCGCGGGATATCACGTCGATCCGTCGCGCGATGGATATGGTCATCAAGCTGAATTCATTTACAAAGGCCGCCGTGGAAATGGCGATGTGGGACATCGCAGGCAAGGCGGTCGGATTGCCGGTTTATCAGTTGCTTGGCGGAAAGGTACGCGACAAAGTCCGGATCAAACTCGTCGTCTGGGCCAGAGACATTGCCGGCTCAAGAGCCATGACCGAGCAGCATCTGGCGCTGGGAGTTTCGTGCATCAAGGTGAAAGTCGGACTGGATCCCGTGACAGACATCGCTCGAGTCCGCGCCGTTCGGGAAGTGTGTCCGCCGGAGATCCCCGTGACGATTGATGCAAACTGCGGCTGGACGATTCAGCAGGCCAAATACTGTCTGCGAGAAATGGCGGATCTGAATCTCCTGCTGGCCGAGCAGCCGATTCCGCCCGGTGATCATGTCGCCATGGCGGAGCTTCGACGTGACACGCCGGCTCCCATCATGGCCGACGAGAGCGTCTTCACGCTGGAGGATGCATGGCAGATTTCCGTTCACCGCGCGGCCGACATTCTGAGCGTCTATCCCGGTAAGCACGGCGGCATTCAGGCAACGGGCGACATCGTAGCGATCGCCCGCGCGGCCGGGCTTCGGTGCACGATCGGCAGTAATCTGGAACTGGGAATTGGGACAGCAGCGATGCTGCACGTCGCGGCCGCCTTTCCTGAAGTCGACACCGACACGTTTCCGGCAGACACGATCGGCCCGTTTTATCATCAGGCGGATTTGATTACCCAGCCGCTGAATCTCGGACCGCCGCATGCCATTGTGCCCGACGGCCCCGGACTTGGTGTCGAGTTGGATGAGCAGCAGCTCAAACGCTGGCGGGTGGACTGATCAGCGCACCCGCTGTTCGCTCCGAGGCTGTGAGTTTTTCAATTCGCAGGGTGCGACAAGGTCGCGGAGCGAGTGACGGCCCGCCATTCTCTCGCAGAATCACATCGTGGGCCGTCGCGGCTTGTCAGCCGCTTGCCCTACCCTGCGAAAACTCACAGCCTCTTCGCAATTGGAACGCGCGGATGGTTCGCGGAGCACCCATCTTCCGACCTCACGGACAGGCCTCCGTCCGCATGCTGCGAATCGCGGCGATTCGGCGACAAACGACATTGCATGAAATGAGTCCGCGTCTGGCTGACCGCGCTTACGAAGTCGTAAACGACTGACCCTTCAGCTTGTTTTTGAAGTGTTCAATATCAGCAAGTTTGCGACGGTCAGCGGTGGTTTTGTTTTTATAGGTGATCCTGACGCTGGCGTCGTACTTTGCTGCAGCTCCCTGGCCTGACAGAAAGCGATACTCTGTCACATCAGGGCTGCTGTCCGAAGCGCTGGCCGGACCGGGTTGGAATTCATTCAGGTTTCCGATGAGCGCTTTCCATTCGTCAAGTGTCTGCTGATTGCGGGAATCACGAGCCTTCTTTGACATTTTCCCGATCAGCTCGGTGACGGTCTCCGGCGTCGTCGCCAATCTGTGTTCTTCCAGTCGCTGCGCCTCGCGCAATGTGCGTTGCGTCGCGCGCTCGATCTCCTGTGCTGCCTGCAGAGCATCGCGTTCCACTCGTTCCTGCGCCAGCCGCTCCTGCACTTCCTCGTAGATCTGTTTCTGCCCCTTTCCTCCCGTGACACTGCTGAATACGAGGTTGAAGTCTTTCCATGTTGCGCTCTTGTTCCAGTTTGGGAACTTCGCACTTAGAAACGCTTTTTCCGTGACTGACAGCAGTCGTGGATATCCATTGCTGCCACCAGTGTCATTGAATTTGTAAGTGCTCCCATCCTGGATGTTCCAGCCGGATGTTCTTCCAAAATCGAGATCGAGTTCCAGATGGACGTGCAGCAGCACGCCCATGTGGCTCGAACATCGGATTTCGATCAACGGTTTGTAAGCCGCTCCGCCTTTTGAGCGATTCCTGGCTGCCACACCGGTGTTATCTGTAAAAGAATAACCAAGCGCCGCTGCTGTCGTGTCAATTTCAGCCATCTCAGTACCCTTCCAGATCCCGAACTTGTGATGCAGAACAGCTCCCCGGTCGGAAATGTCATCCGCACTTTGACTGTCTCAAAACGACCGGAGTACAGGCTGCCTTCAGATTCGCATCCGGGACAACCACCCTTCCCCTCTTTCCCGCGCTCGCCTCCGATGAGGCTGGCAGGTCAGCAGCGTCATGGACTCTATGGACTGTCTGCCACACATGGAATTCTTCGCGAGCAAGGGACTCAATCTGCTGTCGATCAGATGTGATCCCGCCGTGGCGAGCGCGACTGAGAACGAAAAAGCGAGAACGAAAAGGGGAGAAAAGGGTCCTGTAGTGGAACTTCAGCGGATCGAGCTTTTCTCACCTCTAAAACGCTCGATTCTCCTCGAACAAAACCTCACGTCAATTCACGGCCTAACCACGGAAACACCGGAAGAACGCTATTCCACAGTAGCCTCCTCACCGGAGGTCGCCTCCCAAGCTCAACACAGCGACGTGTCAACTCACCACTGGGATCACTTGATTTTCCCACCACCCGGCTCCTTGATCGCAGAGCGCTTCGATCTCTTCCTCAGGAAACGACTACGGGCGGTCTTCCCGGATCGCTGCGGGTCGCAGTCTCGGAATTCCCGGCGACCACGAAGGCTGCGGCAGGCACCTTGTGATTTGCAGCGATTCCACCTAGAACACGCCGCCTCAGACGAAACGTCCTCAACGAAGACTTTCTCGGCCAAAGGGATACCGGCGTCCGGGTCTCCGCAAAAGCTTAGCAGCGTTTAACGACAGCGTTCCAGGGCCGGCGAATGCGGAATGCGATGGCCCCGGACGGCAGCCGTACAGCGTTTCTGGTCAAGTGGCTCGGGTGTTACCCATTCTCAAACGAAAAGTATCCCCATCGTGTATCGAGTTCTCATTACGGACAGCCTTGCAAAGTCAGGACTGAAGATTCTGGAGCAGACTCCCGGCATTGAAGTCGTCGTGAAAAACGGCCTGACTCCGGCTCAGGTGCGAGAAGAACTAAAGAGTGCCGACGGGATCATTATCCGCAGCGGCACGACGCTCACCGCCGAACTGCTCGAAGGCCAGGAACGTCTCAAGTGCATTGCGCGAGCGGGTGTCGGGGTCGATAACATCGATCTCGAAGCGGCGACTCGGGCGGGTGTGCTCGTCATGAACACGCCGACCGGGAATACGATCAGCACAGCCGAGCACACATTTGCAATGATGCTGGCACTATCGCGCAACATTGGCCCGGCTTTTGCCAGCATGAAGGCCGGGAAGTGGGATCGCAAGTCGTTTCAGGGCACTCAGCTGGCCGGAAAAACTCTCGCCGTAATCGGACTTGGTCGCATCGGTTTGAGTGTTGCGTCGCGTGCAATTGCGTTCGAAATGAACGTGCTGGGGTACGATCCGTTTCTTTCCGAAGAGAAGGCCAAGGAATATGGCATCGAGCTTTACCGTGACGTCGATGAGATCGTGAAGAAGTGCGATTACCTCACGGTTCACACTCCGCTGACCACGGAAACACGCGGCATCATCAACGCAGCCCGCATCGCGACGATGAAAAAGGGCGTCCGCATCATCAACTGCGCTCGCGGCGGAATCGTCGATGAGAAAGATCTGGCCGACGCGATCGAAGCCGGCCATGTGGCCGGAGCGGCGATCGACGTGTTCGTTGAGGAACCCCCGAAAGACAGGCGACTGGCGGACTTGCCACAGGTGCTGGCGACGCCTCATCTGGGAGCTTCCACTGAAGAAGCCCAGGAGATGGTTGCCATTGAAGCGGCTGAGATTGTTGTCGGTTATCTGAAGCGGAATGAGATCCGCTGTGCGGTCAACATGGCGCCGGTATCCGCCGCAGAAATGCAGGACCTGAAGCACTATCTGAACCTGTGCTACCGATTGGGCCTGCTGTCGGCTCAGATGATCAAGGGTCAGGGACTCAAGGGAGCCGAAGTCATCTATCGAGGCGAAGCAGCGGCCAAGAAGACTCGTCTGCTGACGAACGCCTTCACAGCCGGACTGCTGGAAGCGGCACTGGACGAGAGCGTCAATATCATCAATTCCACTTCGGTCGCACACGCGCGAGGGATTCATATTCGCGAATCCGCCAGCGGCGATTGTGAAAACTTCGCGTCGATGGTTTCTGTTGTCCTGACAACCGATCAGGGCACGTTTGAAGCGTCGGCAACGATTTTTGGCAATCAGTTTCTGCGTCTGGTACGACTGAACGAATTTCACTTCGAGGCCTATCTGGACGGCCTTCTGCTGATTTATCGCCATCGCGACGTGCCCGGCCTGATCGGCTTTATCGGCACGGTCTTCGGCGAGCACAATGTGAACATCGCGCAAATGGCGCTTGGTCGCAAACAGGATCACCCGGGCGGAGCGTCAGTGGCTGTGCTGAATCTCGACAGTGAGCCTTCACCCGAAGCGATTCAGAAAATCCGAGGTCATAAAGAGGTCACCGGTATCGACATTGTCCGCCTGCCGGCCGCAGGAGCCCCATTGCCATGGCTGACAGCATCGTAGCATCTGCGAAATGCTGCTCTGAAAGGACTTCCAATGTTGCACGAAAATCGTGAATTCTTTGTCGGATGGGGAACACTGTCCCTCATCAATGCGGGTCTGGCACAGTCAAAAGGCCGCAGCGGATTCCTGTGGTGGTTCGTCTCGCTCCTGGTGGGTCCGATTGCCACTTTGCTGATCGTCGTGCTGCCCAGGGAATCCGTTCCTCAGCAAAATCCATGAGCCGTCGCGGACAATTTCAGACAGAACGGGATACCGGTTTGAACGGGAATAGCAAGGCTAAAGCTCGGCGATCCAACGAGCAGTCGTTTGCGGGCCGGAAGAATTCCGACCGCAGGGAGAATGCTGACGGGAATGCTGGAAGTCGCAGGCCCTGGATCGATAACATTCCTTTGTTGGATGTTTTCCCCTGTTTGCAGACGGTGAGATTTCATGGACGCTCTGTTTGATCTGTGCAGCAGCATGGTTGACGTGTTCCGGTCGCTGCGGGACGTGGTGGTGAATCTGGTGCGAGTCCTCCTGCCGTGGCTTCCGCTGCTGACTTGGGTCGGTTTCTGGACATTTGCGGTCGACTGGGCCAAGGCGTTTCCGATCCTTCGACGAGGCGGGATGTTTGGAGTGTTGCTGCTGATGTTTGTGGCCGTCATTGTCTGGGGTGCGGTGGCACCGCCGGTGGGCGGAAGTCATGTTCTGTTCGGTCTGACAGTCAGCAACTACGCCGGCAAATTCATCTATGTCACAATGCTGGCCTGCATCGCTCTGCTCTGCGGCTCGGCGCAGTTGTCCGGGGCATTCGGTCACTTGGGTCAATTTCCCGACGAGCCCTCCGACGATGAACTCGGACACGAACTCGAACACGGTCATGATGGTCATCTAAGCCATGATGATCATGGCCAGGCTCAGGACGGTCATGCTCACGCGCACTGAATGTTTTCCTCTGTCGACCCCGCCAATCCATCCCTATCCAATTCCGCTCTGTTCCGCCCGCCTCCCGCATCCGTTCAAGGATCCCGCCATGAAGTCGTTCACCCTGTTTGCTCTGCTGCTGAGCACTTCTGTCGCGATGTCGGGTGACTGGCCGGGGTGGCGTGGTCCGCACGGCAATGGATCAGCAGACGGTGTCGGGTATCCGGTCGAGTGGAGTGCAGAAAAGAACTTGGTCTGGAAGCATGAGTTGGGCGGACGGGGTGCCTCATCGCCGGTCGTGGCAGGTGATCGCATCGTTGTGACGACAACGGTGGACGGTCAAAACACAGTCGCCTGCCTCGGAATGGACGGCCAGCGGCAGTGGACGAAAACACTGGGCGCTGCCGTCGACGGCAAACCGGGAAAGGACGGCACAGGAGCGAACCCTTCAGCTGCAACCGATGGAGAGTCGGTCTTCGTGTACTTTAAGAGCGGTGACTTCGGCTGCTTCTCGCTCGGCGGCGATTTGAAGTGGCAGCAGAACCTGCAGGACAAATTCGGCGAAGACACGCTGTGGTGGGATCTCGGCACATCCCCGGTACTGACAAAGGACGCGGTCGTCGTGGCCTGTATGCATTCCGGCCCTTCTTATCTTGCGGCCTTCGCGAAAGGTGACGGCTCACTGCGCTGGAAACAGGATCGAAACCTTGGAGCACCCGAAGAAGCAGCTCAGAGTTACGCCACGCCCGTCGTGGTCGACGACGGCGGTCGGGAAGTGATCGTTGTGCTGGGTGCCGATCATGTGACGACTCACGATGCCGTAAACGGAAAAGAGATCTGGCGGCTGGGTGGTCTGAACCCCACGAACCACAAGTACTTCCGCTCGATCGCTTCGGCAACCGTCGCTGACGGAATTGTCGTTGCGCCCTACGCGCGGGGCAAATCACTGACGGCGATCCGCATGGGCGGCGAAGGAGACGTCACGGCGACCCATATTCTGTGGGCGAATCAGGCGACGTCTGCTGACGTCCCGACACCAGCCATCGCGAACGGTCGAGTCTTCAACTGCCGCGACGACGACGGCGGCGACCTGCGCGGAACGATCGACTGCCTTGATCTGCTGACCGGCAGGTCAATCTGGTCCGGTCAGCTTCCGAAGAATCGCCACAATTATCGTTCTTCACCGATCGTCGCGGACGGTCGGCTGTATGTGACTCGACAGGACGGAACCGTCTTCGTGCTGGACGCTGTCGGCAATGAGTTCAAATTGCTGGCAGAGAATTCTGTGGCGGAAGAACACACTGTTGCGACCCCCGCGTTTGTCGATGGGAGAATCCTCCTGCGAACCGAAAGCCATGTGTTTCTGATCGGCAATCCGATGCCGTGAGTCTTCGCAGGACAGGTCTCCAGGCACGTTCTTAAGGCGAATTCGCGGTCTGAAGGGGCTGGAGAACTGTCCTACGGGAAAACCAGTTGCCGCGGTATTCATGAGAATGGCCCGGCGA
>Ga0163144_10003258_pt1 | contig 37037 bp, 35 predicted proteins | sample OliLak19BULKMAT1_FD_123175 | JGI IMG/M metagenome (GOLD analysis project Ga0163144, IMG submission 123175) | Freshwater microbial mat bacterial communities from Lake Vanda, McMurdo Dry Valleys, Antarctica - Oligotrophic Lake LV.19.BULKMAT1 | ecosystem: Environmental > Aquatic > Freshwater >...
ACACGCCCCAAGGCAGCGGCCAGAATTCGCCGGGATTCACCCGCGCCATCAGATGGCCGACCGGCGAGTCCGGCGGAGCATTGATCGTCTGGTTGTTGCCGAGCCACTTCGCAGCGCCGCGCACGATGCCCATCATGCCGAGCGTCACGATGAACGGCATCATGCGGAACCCGGCCACTATGGCTCCGTTCACGAGGCCGATGCCGCAACCCGCTGCCACGAGGACCAACATCGTGGCGATCGGCGACCAACCGGCCACGAGCAGCTTCGCTCCGAGGACGCCGCAGAACGCAACCACCGAGCCGACGCTGAGATCGATCCCGCCACCGACGATGATGAGCGTCATCCCGAGCGCGCCGATGGCCACGATGACCGTCTGGGTCAGGATGTTCTTGAGGTTGCCGCCGGTGAAGATGAACTCGCGCTCCTCGGTCAAAGCGAACAACGCGCAGACCAGCAGCAGCCCAAGGAAAGGGCCGCCTGTTTGAAGAACTCGGGAGAAACGCGACATCCTGGTGCAATGACTAAAGGCGGGGGCCAAAGGCCGAACCCCGGGTTGGCAACTACTCCTTCAAATATTTGGCGATCGGCGGAGCGAGCAGGGCGGCCATTCCGGGTTCCGTCATGTTCTCCTTCGTTACGAGCGAGACGCCGGTGTCGATGCGTTTCTCGACGGACTTGCCCTGCAGATGCTGGACGACCGTCATGACACCAAGGTAGCCCATCTTGAGCGGATCCTGGACGATGAGTCCCTGAACGTCGCCGTTCTTGAGATCGAGCACCGACTGGGAGCCGGAATCGAAGCCCACGAGCTTCACCTTGCCCCCGGCCCGGCCGATGTCGCGCAGGGCCTTGGTCATGGCGACGGTCGCGGATTCATTCGGACAGAAGATGCCGTTCACGTCCTTGCCGAAACGGTTCAAGAGGTTCTGTGACGCCTGGTAGGCCAGCTCCCGCGTCGCGCCGGAGTGCTGGTCGGACGAAACGATCTTGATGCCGGAGAACTTCTTCAACGCATCGAGGAAACCCGCCTCGCGGGCTTCGGTGCTGGCGCTGCCGACCTGGTAGCGGAGCAGGATGACGTTGCCTTTTTCGCCAAGCTGTCCTGCGAGAAACTCACCCGCCATCCGGCCACCTTTGAAGTTGTCCGTGGAAACGAAGCTGAGTTGTTTGTCGGACTTCAGATCCGAATCGATCACCACGGTCGGCACGCCGGATTGCACGGCGCTGACCACCGGCGCGACGAGCGCCTGCGAATCCAACGGCGCCAGCACGATACCGCTGACCTTGCGGGCGGTGAAGTTCTCCACCACCTGGATCTGCTGGTCGCGGTCGTCCTCGCGCAGCGGTCCCTTCCAGAAGAGCGTCACCTTCGTCCCCTTCGCCGCGAGCTCCTGCTCGGCCTTGACGGCGCCGGCGTGGATGGATTTCCAAAACTCGTGGGTCGTGCCCTTCGGGATGACGGCGATGGTGTAGGACTTCTCGGCGGCCGAAGACGCGTTGACGGAAGCGAGCAGGGCAAGGCCCAACGACAGTGCGCGGAACGGGGAGTGCATGGGCGGACACTAGGCAAGCCTCCAACGGATCCGCAAGGCGGGCGTTCGCCGGGACCAAGACACCGCAGATCTAGCGGGGCACCGGCCGGCCAGCTCTCATCGTTGGTTTCCTTCCTCCAGGTGGAACCGGTGCAGCACCCGGTGAAAGATAGGAGTGAGTAGAATTCCAGTGGCGCAGATGAAGACCACCCCCGAGAACAGCGCATAGGCGGATGCGAACAGTTTGGCCGCATCCGTAGAGAGCGCAGTCACCGGGCCCATCCCGGCAAGGATCATGGACGAGTTCAGAACGGCATCGATCCATCCGAGCCCGGCGATGAAGTGGTATCCGAGGATGCCGAGGGTGAGCGAGAATCCGATGAGTCCGAACGCGACCCCAAGAGCCAGCAGGAAACGCTGATGGAAAGGCCGACGGCGATGCGGCTTCGGCTTCAACGATGGCTTGACGTCTGGATCCTTCATTCGTGTTTTGCCAGACCCACCGTCGAACCGTTCGGTTCAAACCGGCGCAATCAGGAGATCAAATTGGCGGCACGTCGTCCCGCGGCGGCGGCGATGTCTTTTGAACGGCATGGTAGACATATCCAAGGCCGGCTCCGAATCCGAGGCCGTAGAACAATCCCCAGGACATCTTCGCGAGCAACATCAGCTTCGGCTTGTCGAGGAAAGGAACGGGATCCTCACGCGCCAAGCCCATGAGTTTCGCCATGCTCCAGCCACCGGCGAAGTATCCGGCCGTGTGCATCACGAAGAACAGAAACGTGACCAGCCAGAAAGCGCGCCAGCTTCCAAAACGCCACGCGGTGTAGGCCACGAAGGCGATGCTTCCAACGCCGGCCCCGAGCCATTCGCCCGCGCCATACTTGAGCCAGAACCAGAAGCCCGACCAGACGGCGGCGTAGATGAGAAACGCCGGGACGAACGCCTGGTAGAAGCGAACGAGCTTTTTCGAGCCCAGCACCAGCGGATGCAGCAGGAATCCGCTGACAACGACGAACACAGCCGCGATCGCCGCATACATCGCGGGTTCACCACCACGACCACGGAACCATCCCCCGCCAAAAGCCCAGACCGAAAATGCGATCAGACTGACCAGACCGAACCCAAGTGCGCCGCGGAGGATCGCCCGCGATGCGGGATTGGAATCAGCCGATGGGCCGGGGATGACGTCGTGCATATTGTTACTTGATTCCCGCGCCCTGTTTGAGCGTTTCGACGATCCGTCGATCGTCGGATCCGCAGTCGCGGACCAGTTGTAGAAAGCCGGGCAAAGTGGTGTTCATCCGTTGGACGAAAGGCCGGTCCCCGCCGCAGCCATACATCAGATCGTCCGGCATCTCGCCGCGCAGTTTCATGCGCGCCTTGACGATGAGCCGGGGTAACCAGGAAATCCCGTCCACTTCCTGGGCCTTCGGCGGAAGGTCCGACATGGCCGACTGTTTACCGCTCTTGATCCCCTTCATCTCGTTCATGAGATAGTCGCGCCGGATGGCATGCACTCCCAGAGCAGTGGCGAAGTCCGGTTCACCGTAGACGAGGAAATCGTCCACGAAATCGAACAACTCCTGAGCCGTGCACCCAATGCCCGCGAGGAAGGCGACATCCTCGGCATCGAACATCGTGGAGGGTTTTCGACGTCCCGCCTGCCAGGCGGCTACGCCGTGATCGTAGACGGCGCGAAACTGCTTTTCCCAAGTAACTTCGTTCATCGCGCTGGAAACTACCGGGGGAGACCCACCAGCGCCAGCTGCCGATAGATGCAAGTCCGCCCGACGCAGACATCGCTTCCACACCCATTGCCGGTAACCACCGACCACCACGACGAACGCGAGTGCGCAGAGGTAGAAGGTATGGTCGCCATGATACGGAATCAGAACCGCCTCAAGGAACACGTCCAGGATGACGGACCCGTGCCAGAACGCGTCCCAATGGTTCAGGAAGTAGCGTTGGCCACTCGCCCGCACGAACAGGGCGGAAAACCCGACGGTCGCAATGAGACCGGTTACGACGACACCAGCGCGGCTCAGATGCATCCAGAGATGGAACGTGGCGAGATAGACTGCCAGCAGCAGAAGACTGAATGACCAACGCGCGAACATTGCCATTAAGCTACGCTTGTATCCCGAGCCCGGATGCAATCCTCACTCCGCCGCGCCCGAGGAACTGCGTCCGTCGACGTCGCAGCCCAGGTCGCGCAGGCGCTGGAGCTTGTATTGCAGGGCGCGCCGGCTGATGCCGAGGGCCTTCGCGCTGTCCGTGCGGTTGAAGGCGTGTTTCCGAAGGGTCTGCAGGATCGCCTGGCGTTCCATCGCGTCGAGACGCTCCACGTCGGCGGCTTCGGCGGGCGCCTGGACCGTGGGACCCTGCTCTCCCATCGCGGCGCGGATGCGCTGCGTGAGGTGCTTCGGCATGACGAGTTCGCCGCCAGACAGCAGGGCCGCCCTTTCCATGGCGTTGCGCAACTCGCGGACGTTGCCCGGCCATTCGTATCCCTGGAGCACCGTGGCGACCGCGGACGAGAAGCGGCTCCGCCCCTGGGAGAATTCCCCGATGAACTTCTCGGCCAGCGGCAGGATGTCTTCGCGCCGTTCGCGCAATGGCGGGACGCCCAGTTCGATGACGTTGAGCCGGTAGAAGAGGTCTTCGCGGAAACGGCCGAGCTTCACGTCTTCGTCGAGGTTCCGGCTCGTCGCGGCGAGGATCCGCACGTCGGTCTGGATCTCTCGGTTGGAGCCCATCCGGTGGATCTTCCCGTCCTGGGTGACGCGAAGGAGCTTGGCCTGGAGCTGGAGAGACAGGTCGCCGATCTCATCAAAGAAGATGGTTCCACCGCTGGCCTCCTCGAACCGTCCGATCCGCTGGGAAGTGGCTCCGGGAAACGCGCCCTTCTCGTGTCCGAACAGTTCGCTCTCAAGAAGATTCTCGGCGATCGCAGCGCAGCTGATCCTGAGCAGGGGTCGGCTCGCCCGGGAACTCCACGCATGGATCGCGACGGCGACGATCTCCTTGCCGACTCCGCTTTCGCCCGTGATGAGAACCCGGCTGCCCGAAGCGGCCACAAGCGCCGCATCACGGAAGACGGCCTGCATAAGCGGACTGGCCGCGATAACCCCGGCTGGAAGCTTCTGATCCCCCTCGAATTTCATCGGGCCGGCCTTCGCCATGCCCGTGGCCTGCTGGACGGCCGACAGCAACTGGTCGAGGTCGATCGGTTTGGCGAGGTAGTCGAGCGCGCCATCGCGCATCGCATCGACGGCCCCGCGGATGTCGGCGTAGGCGGTGATGAGCAGCACGGGCAAGGTCGGATGATCGATCCGGGCGCGGCGGAGAGTTTCGAGGCCGGAGATCCCGGTCATGCGGACGTCCGAGACCATCATGTCGAAGGGACCTTCTTTCAGGGCTTCTAGGGCCGCTTCCCCGGAAGCGACGACACGGGTGCGGAAGCCTTGGCCGGACAGAAACGAATCGAAGAGGCTGCGTTGGCCCTCGTCGTCATCGACGATGAGGATGCGCGGCATCGCTGCCTTGTCCGTTGGATTCGTCATGGCTCAGACGGCCCCGGGACGGACGTGGCTGATGCGGAACACGGCACCGCGCGGTTCGTTGGCCGCACATTCGATCTCCCAGCCGTGGGCAAGGACGATCTGGCGCACGACAGCCAAGCCAAGCCCGGTTCCTTCCACATTGGTCGTGAAGTAGGGCTTGAAGATCTCGGTGCGTCGATCAGCAGGAACGCCGGGACCATTGTCCCTCACTTCGACGATGATCTCGGTCGACGTGGGACGGGTCGCCGCGATTTCGATCGCACCTCCCTGACCGACGGCTTGGATGGCGTTCAACAGGAGGTTGAACAAAGTCTGCCTGAACAACTGCTCGTCGGCTTCGATCACGGCGTTGTCCACGGCAACCTTGACGGTGACTCCTTTGTCCTCCGCATCGAGCGACAGGGCGCGGGCGACTTCTGTGGCGACGCGGTCCAAGGCGACAGGCGACCGGCGGACTTCGCGGGGCCGCGAGTAATTGATGAATTCGTTGAGCTGCGCGGTGACCCGGTCGGTCTCGTCGAGGATCGCTCGAGACCGGTCGCGGACCTCCGTCGACGCGGCTTCCTGGCGGGTAATCAACTGGGCCAGGCCACGGATGATGTTGAGCGGATTACGGGTCTCGTGCGCGAGGCCGGCGGCGGCGAGGTTCATCTGCTTCAGGTGCGAGTTCAGTTCGCTGGCCTTCACAAGGCGCAACTCAAGGTCCGACGAGCGTTGGATGCTGCGCCATGTGAAACCGGCGCCGCCGACACTGATCGTGGCCAGTCCGCAAATGAGGAGTCGAAGCAGCAAGTCCCCGGACGTGGCTTCAGTCACGGGCTTCGTGGGCATGACGATGATGAAGCTGTGGACGCCCTGCTTGGCGATGAGGGCCTGGTATTCCACCTCGGTCATCCATGGCGGGCGACCGAACGGTCCCCTTCCCCGGCCGCGGTCGCTCCGGCTGCGGCCGGATTCATTCGTCATCGCCGACCGGTTCGTAGACCAGGACGGCGGCGGCATGATGCCGGGGATGTTGGTCACCGACGGATTGAACGGCACGACGATCGTCCGCGCGACGCCTTCGGGCTCGGGGAAGACGTTCGTCCCAAGGTCCATGAGGTTGGCGAGGATCATCTGGTCCGCCGTCCAAGTGACGCCGGACTGGGCCGGGATCTCGAGGTCGTCGACCGGCTTTCCGGCGGAGATGACCACATCGTTCTCCGCATTCAGCAGCGCGATTGATTCAAGCTGGTCCGCCTTCGTCAACTCCGCCAAGGCGGTCTGTAGACGCTCTTGGGAGACGATGCCACCGCCGCGGCGTTGGGACCGTATGACAAGGCCGAGGGTCGATGTGATCGCACGGGCCCGGCTCATCAGGTTTTGCCGGGAGGACTCCTCGACGCGGCGATGCTCGAAGAACTGCCACGAGACGAACACCGTCCACGCCACCGCGAGCGACACGTAGATCCAGAGGCCTCGTTTCATGGCTTTGCGCGAGTTGCTTTGGACTGCTTACCGCCTGCTTGGTTTCGACGCGGGTTGTTTGACCGGAGGCGCCGACGCGGGAGGAGTCATGTTGATGGTCGGCGGCTTCTCTGGGATGCCTTCGAGATAGCGGTTGAGTTCCTTTTCGCTAAATGTTTTCGGAGCGAGCTGAAGCCGACCGGTCTCACCCCGGGTCATTGCGGCAAGGTCGCGCGGACGTTCGATAACGTGGGGCGTGAGGAAGATTAAGAGCTCGGTCTTGGAGTCGGTTTTGACCTGACGCTTGAAGGCGGATCCGAGCAAAGGGATGTCGCCGAGGAGCGGGATCTTGCGGTCCTGGTTGACCTTGGTCGTTCCGATCAAGCCGCCGATGGCCACGGTCTGTCCGTCGGGTGTGACGACGACGGTGTCGGCCGAACGTTTGTCGATGACGGCCGCGTTCACGCCGGCCGAGATGTTGACCGTCTTGTCGCTGATGGACGAGATCTCGGGCTGGATGATCATTTCGACGGTCCCGGCGGAGGTCGAGATGAACGGAGTGACCTTGAGGATGATGCCGATGTCCTGGTAGGTCACCGTGTTGATCTGTCCGTTGACCGCGTCGAACCGGGTGTTGGTCACGAACGGAACCGACTGGCCAACGAGGATCGTGGCCGGCTGGTTGTTGCGGGCGAGGATGGACGGGCGGGAGAGGATCTCCGTCTTACCCTTCACGGCGAGAGCGCGGAAGGTGGCGGAGAAGTCTTCTCCAATAAGTTTGTAGAGACCACCGCCGGCCAGGGTGGAAGCGGCGTCCTGCAGCCCGAACGAGGAGGACGCGACGCTGTTACCGGCAACACCGGCAGGTGCTCCACCGAGCCGGTGGGTATAGCTCGCTTCGACGCCGAGATCGAGATCGTCGCCGTGGGTCACCTGCAGGAAGACCACGTTGATCAGCACCTGCGGCTTCGGCTTGTCCAGATTGCGGATGACCTCTTCGATCAGCTTTTGCGTCTCGTCGTCGGCGGTGATCACCAGCGCACGGGAATCGGCATCCGTCGCGATGGTGGCGGTTCCGATTTCAGTGCTGGCCGGATAGGCGCCCGAAAGCGATCGGCTGTTTCCGCCCGAGGACCGCGCCGCGGTGGAACCGGTGTTGTTGCGTTGCTGGGCGAGGGCGTCGCCTGCGGCCAAGCCGAGCGACGTGGCGAGCAGCAGTCCGAGACTGCGTTTGTGTTTGAAGGCCTTTGGCATGATGACGTGAAAGTTGGATTTGTTTCGAACTCAGGTTCAGTTTCCTCGACCGCCGCCTTGGCCGAATCCGGAAGTGAGTCCCTGTTGGGTGGTTTGATTGGCCTGGTTCTGGCGGGTCGTCAGCGCGTTGTTCTGGTTGTTCTGCGTGTTCCGGCTGTTCTGCGCCTCGAACTGGGCGCGAAGCACCGCCTCGACCTCCGTGACACTGGCGTTCTCGAGGTTGTAGGTCCTCACCTTCTGCTTCTTCGCGGGGCTCAGGTCGAGCGACCTCACCATCGCGTCGATCTGGGGCATCATTTCCTTGGCCGCACTGACTATGAGCGACCGGGTGCGGGGTTCGGCCACGGCGATCACCTTGCCCATCTTCTTGGAACGGTCGCTCGTGGCGCCGTTACCGCCCGTCCGCGCAGCGCCGCCGCCGAAGATTCCACCGGGACCGCCGAACCCGCCAAACCCGCCACCGCGTCCGCCGGTGTTCTGGCTGCTGGACGACGTGTCGGGGAAAAGCTTGGTGATCTGGTCGGCCGTCTCGGTCGGGTCGGCGTTCAGGAGCGCGAAGACTTTGATTTCCGTCAGGTCCACCTGATCGGTGTCGACTGAAGAAACGAGCGTCTGGATGGTCTTCAACTGGCTCTCGGAAGCGGTGACGATCAGCGAATTGCTGAATTCATCCGCCACGGCGCCGACTTTGGTTGCCGTCGTGGAATTCCGGGTGCTGCCAGAGGAAGATCCCGTGTCCGTGCCGCCGCCGCCGAAGCCGGGGAAGCCCCCGAATCCACCAATGCCGCCGCGGCCGCTTCGGCTGCCCGCTGCACCCGCACCGGTATTGTCGGGGAAGAGTTCCTTGATCGTGGTGGCGAGAGCCTTGGCGTCGGCGAATTTCAACGGGAAGACCTTGATCGAAGCCGCCCCGGCGACCGTGCCGTCGAGCGCCTGGACGATCTCGACCACTCGTCGAACGTTCCGGCGGGTGTCGGTCATGATGAGGGAGTTGCCGCCCTCGTTCGCGGTGACGGTGGCGGTGGAAGGGATCAGCGAAGAGATGTCGCGGATCAGTGAGCTCGCGCTCATGCCCTTGACGGGAATGATCTGGGTCACGATCTGCTCGTCTTTCGGGATGGCCCCGGCATCGCTGCCGACGACGATGGGATTCTCACGGGTCTTGGCGTCGGACTTGGAGAGGATGGTCAGCGTTCGGCCCTCCAGGATCGCGGCGTAGTTGTTCTTGTTCAGCGCGGAGTTGAGGAGGCCAAGGGCTTCGGTCTTGGTCACCGGCGTGTTGCTCCACACGTCGATCGTGCCGCGGACGGAGGTCTCCAGGACGATGATGTAGCCGGCAGCCTCGCTCATGTAGTTCAACACGAGGTCGAGCGGTGCATTCCGGAAGTTCAGGTGCAGTTCAGCCTTGTCGGCGGGCTCAGGCGGAGCCGGCGGCGCGACCTGCGCGACGGCGGCCTCGGCCGGCTTGGCGCCGGCGGCTCCCGCTTTCTTGGCCTCCTTGCGTGCGGCCTTCTTTTCGGCCTTGGCAGATTCCTTGTCGGCCTTGCTCTTTCTGGCGGCCTTGACACCGGTATCGGCCGGGGTTGTTTCTGCTTTGGCCGGCGCCAGTTCAGCGGCGATCGCGCCGGACGTGGCCAAGGACAATGCCAAGGCGAGGGATGAGAGGTATTGGGTCGTGGTCTTCATTCGTTTGTTTCCTTAGCACGTTTTTCCATCAGCCGCTTCAGCGCATCTTCGGCGCTGCCGCCGGAGCCCGAGGCTTCCGGCGTAGAGATTGCACCCGCCGCAGGCACGGGGGTCGTGTCCGACCCTCCTCGACTGCTAGTCCGTCCAAAACTACGATCGCTGCCGGAGCCGCGATCACTCCCGCTTCCCCGGCCAGATCCCCGATCGGATCCGCTCGATGAACTGGTCGACGCCACAGATTCCGATCCGGGAAGCGGCAGGCTCGACAGGGCCCAATCGCCGCCGTCTTCGCTGCGCAGGGCTTGGCCGATCTTCAGCTCCATTGCGGGCTTGTCGCCGACCGCCAGCTTCACTTGGTTCGCTTTCACGTCGACCAGCTTGAAGTTCCCGATCTTCTCACCGGCCTTGGCCATCTTCTTGAACTCCGAGCCGGTGCCGTTGAAGAACGCCATCTGGCCCTTGCCATAATCCATCGTGCCGACGAACGCGATCATGTCGATCTTCGGCACGTGCGGCGCCGCCGTCGGGCTTGTCGGGGATTTAGACCCCGGGTAACGGCTTTGGTTAAAGATATTCTTCGTTCCGATCATCGAGAACGCTTCGAAGTTCGACGCGCTGGCGGCACTGGTGGCCGATGGAGACCTGCTGGATCTTTCGGAGCCACGCGACGGTGTGCCAGCCATGACATTGGTCGAAGCAACCGGCGCGGCGTTGGTCGCGACGGCAGGGGCAGCATTTGTGGACGCGGCGGCGGGAACCGCGTTGGTCGGTTCGGCCGCCACAGCCGTCGAAGAGATCAGCGCGGTGGCGAGAAAGGCGAGGCCGGCGGGTTTCATGTGGGAAAGGTAGATCATCATTTGCCCTCCAGCTGCTTTAATCTGAGACCGGTGACCACGAGCCCGAGGGCGACCTGGCCGCCGTTGTTGTCGCGGGTCGTGAACTCCGCGCCTTCGATCTTCAAAGCCATGGGTGACCGCTCCACTTCATAGAGGAACCGGGCCAGCGTCGACATGGTTCCCGCCGCATCCACGCGGCATTCGAGCAGAGAATATTCGTCGCCGGATCCGCGTTCCGAGACGCCGTGTTTCCACATCGGCTTGGTGGATGTGACGGTAACCCGGCTGTCCTGGGACCACTTGTTGAACGATCCGATCAGCTCCTGCTGGGCCTGGGACACGTCGAACGACAGCGAATTTTTCCGCACCTCGTTCCATCGGTCGCGGGTGTCCTTCTCGCGCTTGAGCATCTCCCTGCCCTGTTCGATGTCTTTACGGAGCTTCGCGATCTCCGCGGAACGCGTCTTCCAACTCTCGGTGAGGGGTGACACGACGACAGTATCGAGAAGGTAGAGGCCCACGACGCAGCCGGCGGCGATCAGGAGGAATTTCTGACGGTTTTCCGGCTTCATGGCTTGGAGGCGTCGCCCCAGTTGAAATTGAAGGTGAACTGCATGGGATTTAGGCCGCGGATGACGTCGACGTTTACGTCGGAGACCATCTTGTTGGTCGAGCGGAGTTTCGCGACGGTTTTAAGCAAGGCGTCCTTGTCGCGGGTGGTGCCGGAGCAGGTCACGGTCACGACGTTGCGGGCATCGCCGGATTTGCGGATGTCGATGGATTTGGCCGAGACGACTCCGTCCTCAGGGAACGCCTCGGTCATCCGTTTGAGAATGGTGAGGGTGGTCATGGATTCGTCATACCAAGGACGGAACTTTCGGGTCCGATCCTGCAGCGCCTTCAGTTCGGCGACCTTGGGCTTCATGCCGGTCTTTCCGTCCCACTCCGACCTGAGCCGGTAGAGCTGGACCTGCTGGAACACGAACATGAAGAGGACGATCAACGCGACGGCCCCGGCCGTGACTCCCACCGACGCCAGCCGACGCGATGAATACCGCGAAGCCATCTGCTCGAGAAACGTCGGCTTGGGCGCAAGAAACTCGAACGGCATCTGTTTCCCGCCGAGGAACTGGGCCGCCAGGCTCAATTCACCCGAGACACCGCCGGGAGCGGCCAACTGCATGCCGAACTGGGGCCCCGGATAGGCCGTGACCTGCTCGATCGCGAGGCCAAGTGCGCGGGTCCGGGGCTGAAGGCCGTCCGCCAGTTGCCGCGCAGCCGGCGTCGTCCCGACGATCTGAACAACACGAAGGCTCTCTCTGATGTCCGGGGCGAGCTGGCCGATGGTGACGCGGAGTTCGCGGAAGATCAGTTCGGACTGGATGCGATTCTCGGGACTCTCGGTATCAAAGACACCTTCAAGAGTCCGAAGCGCGACAGGCGCACCGCCGACCGAAATCAGGAGCCGCACCGCGGTTTCACCGACGACCAGGGTGATCGTTCCGTGTTTCTCGTCGCCCATCGCACCCGGAAGCGACGTAATCGCGATCGAAAAACTCAAGGGCTTCAGTTCCGCCGCGGCCAAGGCTGCATCCAACCGCGAGAGGTGTTGCCGCGGAACTCCGATCTGGGTCGCGTAGTTGTCGCCGCCCGGGGACTTGTGCTGGACGGTCGCGATCTGGAGTTCATCGAGGGGATAGGGAAACCCGCGTTCGGCCTCGATCTGGAGGAACTCAGGCAAGTCGGCGGCCTCCATTTCGGGAACCACCGAGTGCACGATCAGTGCCCACGTCTGCGGCTCGGCCACGACGCAGCGGCGTTCCTTGATGCCGCCCGCGTCGAGCAGGTTGCGGATCTCGCGGCCAACGAGGTCGGTCTCGTTGTGGAGCAGGTCGAGAGTCAGAGGCGAACTGACGGTCTTAAGCACGGACGCGGAACCGTTTGTTCGGTTCAGCAGCACCGCTTCAAGCCGGCCTCCCTCGAGAGAGAGTCCCAGCGCTGTGGACGGTGGTTTTTTCTGGATCCATTTCATTGGCGTAAATTCGTGGCGAGCCGGATGTCCTGGCGGACCTGTTTGCCGAGCGCCCAACCGAGCCGGGAGAGGTCTTCCCGGAACAGGATCTTGGGCACGTTCTCGGTCGTATCGAAGACGAACCGGGTCCGCGAATAGCCCCGGCCAAAGTGGCCGAGCGCGGCGATGTCGGCGGAAAACTGGTAGCTCTGGCCGGTCAGATAAGGCCCGGCCTGCGCGATCTGCGCAGTGCTGAGGAGATCCTTCACCCAGGCGACGGAGTTGACCCGTTTCGAATTGGACTGGCGCTGCGCGACAAGCGACGGGGCCAGGTCGACACCGATGCCGGGAATGCAGGCGAGGACAGCTTCGCTCGCGGTGTTCACGTTCACGAGGCCTTCGACGAATGCTCCGCTGGTCGCGGTGATCTCGGCCTCCACGAGGCTGAACTCATCCGCGCTCATTCCGCTCCTCGAGTAGAATTCCAGCACGCTGCGGATTGGATTGTTGGTAGGCCCAAGCGCCGAGGTGATCGCCGTGGCCCGCTGTTGGGAGATCTTGTCGGTGAGAAGCGTGGTCAGCGCGCGGCGATTGGAAAGGTTGACCCGGTTGGTGCCCGTGGACGTGGTGTTGGGCTGCCGGCTGTAGACGGTCACATATTCGAAGATGCCCGGATTCAAGCGGCCATCCCGGTTGTCCGGAGGAAGCGACGTGTCACCGTCGTTCTCGTTCCGGTCGAGGATGCCGTTAAGGTTGAGATCCTCACCATAGAGCAGCGTCATGGTTGACTGGTAGACTAGGCGAAGCTCGTCCACGGTCTCGAAGTTGGCGTTCTTGCACTTCCTCGGTGGAACAAGCCGCGCATACGATTCGTCCTCGGCCCCGTTCGTGGTGACCGTGCTGTTGGTGTCGCGCCAGTCGATGATCGCAGCCGCGAACTCGGCCGTCATTCCCGGCAGGGTCGCCAGCATGTCCGCTGTCAGGTTCGTCGCGTTCAGGTTGAGCTTCGAGGCCTCGTCGACCAGGCCGAACTTCGGGACGTCCAACACCTGGGACGACGTGTCGTTCCGCCCGATGATCCAGAATGCGGGGGCACCCGCCTCTTCGACGCCGACCGGGACGTCTTCCGCCGAATAAAGCGCGGGGTCCGGGATCGTGCCGTTGGTGCCGTATTTGGAGAGGACGTATCCGACGTAGCGCGCCGCCCCGTTGATCGCGTGCTCGGCTTCGAGGGCCGCCACGCGGTTGTCGCCGGCCCGGAGCTCGAAGCTCATCGACTGCGCGAAGTAGAGCGCGAGCACGACGAGCCCGAAGGAAATCCACAGGACGAGGATCAGCACGGATCCGCTCCTGGCCGCTCGGGCATTCCGTGGGCAAGCGAGATTCATGCGCCACCTCCTGTCGTGGCCGTCGTCACGTTGGTCCTGGCCTGGACCATTACGGGCACAATGAACTCGATCGGAGCCGCATCCTGCCGGCTTCGGTCTTCCGGCGTCAGCGTGATCTGGACTTTGATGGCCAGCGGCAGATTGGTGGCGGTGGTGCTGTCCCACGTCTCGGCCCAACTCGTGCCGTCGTAGAACTGCATGGTCAACTGGTCGACCCCCGACATGAGGAACTGGGCATCCGGCGTGGCGCCCGCGACTGGCAGAAGATCCCGCGTGACCCCGCGCATCAGGTCGCTGCCGGAGGCGTTGTTGGTCGGAGCGGCGAGGTAATAGGCCACCTTCTGGACCGCCGCGAACTCAGTGTTCTCATCGATGACGCCGGTGTTCGTGTAGATGTCCGGACTGCTCCGCGCGCCGAGCGCGGCCGACACGACGTTCATCGTGTTGGTCGGAGTGCTCTGGAACGGCCCCCCAAAGCTGCCGCCGGGAAGCATGATGCCGGTCAGGTCCCGCTTGATGACCGCGACTGCATGTTGGATCGGGAGCGCTGCCTCGATGTTTGCCGAGGTCCGGTTCCTGAGCTTTAACGCGCCGAAGTAGACGCCGTTCACGGCCGCCAGGACGATCCCGCAGACGATCAACGCCAGCATCACCTCGAGCAGGGTGAACCCCGCGAGGCGGCTGACAGAAGATGTTCGGCGGTGAATCACCTGGTGGAACCAGCGGTTGAGGTTGAAAGCCCGGAGGTCGAAAGCGTCTCGGGATCGAAAAGGGTGGTGAGGTTGACGTCGTATTCCTTGCCGCGGGCATTGAAGACCACGTTCAGGGTCACGAGATTGAGGGACGCCACGGTCCAGGTCTCGGTCCTCATGGACCATTCATATCGGCGCATGCCCTCTTCGGCCACGCCGGTGGCGGAGGCCTGACGGAGGCCGTCGGTCACGATCAGTTCGTTGAGAATACGGTCGGCGATCCTCGCCGCGGCAACCTTTCGTTCGGCGACCTCGCCCGCCAGACCGGCGACACGCACGGCCTCAAGCGCGACAGGGATGACGATCCCCATGAACACCAAAGCCGCCAGCACCTCCACCAGCGTGAAGCCGGCGCGGGCGCGCGACCTAGCGCCCGGCGGCCTGGTAGTTGTTGGTCTGGATTTCATAGTTGATCCGGTTTCGGTTCGGGGCGAGCCACGCCTCGTTCCTCTTCGCGTCGCGGAAGATGACGGCTTCGGGAACGTAGTCGCTGAGGAACGCATCCGGGGTGAACCGGATGTTGATCTGGGTGCCGGCGGTGCTCCGCGAAAGCGATTCAGCCGCGTCGGCGTTGTTGCCGGTCCCGGTTGATATCGTCGAACGCACCACCTCGATCTCGAGGCCGTCCTCCATCGCAAACTCCTTCGCCAACGGATCCTCTTCGTCGGGTTCCACGGCGGAATCCTCGATTCCGATCCCGTATTTGTGCTCTTTCTCGTCGACCCAAAGGACCATCGGCATCCCCTCGGACACCGCACGGCTCTGCGCGTGGCGGGTCAACGCCAGGAATCGGCGGGCCTCGGAATCAAGGATCCGGCCCTTGAAGAAGGAAGACAGCGCGGGACCCGTGATCGAGACCACGACTACGAGGAGAGTCATCACAAGGATCAACTCGATCAGCGTGAAACCACCGGCGGGCAGGGCCTTTGGCACGCCTTGGGTTCCGACTCGGCTGGGTTTCGTGGGGATCATTGCGGATGCCGCGTGACACCGGGCTGCGGGTCAACCGGGCAAGCCAAACGCCTAGCGTTTCGTCGTCCAGTTCGCGATGTCGTCGTCGCCGCCGACACGACCATCGGGTCCCATCGACATCAGATCGAAGCCCGACGGATTGTTTTTGCCCGGGCACTCGTAGATGTAGGCGTTCAGCCAAGGGTCCAAGGGAATCTCGTTCTTGTTCAGATAGGGGCCCTTCCATCCGGTGGCATCGCGCGGAGCGGCGATGAGATCCTGGAGACCGTCCTTGCCCCGGGGATAGGAGCCGGTGTCGACCTCGAAGGAATCCAGCGCGGTCGTGAAGGATGAAATCTCGGTCCGAGCCGCGGCCTTCTTGGCGTCGTCGGTGCGTCCGGAGAATTTCGGAACGACGATGGCAGCAAGGATGCCGAGGATGACGAGCACCAGAAGCAGCTCGATGAGCGTGAAGCCCCGCCGAGTCGCCAGGCGGGTGGAACGTTGGGAGTTGAGGTCCAGTTTCATAAATCTATGACAGCTTATTTGATGTGGTCTTGAATCGAGAAGATCGGGAGGAGCATGCCGATGAAGATCACGCCGACGAACGCGGCGATGAAGAACAGCATCATCGGCTCGGCCAGGGCGACGGACGCCTTCAACTGGCGGTCGAGGTCGCCCTCGGTGACGTTGGCGATGCGGACGAGCTCGCTGTCGAGGCGGCCGCTTTCCTCGGCCACGGAAATCATCTCCAGGGTGGAGCCCGAAAAGAGCGAGCGGCATTCGCCGAGGCTGGGCCCGAGCGCCTTTCCCTCTTTGACGCGCTCGATCGAGTTCGAAACGGCATCGACGAGGATCTGATTGCCAATGGAGCGGCGGGCGACGTTGAGTCCGTTGATCAGCGGCACGCCGGCGCCGAGAAGGGTTCCCAGCATGCGGCAGAAGCGCGACATGGCGAACTGCGACGCGAGGGGCCCGATGACGGGGGCCCTGAGGATGAATCCCTCCCAGACGCGGCGGCCCTTCTCCGAGAGAAACCATGTCCGCACCAGATAAAGCCCGATCCCGATGCCCGCGAGGACGAAGAGCCCGTAGGCACGCATCAGGTCGCTCAAACCGACGATGATTTCGGTGATCAACGGCAGCTTCGCGCCGAACCCCGCGAAGATCAGCTTGAAGCGCGGGATGAAGAAAACCATCAGGAACACCAGCACGCCCAACGCGAGGACCAGGAGGATGATCGGATAAAGCAGAGCGGTCAGCACCTTGCCCTTCATCTCCTTTTCCCGGGCCTGGAAGTCGGCGATCTGCGCGAGCACGACGTCGAGGAATCCGCCGGTCTCGCCCGCTTCCACCATGGCGATATACACGCGCGGAAACGTCGTCGGCGACTGCGCCATCGCGTCGGCCAAAGTCATGCCGTCGACGACCCGGTCGTAGACGCCCTTCCACTCCTCGCGCGCATACGGCGTGGCGGCTTCACGCTGCAGGATGACCAGGGCGCGGCTAAGAGGAACACCGGCGGCGAGAAGGCTGGAGAGAAGGCGGGTGAAATTCTCGAGGATTCGCGGCGTGATCTTTTTCCCGCCACCCAGCGAAAAACTCATCTTGGCGGGAGCCGTCGCCGCCTTCGACGACGAGCCTGCTTCCTTCGAAGCCCCCTTGTCCGCAGGCGCGGACTTGGTCGCGGCGGGTTTTTCAGAGGCAGACTTCGAAGCCGCCTTCAACGCCGGAGCTTTGGCGCCCGCACCGTTGCGCTCCGCCAGCTTGATGGGCCGAAGACCCAGCGTCTCCATTTGGCGGAACGCATCCTGACGGCCGCCGGCTTCGAGCTCGCCTTCAGTGGTGCGGCCGTCGGTCTTGACCGCCTTGTAGAGGAACGTGGGCATGGTGCTTGTCAGGCTTGCGGGACGGACACCATCGGCGACGTGTCGCCGGAGACATCACCGACTGCGGAGTCCTTGGTCACGCGGAGAACCTCCTCGGCCGTGGTCACGCCAAGGCGCACCAGGCGCCATCCATCTTCCGACAAGGGACGCATCCCGCCCTTGCGCGCGACGACGCCGATCTCGCCGCTGGAGGCGTTTCTCAGGATCATCTGGCGGATCTCGTTGGTCGTGTCCATCCACTCGAAGATGGCGCGGCGCCCGTGGTAACCGGTATTCCGGCACTCGCGGCATCCGACGGCGCGAAAGACGACGGTGTCTTTCGGAAAACCAAGCTGGGCCTTAAGAGAGGCGGTGGTCGGCGTCGTGTCCTCGACTTTGCAGAGAGGGCAAAGGACGCGGACGAGGCGCTGGGCCAGGACGGCTTCGAGCGACGATGCGACAAGGTAGGGCTCGACACCCATGTCCACGAGGCGGGTCAACGCGCCCGGCGCGTCGTTGGTGTGGAGCGTGGAGAAGACCAAGTGGCCGGTCAGCGACGCCTGCACGGCGATCTGGGCGGTTTCCTTGTCGCGGATTTCGCCGATGAGCAGCACGTCGGGATCGTGGCGGAGAATGGCGCGGAGACCGCGGCCGAAGGTCAGGCCGGATTTTTCGGAGACCTGGATCTGGTTGATGCCCTTGAGCTGATACTCGATGGGGTCCTCGATCGTGATGATCTTGCGGACCTTGTCGTTGATCTCGTTGAGTGCGGTGTAAAGCGTGGAGGTCTTGCCGGAACCGGTGGGTCCCGTGACGAGGATGATGCCGTGGGGCAGTCCAAGCACCTTGCGAAAAGATTTCAGTTCACGGGGGTCGAGCCCGAGTTCGCCCATGCCGCGGAGCGTGGCGCTCTGACGCAGCAGACGCATGACCACGGCCTCGCCGTGGAGCATGGGGATGACGGAAACGCGGATGTCGATTTCGTTCTCGTCGAGCCGGATCTTGATGCGGCCGTCCTGGGGGAGGCGCTTCTCGGCGATGTTGAGATGGCTGAGGATCTTGACGCGGGAGACGATGGCCGGCTGGAAGCGTTTGATCTGAGCGGGCACCGGGATCTCCTGGAGCACGCCGTCGATGCGGTAACGGATCTGGAGTTCATCCTCGAAGGGTTCGAGGTGGATGTCCGATGCGCGCAGTTCGATGGCGTCGCGGAGGACCTGGTTGACGAAGCGGATGATGGACGCGTCTTCGGCCGCATTGTCGAGGTTGGTGTCTTCTTCGTTCTCGTCGTTGACCACCTGGAAGGACTCTTCCTCGCCGAGGGTGTCGATCGTGTCGGCGCCGACGCCGAGGCGTTTCTTCAGCTCGCGCTGGATGGCTTCGGCCGGTGCCAGCACGGGCTGGAGGCGCAGACCGGTCATGGTCTTGAGCGCATCCAGCCCCTGCGTGGCGAACAACCGGCTCGTCGCGACCTCGACGTGGCCGTTGACCCGGCGGAGCGGCAGCAGCTCTTCCTTCAGGAGGAGCCGGGCCGGGAAGAGCGAGAGCACTTCCTTGTCGGGTTCACGGTCGTCGAGAGCGGTGAAGGTGAGGCCGTATTCACCGGCCAACCAACGAAGAACCTGGTCCTCCGACACGTCGCCGCCTTCCGCCGTCGCCTTGGGATACATCAGGGCATCGGCGGCGGAGAGCTGGCGGGATGAAACCATCCGGTCCAGCAGCTCTTTTTGGGCGTTGTTCGTGTCGGTGGCGCTCATGGTCCTTCGAGGTGGAGAACGGGCTTACTTGAGGAGGCCGAAGGTGACGGCGACCGCTTCCTGACGGACGCTGAGAACTTTCTTCAATTCCACCTGTGCCGCTTCGAGCTTGGCGTCGGCTGCTTTGTGGGACTCACGGACCTTGGCGAGCAGGGTCTTGATCTGATCGGCCGGAGCCTTGTCGTCGATCGCCTTCTGGAGCGCTTCCATGTCGGGATTGGGCGTGCCGCCGAATCCACCGCGCCGCTGCTGGCCGCCGCCGGCGTTCGCATCGGCAGGAGCACCACCGGGGGCGCCACCAGCACCGCCGCGGCCGCCGCGGCCGAACAGCGCGGCCATTCCGCCGATGCTCTGCGTGGCGCGACGGGCATCTGAAACGGCCGTGACGCGCTCGGAGATCAGTTTCCATTCGCCGTCGTCCTTCACGTCGAACGCGGTCCGCATGCGTTCCATGATCTGCTGCTGCATCGCAGCTGGATCGAAGTTTCCGCCGCCGCGTTGGGCGAAGGTGGACTGAGCGCCGACGGACAGGGCGCAGATCGCCGCCGCCATCGCTAGGGTCTTTCCGAGAAGTTTCATACTGTCGTGCCTTTTAGTTGGGTTGTGGGTTCGTCAGATCCCATGGCTCGACAGGGCCGGGCCGAAGGATTGCTTAGGAGACGCGCCGAACATGGCCCGGTTACGGGAAGGCTTGAACAAATTTATCAAGGAAAATGGCGCGCAAATCCTGCGCATCAAGGCGTTCCGCCGCGTAACCATTTCACATCCGTTCGGGGCCTGGACGCCCGCCTCTCACGGCCAAAAACGAGGAACGCCGACGAGAGTCGGCGTTCACAAAAACTCGCAAGAATGATATCTGACCACCGCCTAATGGCAGCCGCAGGTGCCGTCGCTGCAGTCGCCTGCGAAGTCGTCCGCCACCGGAACGCGCCCAGTCTCGAACGCCTTGCCGACGTATTTGCCGATGGCCTGCTGCATCTTCTGCATCTGCTCCTGGGCCTGGACAAAATCCTGGCCGAGGGGGTTCGCGAAGAACGCCTGCCGGGCCGACTCGAACTCGCCGATCTCCGCTTCAGCGAGCGGCAGTCCGAGCTGCTGCTTCTGCTGAAGCTCGGCGCCCTTTTCGTTGAGAGTGTTGAGCAACGCCCGGGCGGACTCGTTGGCCTCGAACGTCTCGAGGCGTTTGACCACGGACTGGAACTCGGGCGTGGCGACAAGCGTCGTGCAAAGTTCGAGGGTCTTCAGGAGAAGGGGGCTGCCTTCGGGAAGTGGTTGCATGATTCGTAGATGCCGAAGTCAACGGTTCATCCGGGACCATGCGGCAGGCGCGGACCCTCGCAGCTCAATCAGTCGAGTCCAACGGAAAATCCCCAACGCCCGCCGCATCCACAGATGGGTCGACCGGGAAACTCCCATCCCGCATCTCACGCCCGACGCGTGACTTCGCGGAAGCGGTCTTCGTAGTCTGGGTGGTTCGTCCCCATGAGCCGGTCCCAGATGTTGAAGTAGAGGCCGTAGTTCCCGCGCATCGTCTCGTGGTGCATGACGTGGTTCGTAGGAGTGTTCAGGAGAAACCGCAGCCATGTGTTCATCAACCACCGGGGATGGAACTCGTAGCCTGAGTGCCCCGCGACGTTGAAGACCATCTGCCACACCATGAACAGTCCGAAGGCGAATGGATGCATCGGCATCAGGATGACCGCGAGCGGGAATATGCCGGCTTCGACGACAGCCTCGGCCGGAGCGAAGGCATAGGCCGCCCATGGCGACGGGTTGGTGGAAAGGTGGTGCACGCGGTGAAAAACAGGGAACAGCTGCCGGTGGTGCATCAAGCGATGGGTCCAGTAGAAGTAGGCGTCGTGCAGGAAGATCGCGCAGACGATGCTGCCAAAGAACCAACCCCATCCGTGGTTCCCCACTTTCCAATACATCCGCGTCCAGCCATGCCGCGCCGCCACGATGGTCGCGCCGCCGATCAACCCGAAGATCACGAGCGTGAGAAGCGAATAACCAAGCTCCCGACGCACATCGGCCGACTGCGGCAGGCGGGTGATGATCTTGCGATGGAACCAGCGGTTCTTGAACAGGACGTAGCCCAACAACCAGGCGAGACCGGCAAAGAAAAAGTAGCGGACACCCACCGCGACCGTCGCGCCCAAGGTGACCTCCAGGAAACTGGTGTTTGGATCAAGGATGCGTTCGGCAAGGTTCACAACGGTAGCTTGGGTGCGGACCGGATCGGACCGACGGGCGAGCCCGACTAAACCCTAACGGCCCGTTCAATCGAAGACTTTCCCGTCGTTGAACGGCCCATGGCTGGAAGTCCCATGCCGCCGGAGCTGACATTTGTTTGCCGGTCGAACTACCCTTCCAACGCATGAGCGAAGCCCGAAGCGGTTCGAAGCCCGAAGCCCCCGCCCCGAAAGCCGGCTCCGGACTTCTGCCGACTTTGGGGTTCTTCAGCACCGTCATGCTCGTCGTTGGCGGCGTCATCGGGTCGGGCGTCTTCCGCAAATCAGGCGTGATGATGACCGAGGTGGGCACACCGGGATTGCTTCTCACAGTCTGGCTGCTGGCCGGCGTGATCACGCTCTTCGGCGCGCTGACCAACGCCGAGATCTCCGGGATGATCCCCGAAACCGGCGGCCAATATGTCTTCTTCGAGCGGATGTATGGCCCCTTCGTCGCGTTCCTCTACGGTTGGGCCGCGTTCATCGTCATCCAGACGGGTTCCATCGCGGCCCTGGCCTTTGTCTTCGCGGAATACGCCACCAAGTTCGTCGCACTGCCCGAGCTGTTCGGACCGGCCGTCGCCGCGTGGTCGTTCCATCTGCCGTTCATCGGCGACATTGCCCCGTTGAAAGACTCCGGTGTGAAGGCCCTGGCCATCGCCGTGGTCGTGGTGTTGACGGTGATCAACTACGTCGGCGTGCGCTTCGGCGGCGTGGTGCAGAACATCTGCACCATCGCCAAACTCGCCGGTATGGCCGCGTTGCTGGTCGGCGCGTTCCTGCCGTCGACCGGAGGCGCGGCCGCCAACTTCGCGACCGCCAGCGCGGGCAGCGGGAAGACCGGGCTGGCTTTGGCGGCGGCGATCGCGGCGGCATTGCAGGGCGCGTTCTGGGCCTATGACGGCTGGGTGAAGGTCTCCTACATCGGCGGCGAGGTGAAGAATCCGCAGTGGGTCATCCCGCGCGCCACGGCATTGGGAATGTTCATCGTCACAGCAATCTACCTCGCGATGAACGCGGCCTACTGCTGGGTGCTCCCGGCCGACGCCATGGCCGCATCGAAGCTCGTCGCGGCCGACGCCGCGGAAGCCATCTTCGCCGGAGGCGGCAAATGGATCGCCGCGCTAGTGATGATCTCCACCTTCGGCACGAACAACGCCGTCATTCTCGCCAGCGCCCGGATCTACTATTCGATGGCCCGGCATGGAGTCGCGCCCGAACGGCTGGGCAGGGTGCATCCGCTGTATCACACACCGGGAGCCTCCTTGGCCGTGCAATGTATTTGGGCGGCCGTGCTGATCCTGAGCGGCACCTTCGACATGCTGACGGACATGCTCGTCTTCGTGGCGTGGATCTTCTACGCGGCGGGAGCGTTCGGCGTGTTCATCCTCCGGAAGAAGATGCCCGACGCCCCGCGACCCTACCGCGTGCCGGGGTATCCCATCGTGCCAGCCGTGTTCGTGGTGTTCGCGACCGCGTTTCTCGCACTGACGATCTACAACGACTTCACGACCTACCAGAAGGCCATCGCAGCCGGACAACCGGCCGTCATCAACTCCGCCTTCGGCCTCCTGCTCATCGCGGCCGGAACACCGATCTACCTGCTCTACCGGAGGCGCGGATGAGCGGCGAAGCGGGACCAAAAGCCACCCATCGCTGGTAGGGCGCGTCACTCCGTGCGCGCCGCCCCCAGAGCCAAGGGATGATCGGCCAGCCGCTCGCGGAAACGCTCGGAGCAAAAATCGCCCTTTAGGGCGAGCCGCCGAAACCGGGATGGACCTTGGATATCCAGCGGCGGCGCGCACGGAGTGACGCGCCCTACCGTTCGCCCTTCGGCCTGCTTCTCATCGCGGCCAGAACACCGATATCTCTGCTCCACCGGAAGCGACGCTAACATTCTGGCGTTGGGAACAAAACGCTCGGAGAAGCGTGAAATATCCGATCAACCAGTGCCGTGAAGTGATTGGACTAACTTCCAGGCAATCGCCCGATACACCTTTCCATCAAAGGCGTGCTTTAACTTCCCATCCTCAACCTTGTCCTCGTCGAATCCATTCATGTTTCGGAGAACAGGTTTTATGAGGAACAGCAACGCGACAATGACGAGGATTGCGCCAACCTACTTCTAGTCGCCGCCGCTCACTTCTTGATGTCGTCGAAGTAGTCCTTCACGGCGCCGCGGTAGGCGCGGGGAACTTTCTCATCGGAGAGCGCGGCGCGGGCGTCGCTCTGGGCCGCGGCCATGGCCTGCTCCACCTCCACCTTGCTCGTGCCTTTGATGCTGACGCCCTTGAGGGTGACGCTCGGCATCGGGCCACCGGGATTGAGCCGGCCTTTCAGCTTGGTGGGATCGAGGTTCTCGGCGAGCTGGCCGTCGCCGCGATCGGTGTGGCCCCTGCCGTCCATATCGGGACGTTCGATGCCGGTGTTGTCCCAGAGCTCGGTCTGCTCGGGGAAATACATCATGCCCCCTTCTTCCGCCCATGTGCCGACGCCACGCCCGGGTTTGCCGCCCTGCCCGGCTTTGGGAGGCCCCATGCACTGGCCCCAGCTCTTGCAATGGCCGACGGCCATCTGGGCGCGGTTCAATGCCTCGAGCTCAGCCATGAGGGATTCGGCATCGCCCATCTGTTCCATGAGGCGCTGGAGTTCTTTGGCGGCTTCGGAGAGCGAGGCGGAGGCGGCTTTCTGTCCGTCCTTGCCGGTGCCCGGATTGTTGCACTCGCCGGCGGCCTTTTTGAGCATCTCGCCCAGCTTCGCACTGTAGCGTTCGCCCTGCTTCACGGAGTCGGCGACCTGCTTGGCAATCTGGGCCATCTGCTCCTTGGTGAGCTGACCGTTCTTCAGCATCTCGGCCATCTTCTCCAACGACGCCTTGGCCTGTTCGGCCTGGCCGTTCTTGAGCTGTTCGGCGAGGTCCTTGCCCATCTTTTCCGCGCTCTGGTTGGCATTTGCCAACTGCTTGGCGAGGTCGCGGAGCTGTTCGAGATCCTTGGTGGCGAGGTTGAGGTCGCGGAGGAACGCCTCGGAGTTGCCCTGCTGGAGATCCTTGATGGCCTTCTCCAGATCGGGCATCGATTGGCCCATGGACGCGGCCTGCTTGGCCATCTGCGAAAGCGACTGGGCGAGCTGCTGCTTGGCTTCCTCGGACATGCCGCCGGGTTGCTGCATGGCGGCCGCGGCGGCTTCCTGCGCCTTCTGGAGATCGGCCTGGAGTTTCTCCATGGCCTTGTCCATCTCGGCGTTCTTCTCGGTCTCCTTCTGCAACGCTTCGGCGCGGCGCTGCATCTCGGGGCTGGCGGCGGCGGTCTTGCTGGAAGACTGCGAGGACCTGGCCATCTGGCGGAGGCCAGGGGCCTTGGTCATTTCCTTCAGCTGCTCGCGCACTTTCTCGGCGGCGGTGGAGAGTTCCTTCAAGGCCTCGGGGCGGGAAAGTTTGGCGCGTTCGAGCTCCTTGCCGAGGTCGATGGCGTTCTCGATGCCGGCCTGGACGATGGGACTGGCGTTGGTCTTCTGCTCGGCCTGGCGCTGGAGGACTTGGACGAGGTTCTGCCCGACGTCCTTGATCACGGCCGCTTCACGCTGCTGCTGACGCCAGGAGGCGGAACGGAATTCAGGCAACAGCTGCAGACCCGCCCCCACCGTCAGACAGCCGACCGCGATGTGAAACGGGCGCTTCAAGCGGATGGGAATCAACTTGGCCGTATCGAGCTTCTGGGCGTGGGCCAGTGCGTCGCTGTGGATTAACCGGCTCCAATCGGTGTCGGTTCGATCAAGCTCAAGCGCGGAGCTGAGACGGTCCTTCAAACCGGCGGTTTCATCGAGCCATCGGGCGGCCGCGCTGCGATCCGAGCGGCGGAGAAACCCTGCGACGAAGACCGCGAACGTCGCGGCGAGTCCGACGATCCCGACGGACCAGACCCATCTCTCGGGCAGGGGCAGGAGCTTGAATGCAACGAGCGTGCCGAGCCAAACGGCGGCGGCGACGCAAAGCGCGATGCCGAACCAGTTGATGGCGTGTTGAAGAAGAAAACGACGACGGGCGTTGTCGACGACCGTATGGATCACCTCGGAACCCTTCATAATACAAACGTGGTATCAGGCCCCGGTTTTGGCCAGTGGAATGTTCGATCCGGGAGCCGACCGGCTGGCGCCTGGCATTCCTGTTTCCGTTCCACGAATCCTCCGACCGTCGGCGTGCCCAGCCGATCCCGAAACCGCGGTCGAACGGACTAAGCCGACGCCACGACGCGAGCCCGCCCGAGCAACTGTTCGACGGTCTCGAGGATATGCTCCCGGGTAAACGGCTTGGCCAGGGCGACGTTCGCCCCGAGGCCCGACGCGGCAGGCAGAAAGTCATACCCTGTGACGCGGGCACCGCCGGAAATGGCGATGATCTTGACTGCGGGGAATTCCTTACGAAGAGCGGAGATGGTCTCGAGGCCCTCCTTGTCCGGCATGATCAGGTCACAGACGACGAGGTCGACGGGTTCGTTGCGAAAGCTCTTCAGACCTTCGCCGCCGTCAACCGCCGCCGTGACGAGGTAGCCGGCCCGGACCAGTATCTGCCCGAGGACACGGCGAAGCCCCTCGTCGTCGTCGATGATCAGAATCCGTGGCATTTGTTTCTCCATGTTCAAAAGGTATTGGACGGCCGGAAAAAATAGGAGACGGCTTGACCGGATTGTTGAGCGGCCAAACGCGGATTCAAGGTCATGACAGGATCCTCGTTCGTTTGTCCGTTTTCTTGGAAACGGTTGGACGCTTGGCGGTGACCAGACGTTCTTCGACTACGGATTCCTGCATCGAGTCGACCTCAGGGCTGAGCGGCTCGCCCCGCTTCGACCGGGCGCTGAAGAAACCCCTGAAAATGAACTTCAGGTTCAACCAGAACGCGGACGCGCCCGATGGCGAACGCGCCTGACGATTTTCGCTTCGCTGCTTCTGATTCATTCGTCAAGCGAACCGGCCTAGCCCGCGATAAACTTTTCGACGGGCGTCGCCGAGACGATCCTGTCGACATCCAACAAGGTCGTCGGCGAACCGTGGACCATGGCGGTTCCAAGAATGAACCGCGTCTCCAACTCGGAGCATGCGACGGATGGAACGACCACTTCACCGGGCGCCACTGTGATGACCTCCTCGACCGCATCCACGATCATCCCGACCAAAGCCCTGCCGCCAGCCGCAAGGCTGGCCTGAAAAACGACGATGCAGGTCCGTTCCGACGCTCCGGCCCGGACGATCCCGAACTCGATCCGGAGGTCGACAACCGGGATGGATCTGCCCCTGAGATTGATCGCGCCGGACAAATGACCGTCCGTCGCGGGCACGGCCGCCAAGTCCGTCATCCGGATGATTTCACGGATTCGGGGCACCGCCACCCCGTAGTGGTTCCGACCGAGGCAAAAAGTCAGGTATTTGCCCGCAGCGGCATGGGCAGCGCTGGACCTGGATTGGATGGAGGCGGTGGTCATGGTTGTGATCCGACGAATCGGACAGCGCCGTCGAAGAAACGTTCCGCTAGCCAGACCGCTGGACCGGCTTCGAAGGCGCGCCTCAAGCCACTGTTCGAAGGGGAGTGCGGGACAATCGAGTTGGTGGCGAGCGGGTCCACGAGGGTTTCAACAACTGATGTTGAAAGGCCTATCGGAGACGCATGCTGGGACCTTGAGGAGGAATCAACCGTGGACGCGGGTCCCCAAGTCCGCCAACGGCGCTCTCAACCCGAGGTGCGTTCCAGAAGGCGGCTGATCAGCTCGGCCGCGTCGCGGATGTTGTAGGGCTTGGACAAGATCTCGACGGCGAACTCGCCCTTGAGGCGCTCTTGTTCCGGGGCTTCGAGATATCCGGAAGCGAGAACGAGCCTGGTGTCCGGAGAGATTTTCACGACCTCCCGCATCAGCTCCTCGCCCGTCTGTTCGCCCATGTTGTAGTCGGTCAGGAGCAGATCGATCTTTTTTCCGCAGGCGACCATGACTTCCAACGCTTCCTTCGGGCTCCGGGCCGTCAGGACATCGTAGCCAACGGCCGTCAGGAACGTGGAGGCGAAGTCGATCACGAGGTCGAGATCATCCACCACGAGGATGGTTCCCGTTCCCTTGAGGGACTTTGAGGGCTTCTTCTGCGCGGGCGCGGCGGGGCCGGAATCCAAGGTCGGCAGGTAGATGCTAAACGTCGTGCCCTTGCCGACCTCGCTATCCACATCGAGGAACCCGCCGGACTGGTTGATGATGTTGTGCACGATCGACAGGCCCAGGCCCGTCCCCTTGCCCGGCCCTTTGGTGGTGAAGAAAGGCTCGAAAATCCGCTGCAGGACCTCGGGCGGGATGCCTGTGCCGGTGTCGGCAATCGAGCAACAAAGAAACGGGATGTCGGTGGGGGACTTCGAAGGGACGCGCTGGATCTGGTCCGGCGTCAGGGCGACCACCCGGTTCGAGACGGTGATCTGGCCGCCTTTGGGCATCGCGTCGTGGGCATTGATGCAGAGGTTTAACAACATTTGTTTGGCCCGGACGCCGTTCATGCGGGCCATGACCGGATGGTCGGCCGGGTGGATGGAGATCGAGACCCGGTTCTTGAGGAGCTTCTTCGCCATCTCGGACACGTCGCCGATGATGCCGTTGAAGTCGATGACGGTCTCCTGATCGTCGCTGACGCGGCTGAAGGAAAGGAGCTGCTGCGTGATGTCGGCCGCCTGGCAAGCCGCGTCCTCTATCTGGTCGACGCGCGACCGGACGTTATCGGGGAGACTGGCTTCCAGGTTGATGACCGAGATGTTCCCCTTGATGGCCTGCAGGAGGTTGTTGAAATCGTGGGCGACGCCGGCGGCGAGCGCGCCGACCGTCTCCATCTTCTGGCTCTGTTGGAGCAGGCTCTCGAGTTCGTGGAACCGGCTCTGGTCCGTCACGATGTAGACAAGTCCGCGCGCCTCGCCATCGAGCCGCCACGGGACGATGCGGACGAAGAAACGTTTCCGGGCCCCGAGGCTCTGGGCGAATTCACGACGATCGCCGCCGCGGAGAACGGCGTGGAACATGGCCTCGAGTTCCTCGCGCTGGCATTCGTCGGGGACAAACTTGAGAAGTTCGTCGCCGATCTTGGGAGGGCGGTCGAAGCGGAGGTAGCCGTGGTCGGGGGGAAGTTTCTGCCAGTTCTCGTTGAAATTGGTCAGTCGAAGGCGGGTGTCGACCGCATACACGCCCGAGTCGAGCGAGTTGATGATCGACAGGGTCAACTGGTGTTCGCGCTGCAACGACGCCAACAGGCGGCGCGTGATCGTCAGGTCCCGCTCGAAGGAAACCGCCCCGATGAATTCGCCCTTTGTGCCGTATATCGGCGACATCATGGCCTCGACCGGGAAGACGGTGCCGTCGCGGCAGATGTTGTCCAGGTCCCCTTTCCATGTTTCGCCCGCCTCCAGGTGCTCGATGGATTCCTTCACCGCGTCCTCGAAACCTGGGGCCCGGAAAGCGTCGAGTTTCTGTCCGAGGATCTCCTCAAGCGCGAAGCCGGTCTTGTTCTCCATCGCCGGGTTCGCGTAGCTGATGCGGAACTCGGCGTCGGTCAGAAACACGATGTCCTCGCTGGAGTCGATGGCCGCCGTCAGCCGTTGCGAATGGGATTCGATCCTCCAAAGGCGGCCGGCATCGCTCAAGGTCACGAGACTGTGGTCGTCGCCCAAGGGCACGACGTTGACGTTGACCACGGTCGAAAGTTCGCCGGCCAAAAGAAGCGAAACCCCGTTGAGGGTTCCCGGCTCGCGTCGGGCGAACAGGTCCTGGAGCCGTTCGGCGGTGGAGGAACTAAAGAGCCGGAAGATCGCGTTCTCCGGATCAAACCCGCGCCCGTCGGCCAGCCAGCAGGCCGCGGCCTTGTTGAACTCGTCGATGTTGCCCGCGCGACCGCAAATGACCTGGGCTTCGGGGGACTCGACGAAGACGGCCTTCCACCAGTCGTGGCGCAACTGGTTCCTGACTTCCGGTGAACTCGGCAACGCGCGGTGGAATTGGGTAAAGCTCATGGCTCAGCAGTAGACGAGCAGACTCTGGGAGATCGGGCTGATCCGGTGGTGGTTCCGGATCTTGTCGATGTAGGTCTCGGTCAGTTTCTGACCGCCAGGGAAGAGGAGCATCCCCGTGTTGGTGTAGATGCCTTTGGCCAGTATCATTCCGGAGGACAACTCGGTCAGGAGGACTTCCCTCTGCCGGTTCGGGACCGAGGTGCGCGGCAGGCAGCGGGCGAGGGAACGGACGGCATCCGGGTCATAAGCCGCGCCGCTTCCCCGTGTGAGGTGCTCGACCGCGCCGAATGAATCGAGATTGCTCTCGGCATAGCCGACGGCCACGGCGAGGAGCCGGGTCATGGGTGAAATCTGTTCGCCGCGCAACCCATCTGGATAGCCACCTCCGTCGAAGCGCTCATGGTGCCCGCGGATGGTCACACCGACCTCCTCCAACGTGTGGACGAAAGCCGCCAACTCCTGGCCGACGACGGGATGGTGGCGGATCAGCGCGAGTTCGGCCTCGGTCAGGCTGTTGGGCTGTTTCTCCCAACGCCGGATCAGATGCCGCGGAACGCCGACCATGCCAATGTCATGGAGCCATGCGCTGGTCTCCAGGACGAGCCGGTCCTTGTCGGAAAGTTTCAGGCCATCCGCCATCGCGTGGCAGAGCTCGAAGACACGGCGGGCCTGGGATCCTAGCGTGGGATAGAAGGTCTCCATCGACTTCACGCAGAGTTCGATCGAGTGCTGCAGATTGGTGTGGAGCGCTTCGTTGAGCCCGCCGAGCTGGATATTGCAGGCGCCGACCTGGGCGACCTTCTCCTCGAGCTGGGCGTTGAGCTTCGAGAGCTTCTCGTTCATCGCCAGGGTCGTGGCCTGGAGGACGAGGTTCTTGCAGATGAGCTCGTAGCGCTGGATGGCGTTGCGGACGGTGGCGAGAAGCTCCTCGCGGAGCCACGGCTTGATGACGAAACGGTAGATTTCGCCCTTGTTGATGGCGTCGATCACCGTGTCGAGCTTGGGCACGGCGGTGATCAGGATCCGCGTCGCGTCCGACTGGATCTGCCTCGCCTGGGCAAGGAACTCCAGCCCGGTGATCATCGGCATCGCCTGGTCCGTGATGATCGCGGAGAACTGCCGCTCCTTCACGATCCGCAGGGCCTCGATCGCATTCGGGCAAGTCGCCACCTGGTAACCCTCGCGCTGGAGCGTCTCCCTCAGGGCCACGAGGACGATCTCCTCGTCGTCGACGACGAGGATGCTGTGGACGCTGTTTTCGGCCTGACTAGACATGGCTTTGCCTCACTCCCTGGATTGAAGCAGCGCCGCCAGACGCTGCTCGACGTGGCTGTCCATCGCATCCGACGAGAATATCTCGTCGGCGTGCCCGGAAGTGACCGCGTCTATCTCATCGGCATTCCGGCCGACCAACTGGAGCATCACCAGAAATTTTGCCCCCATGCGGCGCCGGACCTCCGGAAGCTGGAGAGGGAACCGCTGGTCCGCCGGCTCGATGAAAAACATCACACCGTCGACAGGCTGCCCGGTATTGAGGGTGTCATCGACGCCTTCCACGGAACAGGCGGTGACTACTTGGTAGCCGATTTCCCTGAAACGCCTCACCCGGTGCTCGAGCATGTGCCCGCCCGACCCGGCCAGCAGCAGGGTGCGACGGCGCACGACCTCCCCTGCCTTGGGCTCGGCCGGCGTGTCGAAAGTGGCTTCAGGCAGCCAGAGGCAGAAGGAAGTTCCGACACCTTCCGTGGACTCAACCGTGACCATTCCACCGTGTTTCTCGGCAAACGACTGGGTGATGTAGAGCCCCAGACCGGTTCCACGCTGGGCTCCCTTCGTCGTAAAGAAGGCATCGAAGATCATGGCCAAGTGCCTCTCCGGAATGCCGCAACCGGTATCGCTTACCTGCAAGCAGACCGCCGGCAGTTTCGGAAAAATCCCCTTGGTGTGGCGCTTCGCGGGAATCCTGTCGTGGCGGCTGGTCCTGAAGGTGAGCCTGCCCTTCGAAGCCATCGCGTCGGCCGCGTTGAGCGCGAGGTTGATGATCACGCGCTGAAATTCCACCGGGTCTGCGTAGATGGGCAATTGGTGGGGAGCGGGATGGCTCTCGATCCCGATGCTCTTCGGAAGGATGATGCGGACCAGGCCGGAGAGGTCGTTCACGATTTCGTTGAGGTCGTGGTAGTTCCTCTCGCCGGTCTGGCCGAGGTGGAGGTTGATCATCCGATGCACCAGGTTGCTGGCCTGCATCGAATTGGTTTTGATCAGGTCGAGCCCCTCGTAAAACCTGTGGGACGGATCGATCTCCGCGAGGAAGTTCTCAGACAGGCAGTGGATGCCCGCCATGATGTTCCTGAAATCATGCGCCAGGCCCAGCGTGAGCGCCGCGAGAGTCTCTTTCCACGACGATGCAGTCAGGCGTTTCTCGGCGATGGTTTGCCGGGTGACGTCGACCCAGAACCCCTCGTAGCCAAGCAAAAGACCATTGCGCGTGAGGATGGGCTGACGGTGCTCAAGGACGTAGGACACCTTCTTGGTCTGGAAATGGCAGACCCGGTAGGTGAACGAACAACTTGCCCCGGTTTTTGCCGCCTTCGAGAGCATGTCCTGTAGCTCCCGCGAATCGCCGTCGTGGATGATTTCCCAAAACTTGCCCGGAAGCCTGCACCAGTCCTCGACCGAAATCCCGGTCAGCGCCTCAATGTTCTGGCTCACAAACTGAAAACTGAAATCCGGCCTTTGCCGGAAGATCACGCCCGGCCAGCGCTTCATCAGGCGGTCCAGTTGCGACTCGGCCCGCAGCAGCCTCATGAACATGGAGCGCCGCGCGCTGTCCGAACGCAGGTGTTCATCCCAGGTCGCCTCCTCCAGCTCGTTCAGCGGAGGGAGAACCGATGAAAGCCGCACGGAATAGCCGCCGGGAAACCTCGCGATCTCCATCTGCATCCATTGCCCCGACGCCGCCCCGATCATCGAGATGCAGAACTGCGATTTCGAGAAATCACCGGAGCTCCGGCGCAACATCTGGTAGGCCGCAAACGTCTCGGAACCGCGCCGCGACAGAAGACTGCCGAAATCGCTCATCGCCGGGGGCCCATGGCGTAGTTCGAGCCATTCCTGCATCGCCTCGTCCATCGTCACGAGAATCCCGTCGCCGTCGACGATCGCCGTCCCGGCGTCGAGCCAGAACGACGTTCCCGCCGGCGGCTGGGGCTCGGGAGACGGCAGCATCCCGTCGAGCAGGTCAGGCTGGTGCATCTGCGCTATGAGCATGGTCGAATAGGGAGGTGGACGAGGAAAGGTGCCCGCGCCGGCCCGAAGGCCGAGGGGCAGGAGTCGCATGCCCCTGGAGGCATCTGTATCGGCCGCGAACCGCGAAGGCTCAGCATAGCAACACCTGGATGAACGAACCGGCAAAACCGGCCTCGAGATGGCCGACGGACAGTGCCGGACCAGAACCGAGAAGGACTTAGCTCGGAGCCCGCGCCAAAACCAACGAAAATCATCGCCCCATCAAAAGCGGCCTCGCTGCCCAGAAAGGATTCACGAAGGTTTAACCACACGCACGTCTAGGATCAAACGCGCGACGTTCGTCCAGTTTCTTGCCAACGCGCTTGACGAAGCGAGCGGGGACTCCGGATGTTCCGACCACCAAGAATGAAAGGCCACGGAACATCTGCCTCCGTCGGGCAAATCGGAGCCGCGATCATCGTCACCAACCTCTCGGGACAGGTGCAGGACCACAGTCCGGGTGCGCTGGACCTGTTTGTCTTGGGCGAAATCGCCGAAGGTGAACCGGTCGAACTGTGGGGGCTTTTCCCGACGCGATTCCAAGTGCAGCTGGGCGCCCTTGCTTCGCTGGCACCTTCGGTCCCGTTCGTCGAATTCAAGATGAGCGTCGACCGCAGGGATCGACCCCGGACCTGGCTGGAAGTCCGGGCTTACGTTCTTCTGGATAAGGGACGGAAACCCACCGGAGTCATCCACCTCTGCAACGACATCACTTGGATGATGCAGGAGGAAACCCCGCAAAACGGCGGCTCCGGAACCAAGCAGGAGACGCTCAAAAGCCTTTACCAAAGGCAGAAACACGAAGCTCTCGGCACGCTGACCGCCGGACTGGCCCACGACTTTAACAACCTCCTGACGGCGATCCTTTCGCACGTCGACCTCGTCCTCTCGGCGGCAGAATTCCCGTCCTCCCTCCAGCGCCATCTGGTCATCGCCCGCACAAGCGGGCGACGGGCGGCCGAGCTGGTAAGCCGCCTCCAGACCTACAGCCGGCAGGCTCCGACAGCGAAGTCGTCCGTCCAACTCTCGCCGATCGTCCACGAAGTCGCCTCGGTGCTAAAGCGCACCATCGATCGCCGAATCGTGATCCGGACCGAAATCGAGGCCGCCGACGAGTGGGTCACCAACGGCGACGCGAGCCAGATCACACAGGTGCTGATGAACCTGTGCCTCAACGCACGCGATGCCATGGCCGAGGGAGGAAATCTCGTGATCGGGGTCCACCACGTTTCCTTGTCCGGACCAGCGCTCGTCGAACCACGCAGCGCCGGCGAATACCTGAAGCTTTCCGTCTCCGATTCCGGAGAGGGCATCTCGGCCGAAACCATCAGCCGCCTTTTCGAACCTTACTTCACCACAAAGGAATTCGGGAAAGGAATGGGACTGGGCCTGGCCATCTCCAACGGGATCTCCCACGACCACGGAGGATGGATGGAGGTCGAAAGCGAAGTCGGAAAAGGGAGCAGGTTCAGCGCGTATTTTCCCAGGCTCGCGCCTAGTCAGATCGAAACCAAGAGCGCTCCGGCGCCGGTCGCCGAGACGAAATCCCTCGAAGGCACGGAAACGATCCTCCTCGTCGACGACGAGGAACTGGTCCGCCTCGTGGCTCGGGCCGTCCTCAGTTTCCGCGGCTACAACATCGTCGAGTCCGTCAACGGCGAGGACGCCGTCGCCAAGTATGAGGCGGCCCCCGACAAATACGCCCTCGTGCTCATGGATCTGCACATGCCGAGGATGAACGGCTGGGATGCCATGGTGAAAATCCGAGCGATCAATCCAAAGGCGAAGATCGTCCTGCTGTCGGGCGGGTCCATGCAGGATCTGCCGCAAGATCTGAAAGCGAAGGGGGCGATGGCCGTTCTGCAGAAGCCGTTCGAGAACATCGAACTTGTCCAACTGGTCCGCCGTATCCTCGACAAGGAGAACTGAGGGCGGATCCGACGGAGGGGCTCACGAAATCGTGATGCCGAAAAAACAAGAATCAGGAATAGGCCACCCAGGCGGATTCATTCGGTTGTCCGTAGCGTTGGACCCGGCGAAGATTCCCGGCCGCAGCATCCATCGAAGCCATCTCCTCGACGGATTCCCGACGTTTCGCGGCCAAAGCGGCATCATTCGATCGCTCAAGGCCGATCAACTCGGCAACGAACGCGCGCACCAGCTTTTCGTCGTCGACGCCCAGAGAACCGATCACATGGGAAAGGCTCCCCGACTCGAGCTTCTTCCTGAGCAGGATTTTTCGCCCTTGCGCGGCGGCGACGTTATCCCAATCCCCGACTGAAATCGCGGCGCCTTCCTCCAGCGTTTCCCGCCGCCATTCTTCATAGACCGAAATTAATGGTGTGGCGGAGATGGACATGGCCGGTTCAGGCAACCATCTCGTTCGCGAGCTCTGGCTTTTGGACACCCTGCTGGAGCATCTCGGCCCACGTGTCGCGCAGAATGCGCACACGACCAAGGACATCCACGAGTCCCGCCTTGTCCTTCTGGACGTTGCTCTCCTGCAGCCGGCGGTCCATGTAGCCGTAGAGACGGCGAAGATGGATGGCGATGTCCCCGCCGTCGCGCATGTTCAGCGACAGGCTCAGCTCATTGATGATGGCCTGCGCCCGAAGGATGTTGTTGTTGACCGCGAGGTTGAACTCCAGCGGGTCCTCGAGATCGAAGCCGCGGAGTCCTTTTTCCAGGAACCCGATGGCGCCGTCGAAAAGCATCAGGACCAAGGTGCCGGGGGACGCCGTCTGGGTCGCCACCTGACGATAAGACTGCCAGGGATTCTTCGAGATCATCGTCGAATGGGTCAGAGAAGGTTTTTGAGTTTGATGGCGAGCAACTGCGAGATGCGGTCGATGCCTTCCTTCGGCGGATAGTTCAGGTTGGACACGAGTTCGCGGCCGCGTTGCACGACTTCCGGCCTCGCATCAGGCAGGCTGTGGAGCTTTTCCTCGAGCTTCTGCGTGCTCGAGAAATCGACGGACGACTCGGTTGACTGGCCGGGGCGCAGGGCCGGTTTTCCCGACGGGGTCGGGTTTACAGGCTGCGAACCATAGTTGGATCGGATTTCCATACGTTCACTTTCAGGCAAGCGTTAGATTGGCCTACTGCCCAATTTTCACCCTTACCTATTTGATCGGAGCTTGGTGAAAAGTCTTTAGCGGTTTCCGGCCTGACGGCCCGGAATTGTCCCCAGGAGCGTCGTTACGGCGTAGCGCCCGAAGCGGGTCGGGGAATCAAGCACGGACTGGGAATCGAAAGGCGTCGTTCCGGGCCCCTTCAACGAGGATTGGAAAAAGCGCCGCGCGCCGCTCGCAACCGCCGGATTTCCCGCGTCGAGGACCTCGTCAACCGACCAGAGGATCCGCCCGGACTGGACCTCCACGAGGGAAAGCCTCAAACCAATGGACAACGGCGGAAACGCCGAAAACTGGGTCAAGTCGCCGAAGAGCACCGCATCACAGCCGGTTTGGTAGCGGATGGATTCGAGCACCCCAGCCGGCAACTCCTGCACAAGACGCAGCTTCGGACGACCGGTCCAACGCGCAAGATCGGCGGCCGAGACTTCTACCGCTTCGACCAGCCCTGAGGCGCCCAATTGGGGAGCGAGCAAAGGCCCGATCGTCGATGCGCCGGCCTCAAGCCCGGGCCGGTCCCCCGCCGCGGTCAGCGGCAAGACGGCAACCCGCCGCACCGTGGCAGGCAGGGTCTCCGCGCTGCGATGCACGTTGGAGGGCTTGTAGGATTCTCCGCTGACCGGGTCGCCGGACGGAAGCGTCCGGCATCCGACAAGAGCCAGGGCGCCAAACAGCGCGAATAAACTAAAGAGGCCGTTGCGCATGGATGAGTTCGAGGAAGTCCAGATTGCGCCCCAGCCACGGACCGAGACGGAGTTCGAGCAATTGGGAGAAGCCGATGATGTCCTCCTCGCCGCCAAGGATCCGTTCGGCGTCGGAGACGATGCCGCCGAGAAGTTCCCAATGCTCGCGGAACGATCCCTGCCCGCTGGTAATTTCATCGATCGACACTCCCCACAGATCCTTGAGAAAACCAAGCCCAAGCATCGGTGTCCTGAAGGCCGGCGCCAGATTCAGCCAGAGCGAACGGGCCACCGGCCAGTCGTTGATCAGGACCAGCATGGAGGCGGCGTCGACTTCGCTGATGAGGGACAGGATTTGGCGCCGCGCCGAAGCGAGGACTTCGCCGCCCAGGGCGCCGGTCGTCACAGTCTCCACTTCCAATCGCTGGAAACCGGACACGTCGGGAAGCAGGAGGAGGTTGAACACCTCCTCGCCGTCCACCACCACGCGCGAAATGACCCGTCCGAGCTTCAGGGCGACGGTGCCCAGATGGCCCAGGACCGCGCCGAGCGGAAGGGTCGAGGCGTTTTGGATGCCAACGGGCGCACCGTCCAGGGTGACGACGGGAATTACGGCGGACTGGCGGGGCGT
>Ga0163144_10003259_pt1 | contig 37029 bp, 34 predicted proteins | sample OliLak19BULKMAT1_FD_123175 | JGI IMG/M metagenome (GOLD analysis project Ga0163144, IMG submission 123175) | Freshwater microbial mat bacterial communities from Lake Vanda, McMurdo Dry Valleys, Antarctica - Oligotrophic Lake LV.19.BULKMAT1 | ecosystem: Environmental > Aquatic > Freshwater >...
ATACTTGATTCGGTCACGTTTCCACTAACGGTGCTGAACGCATGGTTGTATCCGGTGGGGCTGGGCTATCATGCGCTTCACCACATGTTCCCGCAGATTCCCTATCATAATATGGGGAAGGCGCATCGCTGGCTGATACAGACCCTGCCGGAAAATCACCCGTACCGGCTGACGGTGGTGACGGGATATTTCAGCGCAATCAGGCAGTTGCTGTTGCGAAAATTCTAGCTGCGCTATTAATGCAACAGGGTGCGTCATACCGGGATTTTCTATAAATAATCTAGAATATTAAGCATTTAGTTAAAATTTTATAATCTTTTTTTAACCTCCACTTGCTATGACTCAAAGTAATATAAGTGGGGGATAGCTTATGAGATATGCATCGAAATTAATCAGCAGCACTGTGTTGGGCTCACTGGTGTTTGCATCGCCAACAATGGCAAATGAAGAAATGGATACCAAGGATTTGCTGAACCTCTCTCTGGAGCAGCTCTCCAATATTGAGGTCACGTCCGTATCGAAGAAATCGGAAAAGGCCAGCGAGGCTGCGGCTGCGATCTTCGTAATCACACAGGACGATATCCATCATTCGGGCATGACTTCCATCCCTGAACTGCTGCGCATGGTGCCCGGTCTTAACGTGGCACAGGCTGGTTCCCATCAATGGGCCGTAACCTCACGCGGCTCCAACGACCAGTTCGCCAACAAGCTGCTGGTGCTGATCGACGGTCGCACCGTCTATACCCCCTTATTCTCCGGGGTATTCTGGGATACGCAGGATACACCGCTGGAAGATATTGAACGCATCGAAGTTATTCGCGGCCCGGGCGCAACCCTGTGGGGCGCCAACGCGGTTAACGGCGTAATCAACATTATCACCAAGAGCGCGAAAGATACGCAGGGCGGATTTGTTTCGCAGTCGGTGGGGAATCAGGTCAATTCGCTTACGACCGTTCGTTATGGTGCTAAAATGGGCGACAATGCGCATGTACGCATGTATGCCAAGAATGACGATTATGAAGAATTCCAGACCTTAGCCAATACCGGCGCTAAGGATTCGTGGAATAAAAAGCAGGGCGGCTTCCGCGCCGACTGGAAAACGGGCGATACCGAATCCTTCACCTTCCAGGGTGATTTCTACCGTGCCGAAGAAAAGAACCAGCTTAACCTGCCGCTTTCCGGCGGTGCGTTTGTGAACGTGGTTACCAATGACGAGACTGACGCGGGCGGAAACATACTGGGCCGCTGGGATCATAAGTTCTCCAAAGATTCCAACGTGACGCTGCAGATGTATTACGACGATGCGCGCCGCGACAACTATACTTATTATGCAAAGATACAAACGTTCGATACCGACTTCCAGCATATATGGACGGCTTTCCAAGGGCAGGAAATCGTGTGGGGCGGCGGGTTCCGTCTGATCAAGAGCTCGACCACGCCGACGGATTATATCGCCTTTACGCCTAACGACCGCACAGACAATCTGTTCAGTACCTTCGTGCAGGATAAGATTACCCTGATGCCGAATGAACTGTTCCTGACACTGGGTACGAAACTTGAGCATAACGATTATAGCGGCTTCGAAGTAGAGCCGAGCGCCCGCCTGTCGTGGCTGGTCGATGATAAGCAGACCATCTGGAGTTCGGTATCGCGTGCGGTACGTGCGCCCAGTATTTCTCAGGCTGACCTGCAGCTCGTAGTGGCTACGCTGGCACCTGGCGCTATGGCGGCGCGTATCGGTGACAAAACGTCCAAATCGGAAGAGCTAACGGCGTATGAGCTGGGGTATCGTATCCAGCCGGCTCCAAACGTATCGCTCGATGTTGCGGCCTTTTACAATGATTATACCCGCCTGATCCTTGGCGGAACGGGGCCGGTAACCGGACCGTTTACCAACTCCATCGGCGTTGGTTATGTGTTAGTCAATGTGCTGCCGGTCAATGCAGGCACGGCGCATTCATGGGGCATGGAAACGTCGGCCAAGTGGAACCCGAGCAAGTCGGTTGAGCTTACGGCTGGCTATTCGTTGCTTCAGTTGAAATTCGACCAGTCCGATCCTTTCGGATTCTCGTTCACCGGCAAGACGCCGCAGCAGCAGTTCAACGTGCGTTCGGCTATTCAGTTGCCGCATGATGTTGAGTGGACTTCAGCGATGTATTATGTTGATCAGCTGACCGGTCTTGGGATTAAAGAATACTACCGACTGGATACGAAGCTATCGTGGAAGCCGCTGCCATCGCTGGAGTTGTCGCTGGTAGGCCAGAATCTTATTGATAACAGTCATCAGGAATTCTCTGGCTTCCTGTATCAGAACGCAACACAAGTACCGCGCAGCATTTACGGAAATATTACCTGGAAGTTTTAGTTTGTGATCAAACGCCTTTTATTAGTTGCGCTTGCAGCCTGCGTTGTAGCTTCGATTGCTGCAACGCAGCGCGCTTACGCGGGTGATAATAAGGAATATCTGGTCAAAGCCGCTTTCATTTATAACTTCGTCAAGTTTGTGGAATGGCCTGACGGCAAGGCGATCAGCAAACAATCCAACATCGATATCTGCGTGCTCGGCGACAGCCCGATACTCGGCGCAGGCAATGTCTTCAAGGCAGCGTCCACACCGAAACTGGCATTAGCGCTGGTACAGGAAAACAACATCAAGAATATTGCGGCGCATTGCCACGTCGTATTCATCAGTAAAGCGGAGCAGGGCAGGCTGGGAGATACGATAGCATCGCTTAAAGGCGCGCCGGTTCTGACCGTCAGCGATATGGACGGGTTTGCCGAAAATGGCGGCATGATCGGTTTCGTGACGAGCGACGGTAAAATTAAAGTCGTGGTGAACACCAGGTCGGTATCGTCAGCAGGCATGCGCGTAGACGCGCAGCTGCTCGAAATCGCCCTGAAAGTCATCGATAAGTAGGCGCGTATGCAACTGCTTAAAAACACCTCCATTAAGCGCCGCCTCACCTCCATCATTATGGCCATCAGCTTTATCTCGGTGGTGCTGACGACACTCACGATTTCGATTATCGGTGTCTATTCGATACGGAATAATCTGCTTCAGGAGTTGGGTGTCACCGCGTCCATCGTGGGCGACCGGAATACGGCGGCCCTGCTCTTCAATGACGATAAACAAGCAGACAACAACCTCAACGTATTCAGCGTCAATCCAGTGATTGTACAGGCGTGCCTGTACAATGAGGCAGGCGCTTTATTCGCGCGCTATGTCAGCCACAAATACCAAAGCACTACGCAATGCCCGACCGACCTGATTGAGCGTGAAATTATCGGTGAGGACCGGATTATGCTGATGCAGCCTATTGTAAAAATGCAGGACAAGATCGGATCCATTTATCTTGAATCGACGCAGGAGCAGATTGTTAACTATATCAACCGGCAGATATTGATTGCCACCTCGGTTACCTTTGCGGCCCTGATCGTATCGTACCTGCTGGCCATCAATCTGCAGAAGGCGATTTCGCGCCCGATCCTGAACCTTGCGGAAACGGCCCATCAGGTTTCGATTCGCAAGGATTATAGTATTCGCGCCAAACTGATCGGTGATGTTGGGAAGGAATTTAACAACGAGCTGGTGATCCTGACCAATTCATTCAACGACATGTTAACGGAGATAGGTGCGCGCGATCAGCAATTGAAGCAAAAAAACACCGAACTCGAACGCGCCAAGGACGTGGCGGAAGGCGCCAACCGCGCCAAATCGCAGTTCCTCGCCAATATTTCGCATGAATTGCGCACACCACTGAACGCTATCATCGGATTCTCCTCCATCCTGATGAACCAATTGTTCGGACCGCTGGGTGATCAGAAATACATGGAATACTCGAAAGATATCAATGAATCCGGCACACATCTGCTCGACATCATCAATGACATTCTCGATTTATCGAAAGCCGAAGCCGGCAAGCTGACGCTGAATTACGAAGAAGTCCATGTCGGCAAGGCGATCAACAAATGTATTACCATTCTTTCGGAGCGCGCCGAGAAGGGGAAGGTCACCATCTCCCACAGCGTACCGAAAATGCTGCCGCCGCTGGTCGCCGATCGCCTGCGCTTTATCCAGATATTGCTGAACATCCTGTCCAACGCCGTGAAGTTCACGGAAGAGGGCGGCAAGGTGCATATCGAAGTGCATACCAAAGCTGTCGGTGAAGAAATTACGCATTTCGTGGTGACAATGCAGGATACCGGCATCGGCATGACGCATGAGGATATCGACAAGGCCTTCCAGAGCTTCGGCCAGGTCGATAGCGGCCTGAACCGCAAATACGAAGGCACCGGCCTCGGCCTGCCGCTGACCAAGAAACTGATGGAGCTGCATCAGGCCGAAATCAGTATTGATAGCGAGCTGGGCAAAGGCACGCTGGTCACCATGACATTCCCGGCCCTGCCGCCCGCAGGCGTGGATTACCGTCCCAACGATTAGTAATGGTTATTGGGATTGCGTGGCGGCACGCATTGTGGGGTTCCGAAATCTTTGCCGTTGCAATCAATTCCCATCGCCAGTAATTGCTGTTTTCGTTCACTGGGCTGGCAGGCAGCTGTCATTAAAATGACAGCAATGAGCGCTAATTTATACATGGTGTCATTTCTCCGTACTAGATAGGTTGGTGTTTTACTGATAGTAGGAGTGACCCTAGCGAATTGGTCATAATGATGCGATCATGGTAGCGCTGCTGATGCATATATTTTCTGTAAAAATGTGTAGGATTGAAAATTCACATGGAATTTTTATAATGCATTGTTATATATGTTAAATATTGATATTATAGCGCAAGGGGGCGCTACGAGGCGGCAAGGGTGTTAAGTATTTGCCGCAATCTGTGCCTGCGCGGGACGGTGTGGCAAATTTATCGCTTGAGTTTAAATAAAGTTTTAACTTTTGCCGCGTAAAGTTAGGATGAAAAGAACCAGTATAAAGAGGCACCACCTTGAAACAAATTTACACCGAATCCATTCTGTTGATCGAACGTCTTCACCGTCGTTTTCTTGATGTTGTTAAAACCGAGCTGGATCGCTTGAAGATTGACGATATCAACAACGTGCAGACGCTGATTCTTTACAACATCAGCAGCGAACAGCTGACCATCGGTGAGTTGACCAATCGTGGTTACTATCTCGGTTCCAACGTGTCGTACAATGTGAAGAAGCTTGTTGAGAATGCTTATCTGGTGCAGGAACGTGCGCCGCACGATAAACGCTCCACCCGCATCCGCCTGTCGGACAAGGGCCTTGAGCTGTGCAAGAAAGTTGATGAGCTGTATCAGCGCAATGTTGATCTGGCGTCTAAGGAACTCAATGTAACCTCTCTGGTTGAGCTGAACAAAACTCTGTCGACGCTCGAACGCTTCTGGACGGATTACATCAATAATATCTACAAGGTGAAATAGTCCTTTGATGTTATGGCGGGTCACGACAAAAAACTCGATGAACCTGCCAATCGCCGTTATTTCGATGATGATACTGTCGCATTGCGCGACGAGTTAGCCACTTGGCAACTTGAAAAACCCAACCCTGAACTACCTTCCACATTAACCAGCCCTCTCTTAAAAAAACCAGCCATTGATCTGATGGTCGCGGGCTATCGTGAGCTGGTTAAAGGCTTTGATGACGCCCTCGTGAAGTGGGGCGATTTCCGTAAGGATACGACACGGCGCAAGGCCCGACAGTCAGTGCCTGCTTTGCGGCTTAAACACGCGCTGTCCGAGTGTGAACAGGTGCGGGACTATGTCCACGGCATGGCCGCCAGCGAACAGCTTGATCAGGACGGTGAGCGGGGACGGCGTCTTGATATAGCCCATTACCTGATGGGGAGTATGGTGATCCGTGCCATTATGACGGCGCAGGAAATCGGTATTACGCCTGCCAATGTCGAAAGGGATTTTTTCTAGGACGCCTGCTGCAATTCCGGCGTCTCGCTGCCGAACAGTTGCAGCAACAGGTGCAGCGCATTGCCGCGTTGGCCGCTCAAATCCGGGTTAGCTTTAAGAAGTGCTTCGGCGTCGCCGCGCGCATGTTCCAGTAATTCCCGGTGCTCAAGCAGATCCATGAATATGAAACGTGGCAGGCCGCTCTGGCGTGAGCCGAGAAGATCGCCGCCGCCGCGTATCTGTAAATCGGCTTCGGCGATGGCAAAGCCGTCCTCGCTGTCGCGCAAGGTGGACAGGCGCATGCGCGATATTTCACTCACATGGTCGGAACAGAGCAGCACGCAGGATGATTGCTTATTGCCGCGCCCGACGCGCCCGCGCAACTGGTGCAGCTGCGACAGGCCGAAGCGCTCGGATTTCTCAATGACCATGATGGTGGCGTCGCGTACATCCACTCCGACTTCCACCACGGTGGTGGCGACCAGCAGGCGCGTCTGCCCGCTGGCAAAGCGTTTCATCTCGGCGTCGCGGTCTTCGGATTTCATGCGCCCATGCACGATGCCGACGCAATTGCCGAAGCGCGTCAGGAATTCGGTGTAGCGCGTTTCGGCGGCGGCGATGTCGTTTTCCGGCGTTAGCACCAGTTCACCTTCGATGACCTTCTCGTCGATCATCGGGCAGATCCAGTAGATTTTCTCGCCTTTGAACAGCGCGGCTTTCAGGCGCTCCATCACTTCATCGAAACGCGATTGCGGTACGACGCGCGTGGTAATCGGCAACCGTTCGGCGGGTTTTTCGCGCAGCATCGAACATTCCATATCGCCGTACAGCGTCATGGTCAGTGAGCGCGGAATCGGCGTGGCCGTCATGTGCAGCAGGTGCGGGGAGTTGCCCTTGGCCATCAACGCCATGCGCTGCGACACGCCGAAGCGGTGCTGCTCGTCGATCACCACCAGCGCGAGATTTTTGAACACTACTTGTTCCTGAAACAGAGCATGTGTACCGACCACAATGCTATGCGTTCCATCAGCAATGCCTTCGAGCACTTCGCGCCGCGCCTTGCTCTTGACGCTGCCGGTGAGCAAGGCGACGCTGATGCCAAGCGGCGCGGTAAGACGTTTCAGTGTATCGTAATGCTGCTGGGCGATGATTTCGGTGGGCACCATCAGCGTCGTCTGCAATCCCTGTTCGACGGTGCGCAGCATGGCCAGCAACGCCACTACGGTTTTGCCGCTGCCGACATCGCCCTGCAGCAACCGTCCCATGCGCTTGCCGGATGCCATATCGGTGTAAATTTCCTGCAATACCTCTTTCTGTCCTCCGGTGAGTGTGAAGGGCAGGGAGGCGATCAGCGGTTCGGTCAGTTTGCCGCTGCCTTTGATGACCGGGCCGGACTGCTGGTGCATGTTGCGCCGTAGCATGGCAAGGTAGAGCTGGTTGGCTAGCATTTCGTCATAGGCGAGCCGCTGCCGCGCCGGTGCAACAGGCTGAAGCTCTTCGGGCGACATGGGGTGGTGCACCTGCGTCAATGCGCCTTTCCATGACGGCCAGTTGCGCGATTTCATGAGGTCGGGGGCAATCCATTCCGGCAATTCGGGCAGTTTCTCCAAAGCAATTTCGATAAATTTGGCGATACGGCGGGAAGTCAGCCCAATGGTCAGCGGATAAACCGGTTCGGGCTTCTGCACCTCTGACAGTTTATCGACGGTCGCGATGATGTCGGGATGCGTCATCTGGAGGTTGTACTCAAAATGCTCGATGCGTCCTGAAATGACGCGCTTGCTGCCTACCGGCAGCGCTCCCTTGATGTATTCCTCACGCGCATGGAAGAAGACGAGCAGTATCTCGCCGGTCTCGTTGGAACACTCGACCTTGTAGGGCTTCTTGCTGGCACGACGCGTGGGCGGCGGGGGAAGGTGGGCGTCCACCGTGACCACGAAGGTACCGATGGCCCCGTCCGGCGCTTCGCGCAAGGGGCAGGTGAAACGACGATCCACCAGCCCGACCGGCAGGTGGAACAGCAGGTCGCGCACGCTGGGCAGCCCGCCGCCGGACATAGCGGTAGAGGCGGGCAGCAGGCGCTGCAACGCCTGCGACATAGCGCCGCCAACGCCTTTAATCCGCGTGATGGACGAGTATAGAAAGTAAAGAGATTCATTACGCATAACAGCAATTTAAGACTATTTGAGTAAAAATACAAATCGGGAAAGTTGCGTCGCACCCTTTCCCTGGCAGCCCGCATTGAAACACGGTTGACCCTGCCGGGTAATCGTTCTAGTTTCTCCCAATTGTAAACTTATGTATCTCAGGCTGTTCCTGCCTTTTTATGAAAATCATCCTTCTCGATAATTACGACAGTTTTACCTACAACCTCCTCCACTATATTGCGGAGCTGGGGGCGGAGGTGACTGTGTATCGTAATGACAAAATTACCGTGAAGGAGCTGGTGGCGCAGAAGCCCGATGGCATCGTGATTTCGCCGGGGCCGGGCACACCTAAGCAATCGGGCATTTGTCTGGAATTGATCAAGGAAGCGTCGGGGAGGATTCCGATATTCGGGGTATGCCTCGGTTTGCAGGCGATTGGCGAAGCGTTTGGCGGTAATGTTGTGCGCGCGCCGGTGCCGATGCACGGCAAGGTCAGTGAGATTTACCATGAAGCCCGCACCGTATTCAAAGGCCTGCCGATTCCGTTCAAGGCAACGCGCTATCATTCGCTCATCGTTGATCGCGGCACGCTGCCGGAATGCCTTGAGGTCACGGCGATTACCGCCGATGACGGGTTGATCATGGGTCTGTCGCATAAGCAGCACAACACGCACAGCGTGCAGTTCCATCCCGAAAGCATTGCCTCGGAATACGGGCATGAGATTATTTCCAATTTCATGAAAGGCATCTAGGGCGCATGGTTGATCACGCAATGCTTCCTATTATGGCGATTCTGGCCGACGGCAAGAATCTGCAGCATGATTCCGCGGTACGCGCGTTTCAGATTATCATGAGTGGCGGCGCCACTCCGGCGCAGATGGGCGCGTTTTTAATGGCGCTGCGCGTCAAGGGCGAAACGGTGGATGAAATCACGGCAGGTGCCATCGCCATGCGTGCCAAAGCAAAGCCGGTGAAGGCGCCCGCGGGGGCCATCGATACTTGCGGCACGGGCGGCGACGCGCGTGGTACGTTTAATATTTCCACCGCAACGGCATTCGTGCTGGCGGGCTGCGGCGTGCCGGTAGTCAAACATGGCAATCGCTCAGTATCGTCTCAGTCCGGCTCAGCCGATGTACTTACTTTTCTGGGCGTCAATATTGAGGCGGAAGTACCCGCCATTGAACGCTGCATTGACAAGGCCGGGATATGCTTCCTGATGGCTCCCAAGTTCCATCCGGCCATGCGCCATGTCGCGCCGATACGGCAGGAGCTGGGAGTGCGCACGATCTTTAACCTGCTTGGCCCGTTGTCGAATCCTGCCAAACCGGATTTTCAGTTGCTGGGCGTTTATTCTGCCGCACTGGTCGAGCCGTTGGCGCATGTGCTCAAACAGCTCGGTACCAAAGGCGCATGGGTTGTGCATGGCAGCGACGGGCTGGATGAATTGTCGCTTTCCGGGTCGTCAAAAGTGGCCGAACTGAAAGACGGAGAAGTGCGTTGCTTTGAGGTGTCGCCGGAAGATGCCGGGCTGCCGCGCGCCTCGATTGATGATATTCGCGGGCGCGATCCGCAATACAACGCTAATGCTTTGATTGAAGCGCTATCAGGGGTTGAAAATGCGTATCGCAATGCCGTGGTCTATAATGCCGCCGCCGGTTTGCTGATTGCCGGAAAAGCAGCCGACCTCAAAGAGGGCGCTATCATGGCCAAAGAGGCCATCGATTCCGGCCGCGCCCATTCGGCACTCAAAAAACTGGTCGAATTCAGCAACCAGCGCTGAGGCTGCGGTATTCATTCAAATCGGTGAGCGGTTGTTCCCTCAGGCTTTTGGCCATGTTCACCAGTTCTTCCGGCCATTGCTTGGTAAAGCTGTTGAAGATGGAATTCGGATCGGCTATCTCGCTCAGCCAGCCTTTGTCGCGTTTCAGGCAGATCAGCGGATAGGATTTTGCAAACGCATAGTGCGCAAACAGCAGATCAACGTAGCGCTGTCCGTCCTGCATAGTGTCAAAGCCGGGCATCTGCCAGCCTTTACACAGCACGGTGCCGGTGCCGAGCTGATGCACGGTGGTGTCGCTTCGCCACTCTCCGCCCAGATAGACGGTATGGCGGCTCATATAGGTGCCGTCATAGCTATCGGGATAGAGTATTCCGTGCACGCCGACGATGGGGTTCAGCGATGCGTAGCGCTGCCAGACATCTTTCATCACGGCGACGTAATCCGGTGGATAGAGAAGGTCGTCGTCGCAGAGGAAGATATCGTCTTCCGGCTGGCAGGGCAGGGAGAATTTCGCGGTATCCTTGAGGTCGGTGGCGGGAAGGTGGCAGCGTACGCGCTCAAAACGTGCCAGTTCCGCCGGGATTTCGGAATATTCGTTCAGTATGAGCTCGATGCGGTCTACTTGCTCGTGCAGGCAGTCAAGGGTGCGTATCAGCGCGCGAGCGCGGGGAGGGTGGGTTGCCATGTGGGCGATGGTCGCCATAAGATGCTCAAAAGCCAGAATATGCTTGCGTGTCGGCGGGGATAATGGCATTCACGATGTACTATTTCAACCCCTTAATCCTATGTCGCATGACGGATACCCTGTCTGAAATCTGTGCGTTAAAGCGCGGGCATATACGCCTGCGTAAAGCAACCGTGCCCGAATGGGTGCTGCTACAGATGCTCAAATTCAATGACGTGCCGCGCGGATTTGCCAAAGCCTTGCAGGCCAAGGCAGACAATGGTGAATTCGCACTGATTGCTGAAATCAAAAAAGCATCCCCCAGCAAAGGCGTGATTCGTGAGGATTTCCACCCGGCAGTGCTGGCGAAAGCCTATCAGGAGGGCGGTGCGGCCTGCCTGTCTGTGCTCACCGATGTGCCGTATTTTCAGGGTAACGACCAGTATCTGATGCAGGCGCGCGAAGCCGTGCAGCTGCCGGTGCTGCGCAAGGATTTCATGCTCGAACCTTACCAGGTGATGGAATCGCGGGCGCTGGGGGCTGATTGCATATTACTGATCATGGCGGCGCTGGCTGATGCGCAGGCCGCCGAGTTGGAAGCCGCCGCTGTCGAGCTGGGCATGGACGTGCTGGTGGAAGTGCATGACGAAGCCGAATTGCAGCGCGCGCTTAAGCACCTCAGATCAACGCTGATTGGCATCAATAACCGTAACCTGAAAACGCTGGCGGTGGATATTGCCACCTCGGAAAAGCTGGTAAAGCTGTTACCACCGAATATCCACAGCGTATGCGAAAGCGGCATTACCACCCATGCCGACCTGCTGCGTATGAAAAAATCGGGGATTTCCCGGTTTCTAGTGGGGGAATCGCTGATGCGCGAGAAGGATGTGGCCCATGCCACCCGCCGCCTGCTTGGCCTTGGAAAATAAAGCCTTTTACAACTTTCAGCCTTTGGGCGTATTTTGACCTTGTGTTTTTGGCTGATTTTGCTACGTTTCCGCCTCCAAATACGAAAAAATCCACGCTTTTTCAGTATTTACGCACCCGTAGCTCAGCTGGATAGAGCATCAGACTACGAATCTGAGGGTCGGGCGTTCGAATCGCTCCGGGTGCACCATTATCTCCTTAGTCATTGCGAATGATCGCTTAAGCGCGGGTTGCTATAACAGGCATATCCGGTGAGGGTGCATTATAGGCTGCGGTTAAGCCGTTGGTGGATTTGCGCAGCAATATTTTATCGAGTGATCTCTTAGGGTCGATCAGGTGCGGGTGGGCATTATCCTGTCCCACTTTCTCCGCGGCCATGGCCATGGCGAGGTGGGCGGAGTGGTAGTGGTCCATGCCTTTGATATAGCCGGTAAGGAATCCTGCCGTGGCAGCGTCCCCGGCACCGAGGCGCGTTTTTTCCTCGCCGATATTGACCGGATCTATGGGCTTTACCTTATACGCCGTGACTAGCAGCGCCGGTTTATCCGCACGCGTAATCAGCGCCACCTGTTCTTTGGGGCAGGGCATATTCCATTTTTCAAGCGTTTTGCAGCAGAATGCCGCCTGTATTTCTTCGACTACTTTGTCCAGCTGCTCGTCGGTAACGGGGCGCTGCGCCGATATGTCGCAGATGCGGCAGAATTCCGTATCGCTGCCGATGACGACGTTGGCGCTGGGGAGTAGCCCCCGGAATGTCTGTGCGTCGGTTGCGCCGTAATTGGCGTGCGTGGGCAATGCGAGCACCAGCTCTTTTTTATGAATCCAGCGCAGGCGCAGGACTTCATCGGTGAGGGTCTGGCTGAATTTTTCCGTGAGCGAGCCCGGCAGATAGACGATGTCACTGTCCCTGATGCTCTTCTCGAGAAGGTCGCTATTCTCCGGTTGCTTCAGCAATGTTCGCAACGCCACCGGGCCGGTGCCCGGATAAGTCAGGATGGTGTTATGGCCGTTATCATAGCTGATGACATGCGAAACCGCGTTTTTTTGCTCCTCGTCCGGCGGCCATTGCTCGGTCAGCAGTTTGATTTTTGCTTTCTTCAGCGCGTCTTTGACAATCGGGCCAAAGGCGTCGTCTGCCGCAAGACCCATGATGCTGATATCGACCTTGTCGCCCATCATCTTTTTCAGCGTCCACAGCGTAATCGCCGTTGCGCCGCCGAAGGTTGTATCCTGCGGCTTGTTGGCGCGCAGCAGGCGTTCATGCAGCGCCTCGTCAATCATGCGTTTTTGTCCGGATTCCAGATCGTATTCGCCGATCAGTGACGGCAGTTTGGCGGCAGGAAGTAAATTGTCGGTAATCAGCATGTCGACGGCAAATAGTTTTTTGACTTTGGCGTCTTTGACATCAAGGCCCGGTTCGGACTCGGGGTCGTCATTCGCAGGGAAGGGCAATAATTTCGGCATGGGTTCTTCATGCGCGAGGAAATGTCCGTTTAGCCCGTGCTGTTCATATCCGTATTCACCTATCCGCATCGTGGCGCCGGGCGCAATTTTGAGTTTACCAAGGGTATCGGCGTCCAGATAATCGGAGGGCTTGAAACTGACTTTCTCCCGGCTCATGTTGAATGCCAGCAGCACGGTCTGCTCGTCGGTTTCGCGCACTATCGCCAGAATAGGCTCCGGTGTATCCAGCACCCGCGTGTTGCCGATGCTTAAGGCGGGATTCAGTTTACGCTCTTCCAGCAACTCGCGGGTGAAGTTGAGCATTGATTCCGCTTCCTGTTCCTGCAGGTTCACGGCGCGGGAGTAATGTGCAGCAGCAACGGGAAGGTAGGGATTGTTCGAGGTAGAGAATCCGGCATTTGTCTTAGTAGAGTCCCATGGCGGAGGCGTGCGCGCGCCATCGCGGCAGCGTTCATCGACAAGATCCTTGCGCTCGTCCAACGGTATATCTTCGGGGATGCGCGCCTGTGGCAATCCGAGTTCTTCGCCCTGAAATATGCAGAGGCTTCCCGGCAGGGCAACATTGAGCGCCATAAGCTGACGCACAATCGTACCGCGCAGTTCCTGCGGCGCGTCGGCGGTCATGCGCGTCGCGGCGCGCGGGAAATCATGGTTGCTGGGATTATTGCAGAAGCCGCCATCCGGCGACAGCTCCATACTTTCCCGAATCATGTGTTTCAGCCTGCCTGCGGTGGGGTATTGATACCAGAAGCGGATAAGGCCTTCCGTATAGCAGGTATCCAGCCCCGTTTTGGGGTCGAGATATTCTTTTGCGACATGCATGGAGTTGCCGCCGCCTTCGCGCCCGGCGATCACTTCGCCTATGGCCGACTTTTTAGTGGGGTAGCTGTCCAGCATTTTCCGTATTTTTCCCACCAGATTAACAGTGGCAGGCTGACACATGCTGTGTTGCATATACTGTCTTCCCCAGCGTTCGTCATTCGAGTCGTGTTCGCCCATCCATGGGTTGTCGCGCATCTGGGGGTCGTAATTGGCAAAGGGAAGAGCATCCAGACGCAGGCCGTCAACGCCTTTATCCAGCCAGAATTGCATCTCACTGCGTTTTTCCGTGTCTTTAATTACGGCATTAAAATCATCACCCGGGGTGAAAGGCTTCCCGATGATGGCATCCTGTGTGGCGGGGTCGTTCAGATTAAGTGCAGGCTGACTGCTGTTGAAATGGCGCAGGTAATATTGCTTGCGCTTGTCGTCGAAGCTCCATGCCGAGCCGCCGAATACCGATTTCCAGTTATTCGGGGGGAGGCGGTTGCCGCCTTCCATTTTACCATCGTGCCAGACATAGCGGTTTTCATAGCCCGCCACCTTGTCGCGGCTTTTCTGAAACCAGTCATGCTCGTGCGAAGTGTGGCACATCACAAAATCGGTATAGACGCGCAGGCCCCGTTTGTGGGCTTCCTTAAGCAGCACGTCGAAATCATCATCGGTTCCGAATTTATTGCCGATTTTCCGGTAGTCGGTGATGGCGTATCCGCCGTCGCCTTCCTTACCTTCGGGAGAAAGGAAGAATGGTGATATCCAGATGGCATCAACATGCAGACTTTTGATATAGTCGAGTTTTGCGGTGATGCCTTTCAGGTCGCCGTGGCCGTCCCCGTCCGCATCATGGAAGGATGACGGGTAAATCTGATAGATAACCTCGGACGGGCGGTTCTGTTGCTTAGTCTCTGACATGGAAAAACATGATATAAACGGTCCCTGTAGTGCTGCTATTTCTACGGTAACTCTCCCGGACAGAAGCGTTACTGTGACAAGCAGCTATTTTTTTTGTATAAGGCTCATAGTATCCGTTCGTTAAAATTATTCAACAATTGAATGGGCGTCCTCCGATAGCGGAGAAAATTAATTATTTGTTATATATAGATAAAATATGAGAATACGTTTTTTCTTTATACTATTTATTGTTTGCCTGCCCTTTGTCTTAATGACAATGCGCCGGTCAGGGCCTGAGATGCAGTATATCGAGGTGAATGGATTGGTGCGGTCTTACCTGCTGTTTGCACCCGAAAGCGATCAGGCAAAGCAGCCGATGCCGTTGGTCATCGCGTTGCACGGCGCAGGCGGGAGCGCAAAACTCAATGAAGAACTCACCCACTTGAGCAGGTTAGTGGAGACGCGGAAGTTTATCCTGGTGCATCCCAACGGTACGGGGCCGCATAAGACATGGAATGCGGGAAATTGCTGCGGGCATGCGTTTCACCGCGACATTGATGATGTGGCGTTCATCCGAGAGCTGATTGACTCCCTGAAAACCAAGTATGCCATCGACCCGGATCGTATTTTTATCACGGGAACGTCTAACGGTGCGAAGATGGCGTATCGGCTGGCCTGCCGCTTACCCGGAATTGCTGCCATCGGGTCGGTGGCGGGTAGTATGGATGAAGCGGACTGCGAGCCGCAATCTCCCGTCCCGGTAATAGCGATACATGGCACCGCAGACGACTTCGTGCCGTTTAAAGGCGGAATACCCAGAAGGAAAGAGCTTCCTCCCCGTGTCGACAATTCGGTCGAAGCTTCCATTGATTTCTGGGTGAGGCATAATCAATGCACGCAGCATTCTCGGCATTTGCAGAAAAAGGGGATTATCCGGGATGGCTATACCAGCTGCAATCGAAAGGCGGATGTGGTGCTGTATTCTATTGTAGGCGGCATGCATGTATGGCCTGATCCGAACCATATGGGTATAGATGCTCCCTCCCGGAAAATTTCTGCGTCAGAAACGATTATCGATTTTTTCCTGAGCCATCCCCGCCAGCCATGATATAGTTCAGCTTGAATTCTACTGCGAAGCGGTTAGCCTGCGGTTTGGCAGCGCACTCATAATATATAAGGGATTATCTGATGTTCAAGAAGGCTCCTTTATGTGCCACCGCGCTCTTACTGCAGCTTATGGCGCCTGCCTATAGCACCCCGGTGCCTGTCAAAACCAATGTTCTTTTCATTCTCGATAATTCAGGCTCGATGTGGCAACGCGTCGATGGTGAACCCAAAGTCGAATCAGCCAAAAAAATTCTGAGCGATGTGCTGAATGAACTGCCGCCGGATTCCAAGCTTGGGTTGATGACCTATGGCCATCGCCGCAAGTCTGATTGCAAAGATATTGAGCTGGTATCCCCCATCGGTTCCGAAACAGGCCCTGCCATTGCTAAAAGAGTAAATGCATTTAAGCCGAAAGGCAGAACGCCGATTGCCGCCTCACTGACGCTGGCAGCCGAAGCATTCAAGGGCGTCGATGGCGCCAAAATGATTGTGCTTATTACGGACGGTGGCGAAGAATGCAACGGTGATCCCTGCGCTGCGGCAAAGCAGCTCGCGGCAAGTGGTCTGGTGGTAAAAATCAATGTCGTCGGATACAGCCTTAACCTGGATAAAACCAAGCGTGATGAGGTGGAATGCATTGCTAAAGAAGGTAAGGGCCGGTTCTTTGAGGTGCATGACAAAAAGTCACTCTTTGCAGCCATGATGGAAGTGAAAAAAGAGATTGTCTCACCGGAAGTCCAAACCGCTACTGTAGCGAAAGTTGAAACGGTGACGACAACGGCCCCAGTAGTTTCTGTGCCGCTGCCATCTTCCGCCGTAAAGCCCAATGAAGTGAATTTATTGTTGTCGTCCGAAGGCGGCAGGGTCGCCCTGTCGTCCACAGCCGGTTGGGAAAATGTCATTAACGGCAAGGACCGCAGTTTCATGTGGACATGGACCGGGCAGGAAGTGGTCTTTTCGTTCAAGGACGACAAGCCGGCGAAATTCTCCCGCTTTGCTCTCGGTATTCCCGGCACGCAACCACAAAACGTGAAAGAGTTTGAAGTGCTGGCCTCCGACGTATCCCCGGAAGGCCCGTACCGGATGCTTGGCCATTTCAGAACGCGCAATGCCCTGCAGTTTTCGCTCTATCAGGAATTTACCTTCAATGAGACCACCGCGAAATATATGAAATTCAGGCTCATCTCGAATTATGGCTATGAAATCCAGGGCTGGGGAAATACCCAGATCTACCAGCTCCGGCTGATGGGTACACGGATGTAGCCTACCGGCGGCGGCAATCAGAGATTTCGTATTCCACCAGCCTGTCCAGCTCTTCCCTGGCATTGCGGTATTTATGCCATTCCTCCGCGTCATTGTGTCTGCCGCTGGTGAGAAAGCGTTCCCGCGCCAGTTTTTCTGATGCCTGAAGCATGCCCTCAATGGTTTCCAGCGTAGCCCGTGATACGCGGGGATATCCGGGGGAGGTGGTTGCTCTGTAAATCATTGTTCTGGAATCCATTATCCCTCCAAGAATAATAGAGACATGATCAGGGCGATAAGTCTGGGCAGCTTGTGAGCCCCAGTATTACCGGGTTTAGTGAAGATGGGTTGCATGTATCGTTACCGTATTTTAATTCTAATGAGAATGATTATCGTTTAGTTATTGCAATTAAGAATCATTTGCAATAGAAAAATGGCAATCGCACAACCAAGGGGAAGCATGGGTAAACACGTTAAACAGGATGCGGAAAAACTAGGCGAAGATATTTCCTTTGGTTTGCAGCAAACACTCGCCTGCTGGGCGACTGATTTTATCGATCCGTATGTCAGCAATTGGTTCCAGGCCAAGTATAAGGTCGAGGGAAAGCATGAAGGCAACCTGAAGCATACCTGGGCCGGTGAAATTGTCGGCGACAGTGCTGCATTTTTCGTATTCCTCGGCGTTCAGCGCTACCTTCCCGAACCGATGCACTGGTTTACGCGCTCGGTCAAAAAATGCCTAAATCCTTTTTATGAATGGACAGGCAAAAAAAGCCTGAAATCATGGGCGGATCACCACGGACTCAGTGAGGATTCGGAGACCTACAAGCATAAGCTGGAAGAATGGAAAGAGTTTCAGGCTGACAATTTCGCGCGGTCTTCGGTCATATCGGTCAGCAGTGTTGCGGCTAACGTGGCAACACAGAAGGCCATGGGCAATACGCACAAGCTGTCTGTCATCACGGGAAGCAAGCTGATTGGCGCAGCAATTACCATGGCAACCATGCTCGGATTGCGCATGGCCATTCCTAAAACGACAAAAGAACTGGATGAAGAATTAAGCGCCCGCTATTTCACGCCGCTGATTCGTAAGACGCAGAAGATGATGGGCGCCAAAGTGGAAGAACCTGCCCGCCATACACACAAGGACGGCGAGCATCATCCCCATCATCATGATGAAAAGTCGGAGTATACGCATTCGTTGCATGTGAACGATTACCCGGCGGTAATGGTGAATAGCGAAGAACTCCCCGTGCCCGATGAAATCCTGAAATATTCGCAAAAAATACGCGAAGAAAAAAAATCCCCTGATCCTATGATGGGAAAAAAGTAGCTAATCGGTAACGTAACAGTTACGGCCCTGCTGCTTTGCTTTATAGAGGCGCTCGTCAGCTAACTGGAGTAATTGCCTCCAGTCGAGGGCCTTGTCGCGCCTGCGCTCGGCTACGCCGACACTGGCGGTGACGTGGCGGCCATCGGGCAGCGTGGCCAGATTTTCCTTGTAAAGGCGGTCGAGAAATTCCTTGGCCACCACCATATCCGTACTGGGCAGCATCAATAAAAATTCTTCACCGCCCCAGCGAATGGCGGCGTCCTGCTGGCGAACCGTGGCGCGGATACGTTCTGCCACCGAACGCAGCACATCGTCACCGGCGGCGTGACCGAAGCGGTCGTTAATCTGCTTAAAATGATCCAGATCGAATATCAGCAACATCAGTGGCAGGTCGTGGCGGATGGAGAGTTGAAACTGGCGGTTCAGAATATTGCCGCCAATGCTGCGCGAGAGAAGGCCGGTGAGGTTATCAAACGCCCCGCGCTCAAACAGCTTCAGCATGAGGGTGAGCTGGCTCATCGCCGATAATGCGGACACGCCGAGCACGAGGATCAGCACCCATATGACTTCCAGCGCCGATTGCTGGCCCAGCAACTCCGGCAGCATCTGGAAAAAGAGGCTTAACGCGATTACCAGCGGAACGGAAAGATAAACAATCTCAAACGCGGTCAGCGGAAAAAGTCCGAAAACGGCTACGATAATAAAGGGTGAGTAGAAATACGCCGTAGCCATGGCGAGCGAATACTGGTTTTGCTCATAGTTAAAAATATTATGCGCATAGATAAGAAATACGATGGGCGTCAGGAACAGTATCAGGAGTCTCCGGTAGGTCATCCCCACCGAAGTGGAATCGATACGCAATCCCGCCAGCCAGAAGAACAGGGCGCTGCACAGCATGCGCCCAAAGGCGAGTTCTCCCCAGATCGGCCATGGCATCTTGATAACGTCGATGAATACCCAGCCGAGGCTCAGGACGGCGAAGATGGCAGAGATGCGCTGGATACGAGACAGAATCTCGGTAATGCGCTCATGGGTAAATGACGCTGAATGTGTTTTAGAGGACAGAATCTGCGGGAATTGCTGTGGTAGCTGAAGTTGTCTGATGATGGTTTCGCTATTGAGCATATCGGCTTATGGTTTTTTTGTTTTCGCGAGTTCAATTCTTACAAAACTGATTGGTGAATTGGGCGGCTTTATCACTTCTGTAACCTTAACCTCGTTGGGATAATCATAGGGATTTCTATAACCAAACGCCGGAACAATCGTGAAGCCTCTCTCCACTACACTCCGCCAGAAGCCATATTTCGTGCGATGCTGCAGAGCCGGAAGGCTTGACGCAAAACCACCGACGGACTCAGCCGGCATATCCAGAAGATAGGCGTATAATCCGTCCATATTCTCTACTAATTTTGCCCCCGGAGCCTTCTCGTTCAGATAGGCGCGGATGCTATCGCCATTCATCCACAGCATATATTCGACATCCGTCATATCTACTTTCTGCTGGGTTTCCCCGGGCGTTCTGAAATGATAGTTGAGTTCCTGCGGCATATATACGGTCATATAGGCAACATGGTTGGGCGTCAGAAATAATGTAACCAGTGCAAAAAACGCTCCCGCTCCGACCCGGAACTGAGGGTACTGCTTCAGGAGCAAGGCAATTGCCAATGCAAAAATCACATTGATTGCCGCTATCATCGAGAAATAATACCAGTACCCCTGATCTAAAATAGGAACATACAGCATAAGGAACAGACTTTTACACACCAGAAACAGGCCGGTGAGAAAGAGTATGCTGCGAAAAGATTGTTTGGCTTCATACGTGTCCAGACTTCGTTTTGGCCAGCCGTAGACAACGGCACACAACCCCAGACAGAGCGACAATAAAAGAGGCATTCCCCGTGCCGCCATCAGCCACCAGTCCCACCTGTGGTATCCCAGATAACCTAAGATAATGGGAAGATAGGGGTCTAAAATATTCCAGCCCCGGACGACCCCTACTTTGGCGGAAACACTGACCGGAGCCACCACACCCATAGTATGCAGGTTATACGCACAATATGCCGCCATTGCCGAACCCGCCGGCCACAGGATGGCAAACAGCGCCTTACTTTTTTCAATCAGCGTATGTTTGCGCTGAAGGAGGATGAACAGGCCGATTGCGCCAACCACCAGTATATCGTCCAGCCGCGCCAGTATCAGTGCCGCAAGGCATAAGCGTGCGGGAAGGGGAAACAGAAGGCGTAAATCGGAAACGCCGCCGGGTTGTTTCTGCAGCTCTGCAAAGCGTAACATAATGGACATAAAGAAACCGGCCCATAGCAACAGGGACAAAGGAGTCTCCATCCCATTCATTGCGGCAAACGGGCTCATGGTATAGAGCAGGCCGGGCTCGCTGAAGGAATGACGCCGCGGCTCAAAAATTAAGGAATACACACCGGGTAACAGCGCCATGGTGGCAATAATGCCGGGCCATCTGCCTGCAAGCCTCATCAGGGCATAGGAACATAGAACATAGGCTGCAAAGACCAAAAAAATGGACAGGAGAAACACCACGTATAACTGATTATGGTGTGAAATGGGGAAACCCTTGAATATTCCCATGAGAGTATAGCCCCATAAGGGGTGAAACCCGTTGGTAGGGTATTCACCGTCCATCGTAGGAATGCCGAGCGTGGCGTAGTTATGGGCGATACTCATGTAGTACATGGAATCGGCCGCAAGGAAATTAAATATCAGGCGGTCGCGGATATGATAGTAGCCCATGCTGAGCGGAATAAAGAGAATGATCCCCACAAGGATGATTGCGATTGCCCAGTTTACGGAGACGGTAGTGGCGATGCGCATGCTTGGATCAGGACATTTGGTTACAGTGCAAACAACCTATTGCAGCGCAAGCAGGAATTCAAGGCAAATGCGTTAGGTCCGCCCGTTGCGCAGTTCCTGTCCGGTGGCAAGTGCGGCGAGAACATCGAACTGGTGCAGGATCCTGTCGCGACTGCTGCCCGATTCTGTCTCCAGCAGGTCGACCTGCCTGATCCATTTCGATACTTTCATGATGATGGCGGCTGATGATAATAGCTTGCCCACTCTTTTTCCGTATGACATCTCATCCGTACCTTCAGGAAGGTGCGCTATCCGGCTACGGGCTTTATCAAGAAGCTGGTCCAGCTTGTCCTGGCGATCTGTGCTGATGATCTTGGGGCGCAGTGCCTCAGCCGTTTCAATGCACGTGCGCAAGGCGGCTTCGATTTTGACCGGGTCTTTAGGCATTCTGCGCCGACGTTCGTGCGGAGAGTCATCAGGTATTTCAAGGTCGGTACCGAGCTTGGCTTCGACCTCCAGCTCCAGACTTTTAAATTCGTAATAATCAATTTTAAGTGCGCTGAGTTTAGCGTGCGCGCGCTGCTGGAATTCGGATGTGACGCTGCGTATCTCTTTCAGCAGTTCATAATGTTCACCGAACTGGCATTTAGATTCGACCATTGTATAAAGCAGCTTGTGGCATTTCGCCAGCACGCCGACAGCAAGGTCGAAGCGGCGCCTGACATCACCGGTGGGCACACCGTCAAGCCTGTATACGTTGCTGAGATGATCGTCTGCCGCTGCCAGAATCCCGCGTAACCGCTCTGCTTCCGGTCCGAACCCGGCTGTTTCCATACGGAGGGTAAGTGCATGCATATTATCTACAGCACATTCTATGGTATTGGTGAGCGTCGCGTATTGACCGTTACTATCGTTCTGGTGCGGCAATGAAGACATGATCCCCTCACTTGGTTACTACAAATGGGTACCAGCAAGCGGCACGGATGGCAAAGGTATTGTTAATATTTTTTAATGAATAGGGTGTGGGAATGCATGGCGGGATGCCGTATTACATTCTTTTTACGAGTGTTTCGGTGCTGGCAAGCGCCTTGGGGTGTTTTTCCATCCATTCGTCCGATAGCTTTTTCGCTTCCTGAAGCTGCTCTTCGATCATGAATTTTGATACGGACTCGCGGTCTTTGACTGCGTGCTTATCGCCGTTCATGGCGGCGAGATTGAACCACATATAGGCCTGAACATGGTTCTTGGGCACGCCGTCGCCCAGCAGATAGGCAAAGCCGATCTGATCCTGCGCGTCGGCATCGTGCTGTTCGGCGGCCATGACCCACCATTTTAATGCGACGTTATTGTCCTTAGGCACACCGGCGCCCAGGGAATACATCATGCCTAATGCGGATTGCGCTTTGGCATGGTTCTGATCGGCGGCATGTTGATACCATTTAGCAGCTGCGGCACGATCCTTCTGCACGCCTGCGCCAACCAAGTAATTATTGCCAAGCTCATATTGTGCTTCTGCATTTCCCTTTTCAGCCGATGCGCGGAGAGTGTCGATATACATGCCGCGGCTGATGGTATTTTCAGCGCCCGCCGGATCTACACAGCAGATGGCTACTACGGTAACCATTGCAATAAGACATAACCTGATTCGCAGCACGATCCTTTGCATATCTCTAACCGGTCATTATTGGACCAGAGTGGAATCCCACCGGGATTCATTTCAGAACTGCAACACAATCCTGATTTACTAATAAATAGTATATCATATTTTAAATTTTTTTCACAGGATTGACTGCTCATTTGTCATATAATATCAAAATGATACACTTATGCGATTGGTAAAATTTATGTAAAATCCAAACTATAAAAGCACCGACTGCTTATACTACGATGTGAGCAGTGCGAAATGGCTGCATATATCCTACTACCCTAAGCATTACCGTCATTCCTGCGCAGGCAGGAATCCATATTCCAGAATCGATGATGTTATGTACGTATTATCCGCATGATTTTTACCAGCCAGCACCAATTTTCCAGGCCTGTGGGTATGGATTCCTGCCTGCGCAGGAATGACGTAAGAGGAGATACTCAGATGCAGGGTATAATAGCTAAAATGATTGGTTGTGAGCAGGAACGAACTGGCTATAGTGCTATAAAAGATCGGGAATAGAATCTTATAAAATAGGGCAGGGTACCTGAAAATGCAGGAAGCGTTGACGGCCAATAATCTCCTCCTCAGAAGGTGGTACACCTCCCGGATTACGATGGGAGAGAGCAGCTATGCACTGCTGGCTGCCATACTGGCGCTGGCCTGCGTGTATTTCATATCATCCAAATTCGGTTTTACGATGGCGCATACCGCCGAACAAATTACCGTGGTATGGCCGCCGACGGGCATTTCCCTTGCTGCCATATTATTGCTGGGATACCGCGTCTGGCCGGGTATTGCGCTGGGCGCTTTTCTTACCAACGTCACTGCGAATGAACCCGTTGTAACGGCAGCCTGTGTCGCCATCGGCAATACGCTGGAGGCGGTGGTAGGCGTGTGGGCGCTGCGCCGTTTTGTCAATTTCAACAACGCCCTGACACGCATCAAAGACGTGTTGGGATTCACTGTGTTCTGCGCGTTGCTGGCGACCATGATCAGCGCCACGATAGGTGTAGCCAGCTTGTGTTTGGGAGAAATCCAGCCATGGTCGAGCTTTGGTTCATTATGGCTGACATGGTGGGTGGGCGACGCTACCGGCGCGCTGATTTTTGCGCCCATATTGCTGATTCTTGGTAGTGCGCCCAGCACCTACCGGAATCACCATAGCACGGATGAGGAACTGGCCCTGATTGCCGGACTTGCGATTGCCTGTGTTTTGGTTTTCATCGAATCACGGCATATGGCTGAAATCATAAGGCAGACCTTTGTCTATCTGATCTTCCCGTTCGTGATATGGGCGGCGCTTCGTTTCGGTCATCTCTATACCACCTTCGTCACATTTCTGGTCTCGGCTATCGCCATCTGGGCCACGACACGAGGGCTTGGGCCGTTTGCGACAGAGTTGGTCGAGGCGAATCTTTTCCTGCTGCAGATTTTTATGGCCTCGATGGCCCTGACCGGATTGCTGCTTGGGGCGGCGCTGAATGAAAATACCATGTTGGTGCGGCAACACCATGCGGTGCAGTCGGTGTCGCAGATTTTGAACGGAGTGAATGCATCGCACGATACGATTTTTAAAATGCTGCAGACGCTCGGCATATGCACTCGAAGCGATTATGCGGCATTCTGGCTTGTGGATGCACATGCTAAAACGATTCGCTGCATTGATGCCTGGTATAATCCGATGCTGGCATTTCCTAAATTTGATGCCGTCACCCGCCATGCCACACTGCTGCAGGGCACCGAAATTGCCGGTCAGGCATGGGGGCGCAAGCTGCCGCTATGGCTGTCGGATGTAACCCAGGAAAAAGAAAGCAAACGCGCTGTCCTGGCTGCTTCGGAAGGGCTGTACAGCGTCTTTGCATTTCCGGTGATTCAGCATAACAAGGTGGTGGGGGTCATGGAGCTGTTCAGCCATGAACGCGTTTCCCCTGATAATCACAGCCTCAGATTTTACGCCGTGATTGGCACCATCATAGCGCAGTTCTTAGAACTGGTGCGCACCAAGCAGGCTTTATCTGTCAATGATGCGATTAATTCGGTATTTGACTAGCATGAGGCATCCATGAAGGGGCTATGCAACAAACTGATATATGCGGCAGTGTTGTTTGCCGTTTTGCCGGGTGTGTCTCCGCTGTGGGCGCAGGAAGAGGAAAAAATCATCTGTCCGGGTGCGGAGGATGCGGATGCGCAAACCCAATATAGCAGAGGCTGGATTTATTTTAACGGCACGGTAGTGGCGCGGGACGATGCGGCGGCGGTGATGTGCTGGCTGGCCGCGGCGACGCAGGGGCATGCCGAAGCGCAGTATAGCGCCGGCGTGTCGTATGATACCGGCGTCGGCATAGAGAAAAACGACGTGCTTGCCGCCGCATGGTGGCTGAAGGCGGCAGAGCAGGGGCTGGCGCTGGCGCAATATAATATCGCGGTGGCGTACACGCATGGTAAGGGAGTGGAGCAGGATGATGCCGTGGCAGCAATATGGTATGAAAAAGCGGCAGAGCAGGGTGTTGCCAAGGCCCAGTATAATCTCGGCGCGATGTACAGCAACGGTATTGGTGTGGAGAAGAATGACGCCGAGGCTATCAAATGGTGGCGCAAAGCTGCAGAGCAGAAAAATGCCGATGCCGAATACCATCTCGGTGTGATGTATGATCGTGGCACCGGGGTGGAAAAGGACGTTGTGGAAGCGGCGAGCTGGTATCGCAAGGCCGCCGAGCGCGGCCAGCCTGAAGCGCAATATGATCTTGGCGTATCCTATCATAACGGCACCGGCGTGGAGCGCAGCGATGCGGAAGCGGTGAAATGGTATATTAAAGCGGCAGGGCAGGGCGTCGCCAAAGCGCAGTACAATCTCGCGCTTTCCTATGCCTACGGTTTGGGTACCGCCAAAAATGATGCCAAGGCTTTTAAATGGATGCGCCGTGCCGCCGGGAATGGGTTGACCAAAGCGCAATACCGGTTGGGCCTTGCCCATGAGCATGGCTGGGGAACCAAAAAAAATCCGCGCAAGGCGACGGTGTGGTATCGCGAAGCGTCGGAGAGGGGCGATCCCGATGCGCGCCTGAGCTTGGGGCTTGCCTATCTCAAAGGGCTGGCCGACAGAAAAAATCTGGTCATGGCGTATACCTGGTTCAATCTGGCAGTTGATAAGGGCAACAGGGAAGCCGTAGCGCGGCGTAATGCGGTGGAAAAGCTGATGACCCGCAAACAGATCATGGAAGCACAGACGCTCTCGCGGCTGGGCAAAACCAATGAAGCCCTATCGGGCCGTGTATCATTTAATACGCCTGATACTCAAAAAGCCTCATAACCCATTTTGATTAACATTTTCTCTACACCCATCCAAATTAACCGTTAGGGCTTACTCCCCCGAATTGGTACAATAGGGTTTGGTCTGGAGGGGTGATGCAGGGCGTAGTCCGGTGTGATACCGTGCCTAAGTTTTTGGGTTTTTACGGGTGGTTTCTGATCTGCCTGCTGGTGCAGGTCATGTTCTGGAGCAAGACCTGGTATATCGTTCCCGACATGGAAGTGGTGGCGCCGGTGCCGGGGCAGAGTGAAGCCCGCGCTCTTGCGTTTGGCGACGAGCAGTTATATTTCCGCTGGCACGCATTCAATATCCAGAACACGGGCTGGACCTATGGCCGCTCCACTCCGTTACGGGAGTTTGATTACCAGAAGGTATATCACTGGTTCAAGCTGCTTGACACCATGGATGATACGTCGAACTTTGTTCCCGCACTCGCGAGTTATTATTACAGCAGGACGGACAAACTGTCGGATGTGCGCTATCTGGTAGCGTATCTCCATGAGTATGCCGGACACCGGCTTGCGGCCAAATGGTGGTGGCAGGCGCAGGCGGTGCATCTTGCCGACCATAAGCTGAACGACCGCGACCTCGCGCTGGAGATGGCCCTACCGCTTCAGAAACTTCAGGGTATACCGATAATTATTCGCCAGATGCCTGCGTTTATTTATGAGCGTCGCGGTGAAATGAGTGAAGCGCGTCATGTGATGGAGGAAATTAAGGCCGACACCAAACTTTCGGACGGTGAACTTAATTTCATTACCTACTTTATTGAACAGCGACTGGCCAAACGCGATCCCAAAACACTTTTCTTTGACCAGCGTAAGCGCGTGGATTGATGATGGGCTAGGTGAGATGCGCTATCACCATGTCTGCAAAATAATCTGCCCAGGTCTTTGTGCCCGCGTGGGCAAAACAATCCTCGTAGAGGCCGGGGACGGTATTGGCATCGACAATCAGGTATTGTTGCAGCCGATCTGAATAGATGAAATCAAAGCCTATGAGGTCGGCGCCCAGTGCGCTGTACGCTGCTAAGGCGATATCAGCAACCGGGGATGCGTCGGCATAATCGCTCTCGCCGCCGATATTGTCGGGATCATAAACTTTCCAGCCATCCACGAAGCGGGAAGGGCGTTTGCGATAACCATAGGCGATTTTTCCGTCGATAACCGTGGCGCTGATCCAGCGGGTGATGTCATTGGGTTCAAACCGCTCGCAGAAAATACTGATAGGGTCGTTTGAGAAAGAGGCGGCATACTGCACGACATCCAGAAATTGCTGCTTGCTAGAGATACGGGTGATGCCGTGACCGAAACTCCCCAGTCTCGGTTTAAGAACCAGCTCCTGCCATGAATCCAGCAGTCCGGTCATGAGACTCACCTTGTCCGAACGGAACAGGCAGAATTCCGGCGTGGCGATATGGTGCCGTTTCAGGATGGTCTGTGAAACAAATTTATCCAGCCCATGTTCTACGCCGGAGGGATTGGGTATTACTCTGGTGTGTGCGGCAAGTGTTTTAAGCAGGATGATGTCGTACATGTGCTTGCCAAGCGGCAATATGTGGAACCAGAAAAACAGGTCGAGATCCGAAATGCAGACATCATCGGAATAAACGCGGCCGTTTTTGATACAGGCATGGGACAGATCAGGCAACTCAATCAGTTCAATGTTCGGGTGTCGCCCGAGCTTTTCAATGAATTCGCCGCGTATTGCAGGCGGAAAAATACCCTGATAGCCATGAAATCCGGTATGGTCTTTGGGTGGCGCTGATACGCCGATTTTCCATCGTTTGGTCATGTGCAGGTTATCCATTGAGATATAATACGCCCTGATTCTAGGCTTTGGGGATTACCATTCCGTTAAGGCTGGCTACTGCCCGGTGATTTTGCCATCGACAATGGTAATGGCGCGGTCGGCCATTTCGGCAAAACTCGGGTCGTGCGTTACCACTACTACAGCGTGATTCTGTTCATGCGCCAGTTCTCTGAGAATGGCCTGCACATTGGCGCTCGATGCGCTGTCTAAGTTACCGGTGGGTTCATCGGCGAGGATGAGCATCGGGTTATTGGCCAGCGCCCGCGCGATGGCGACACGCTGAGCCTGCCCGCCGGATAATTGCTTGGGCAGCTTGTGTGTCTGATCGCCGAGTCCTAAACTAGTCAGCAGTTCTTTGGCGCGCCTGCGGATGGCGGGCTCATCCATTTTCCCCAGCCGTTGCATAGGCAGCATGACATTTTCCAGCGCGGTGAATTCCGGTAGCAGGAAATGAAACTGGAATACAAAGCCGAGTTCGGCCAGCCGGATGTCGGCGAGTTTATCCTCGCTGTAGGAACACACATCCTGACCGTGCAGCCAGATGCTGCCGCTGCTGGGCTTGTCGAGCAGTCCCATGAGATAGAGCAGGGACGATTTCCCCGAACCTGACGGCCCGACAATGACGACGAACTCGCCGTTATGAATTTCAACGTTGGCGCCGCTTACCAGCGTGACGGGTACTTCGCCTTCGAGACGTCGCGTGAGTCCTTCTGTTTTGAGTATGACGCCCATTACGAGCCCCGCAGAATATCGACCGGCTGCACATGCGACGCCTTGCGGGCGGGAAGCCAAGCGGCAATGACCGCGGCGGTAATAGCAAAGGCGGCGGCGATAACAAACTGTTGCAGGCCCCAGTCGAGCGGCAAGTTGATCTGCCCGGTGGAGCCGGGCGGCTTCAGTTGCACCTGCATCAGGCCGAGCATGAGCGTGCAGCCCAGCGGAATGCCAATGGCGCAACCGGCGAGCCCGAGTATAACGCCCTGAATGAGGAAAATGCGCTTGATGTCGTCGGCATGGAAGCCCATCGATTTCAGGATGGAGATGTCTTTTTGTTTTTCCATCACCACTGTGGAGATGACATTATATATGCCAAAGGCCGCCACCACGAGCACGGCGCTGACGACGGTGAGCATAATGGCATTGCGTATGTGCAGCGTATTCATCAAATCTTCCGACGATTCCTGCCATGACACGGTCTTATAACTGATCTCACGTTCTATCTGCTGCGCTATGGGCTGCGCCTGATTGGGATCGGGGAGTTTGATGATGATGCTGTTGATGCGGTTGGGACGGTTCAGCAGAGCCTGCACACGCTTGAGGCTGATAAAGACCTGACTGCGGTCATATCCGCCGCGACCGGTACGAAATACGCCGAGAATTTTGAATACGCGCGTCGCTCCGGTAGTGGTGGCAATATTGATGTTGTCGCCGCGCGACAAGGTCAGCATGCGCGCCAGCTCGGCACCGATCACCACACCGTCGGGATTGGCGATGAGATCCTCGATGCTTCCTTGCACCATATAGTTCTCGATGGTGGATACGTTGTGGATTTCATCCGGCAGCATGCCGTTGAGCGTAATGCCGACATCCTTACCGGCGAAATTGACCAGCGCCTGTCCGGTCAGTACGGGCGATGCCATCAATCCGTCGATTTGCCGGATGCGCGACAGGATGGCTTCGTAATTGCGGATGCCGCGCGTTTCCGTCAGCGGTTTGACGCGACGGATTTCAATCGCACCCTTCGGGTGCAGCATTGTAACCGGCTGTTCACGCGGGTTACGATATTCGTCTTCAATGGTGATATGCGGGGAATTATCGACAAGGCGGTGGATGATGTCGTTTTCGGAACCCCGCATCATCGAATTGATCGCCAGAAAAAACGCGACGCCCAGTATGATACCGGCAAGGGAAACAATGCTCTGGCGCTTGCGGGCAAGGAGGTGCCTGACAGCAATGGCGACCAGCAAGCGCATTACTTTTTATCCGGAGGCTGCACCAGCTTGCTGCGAACTCTCTTACCGGCTTGCAAGCCGCTGGTGGGTTTGAGCACGACTTCATCATCGACAGTAATGCCGGAGAGAATTTCTACCTGATCGAGGCCCTTCGCGCCGATAGTCACCCCTTGCTGTGACAGCGTACCGTTTTTGACCAGCCATACTTTATTATTTTTCACCGCGCCGCCCGGGAGCAACATGGCGTCTTTATGTTCGCTGATGATGATATTGGTTTCCGCCGTCATGCCGATTTGAAGCGGGTTTTCCTCGGTGAATTCGATGCGTACGCGATAGCTGCGCGCAACCGCGTCGCCCTTGGGCGTGACCGACTGTACCTTGCCGTGGAATACTTTTCCGGGGAAGGCGTCCGCGCGCAGTAGTACCGGCAGGTCGGGTTTGACCAGCGCAATATCTTCTTCATCCACTTCCGCACTGACGCGCAAGGGTGCGCAGCAGGACATCCAGAACAAGGTTTGATTGGCGGGTATCAGTTGCCCGATTTCACCGTCACGCTTGATGATGAGCCCGTCGTCAGGCGCGACCAGTTTCATGAAGTTGGCTTCGGCGGTGGCACGTGCGGTTGCCGCCTTGGCTGCTTCCCAGTCGGCTTTTGCCTGATCAAAGTCGGTGGCAGATACGATGCCTTTTTTGACCAGCGCCGCTTTGCGGTGAAAATCATTGCGGGTGAAATCCTCACGTACCTTGAATTCTTTCAGCGCGTTTTGCAGGTCGTCGTCTTCCAGTTGCGCCAGCACCTGGCCTTTGGTGACCTGTTCGCCCTCATCGGCGTTTAGTTGCGTGAGCCGCGCCGTGGCGCGCGGCGCAATCGGCATCATGACGGTGGCTTCCACGTTGCCGGTGGCATAGACGGCCTGCACTGCGGGGCCATGCGTGGCGCGCACCACCTCTACTGCCGGCGCCGTGAGTCTGGGAATGCCAAACCACAATGCTGCCAGCAGGGCTGCGCCGATTCCCCACAGACGAAGGGTGCGTTTACTCATGGGCGGGTAAAACCTGATTGGTATGGCGGATAGATGTCAGGAATAGCACATACGGGATTTTTCATCAGTAAAAATGTCGCTGACTTTTCATAAAAAAAAGCTATTGTTCTGCTACTGCGGTTATAATTTTTGTGATGGTGACCTATGAAGAACGTCTTAACGTTTATGCTATTTCTGATGACCCTCGGTAATGTGTTCTTCTTTATTTTCTGGTTGTCGCTGATTCATCTGGAAATGTCCGGCAAGGATGAAATGCGCTATATTTACGATACCACCGCCACCAACATCACCATACTTCAGGTGATTTTCGGGCTGGTCCTGTTCGTGACCTCCATCATGGCCGTATTCTGGTACCATTCGGTCAAAGACGGCGCGATTGCCAATGTTGGTAAGTTGACTGAAGAGTTCCTGAAAGAGCGGGGCGCAGCCATCATCCGCCAATCGGTGAACCAGTCGGTAAAAGATAATCTCAGCATGATGAACATGAATGTGAAGGCCGAATAACGCGTTTTCCGGTCTTGTAATCGTTAATTAACTTTGCTATTTATTAACAGTTACACAACATCCGGTTCGCTTATGTCTGGTTTAATCAAGGTTGATTCCCATAGCTTCCAGCATGAAAACCATGCCCGTTTTCACGTGGGAGGATTGCTGTGTATGGGGGTGCCGAGGGACTATATTAAACTGTCCGAAGACGATGATTGCCGAACTATCGTGACGGTATTTGCCCAGCCGAATCAAGCCCACCCGCCGGGATTGCCCGAACATGCGGAGCATCGTGAAACGAAGCATGAGGAATTTAATGCCGTAGCCCGCAAGCTGACGAGGGCCGTTCAAGCGAACACCCGCTGGCCCGTCCATTGCGAAGTGCGCTCCAGCGAAAAGCGGCAGGGAATGGTACTGGCTATGGATGTGGTGGTACTGACCAATGATGACCGCTACGATGATAAGATTGATGCGCTTGACGGTTTGTTCAAAAATATCTTCAAGGATACGCGGGTGCAGTCGGATGCGAGCGAGATTGAGTTCGATCATGAACACCGCTTACGGGCCTATTCCCATCACGGCATGTCTTTTGAATTGCTATTGTCCCCGGCTTTGCTTCAACTGGCGCGTTGCCAGACACTGGCGGCCTATGAGGGCGGCCCGGATGAAAATCGCCGTTCCTCGGCCAAAAGATAGCTCCGTTTCATCGGCGTTAATCTGAAATCCATATATAGGAATATCATAGAGTTACCTGTTAAATCGGGGGCAAATTCTTTGGTTTTTTTTAGGCGTAACAAATGTTTAATATCAAGTCATTGGCGCTGCGGGATATAAATAGGTAAAATAAGGCGAGAGAGTAATGGATTAGACTGGGTAATGTTATGGTAGAGAATTACAATAAGTTTGGTAGTCTGGTAGACCGCAGTGAACTGGCAAGCGTGGTGATGCCGAATGCGTCACTGATAGAAGGCGCTTCCAGCCTCATTCAGGAATCGGACCGCAAAGCCGTAGCGCAGACGCGTGAAAACGCCAAGCTCATCGCTGACCTAAAAGCCCGCCTTTCCAAATCAACTAAGAAATCCACCGCCGGCAAAGGCGATAAGATGGTCAAAGATGAGGCGGTCACCATCAACGCCGCGTTGGACCGTATCGCGCAGGATCCCGAGAGCATGAAGGAATTGAAGGCGGTCGTGGAATCCGAGCAGGCCACCGATGGTTCGCAGGATGACGAGGCGATGAATATCGCCGTCCAGGCATTGTCGCTGCGGGCAGCGCTTAACGCTGCGAGGCAAACCAATGACCCATCTGAAATCGCAGACATACGGGGCAAACTTGACCAGTTGCACAGCCGTGCCAACTCGCTTTCCAGCGGTAACGCCCGCGATCTGGCCACACGCGTTATCAGCAGCACGCAATCTTATGCGGCCACCATAGCGCCCCTTGTCATGGCTGCGGCAACCACCTTCCTTGAAACCATTGGTTCTATCGCTTCTGCGGTGGGCGATTCGGTCAGCAGGATGTTTGGTGGCAACAGCTTCTTTAATTCACTGGACGATAAGACGCAGTATGGCAGGACCGCTGTCAATTTCAGGCCTGATGGCGAAATTCAATTCAATCCTGAAGGACAGATTCAGTTTACCAAAGCGGACGGCATAAGGGGTGACAAAGTTAAAACGCACTTCAAACGCTTAAACGGTGAAAAGGCAGGCATCAACAATCCGTTGCTGACATCCGGCAAGCTGCAAATACTGGAAAAAGATGAGACACTCGGGACGGCGGCAGAGAATGCCAAGCGTCTGGAAATCGAGCGTGTCGAAGCAGGTTTTATGAAAGAATCGCTGACGGCGCTGGAGCAGGTCAAAACGGCCATAGTGCTTGGTAATGGCGCAGATGCGAAGGCGGCGGAAAAATTGAAAGCCAACCGCAAACTGTTCAAAGCGGCTGAAGATGAAATGAAGGCGGTGCTTGAAAGCCGTCAGGCACTGGTTGATGCGCTGGAAGCCTCGGATAAAGAAGCACAGGAAAAGGCGCTTAAAGAACTTCAAAAAGCGAAAGCGCAGCTCAAAACCACCTTACGGAAAATTGCCGACGAAGTGATGGGTGAAGCGCCTGCCCCCAAAATGAGTGCGGCCACCGATGTGGATGGACCTGCGTCCGGCCTTACGGTCTCGACCGAAACCACGAAGAAAATGCCCGATCCTTCCCGCAGTGGCACGACTGCCGGAGTCTAGCCGCGACGTTATTTCACTAATGTATGGGGGTATCCTGACCGTCCTGCACGACGGCAGGCTCGTTGGTAACTTTCAGGAGTATATCTTCCTCGCTGCGGTCTTCCTTACGTTCCTTGGCGCGGCACAGGTTGAAGAAAAGCTTCCAGTATTTGCTTAAGTCGAAGATGGTATACATATCGTCGCTGGGCTGTTGCCATAGCGGTTCCGGCAACAGGCCTTTGAAATGCGCACCGAGTTTTTTGACTACCGGGCTTAGCGCGCCTTTGAAGAGAATGAATACGTCTCCATCTTCACAGAGATAGACTTCGCCGTCGACGTCTTCGAGCAGCTTCTCGACATTATCCATGACGAAATGCTCACGCAGTTCCTGATTGAATTTGGATTTTTTGTTGGAAAGGTTGAGGTAGATGCATCGCCAGATGTCATGGGGATGGTCATCCAGGTATTTCACTTGTTCGAAAAGCACGTGTGCGGCTTTATGCTCAAGTATTTTCATATATGTACTGTTACGTTATCCTCTCCGTCATTGTTACCGTATCAAGGCCATTGTATCGCATTATGGGACATTGTTACACGCTAAAGATGTAAATTATCACAAAAAATCAATGGGTTTTGGCTAAAATGCGGTTTGCTTTTATCTTGGATTTATTGCAAATTACCTAACAACTATGAAAGGCATTGTATGCATTGGCATTTGCGGGAAGCGCTGGCACTGTTCCACCACATGCCGCATTCCCTTGGCGATTTGCTGCATCATGAAGATAAGGCACTGGTCAAGGCGGGCGCGGCGGGCATCATCGCCCAGCCTTCCGGTATACGGCACAGCCTGATACTGCCGGATTCTGGGGCGGATGCCGCCCCGCGCATTGCTATCGAGAAAGATATCGATCCGGGCGTATCGCGCTCGGAACAGAATCTGGGGCTGCTGATTCAGGATTATCTGCATTCACTGCCAGAATATTCCGCCCATACCATGGAGGGCGAAGCATTGCTGCAGCACTGGCGCAAGATATTGCTGGAGCAACCGCAGCGCCTTGCCGAAGCCCATATGGATTCATGGAATAACGAACGGTCGAGATTGTTCTGGAAAGAGCGCCTGAGTCATCAGGCGAGCCATCTGGATGACCAGATTATTCACCCGGTCGATGACTGGGAACGCTCTGCCGGTACGCTGGTGCCGCCTACGAGGATTTTGGGGCTGATTGACAGCAGGCGCTGGCAGGATCTGGTCATTCGCCAACGGTTGCATAATCTGGAGTTGCGCAATACCGGCCACCAAAAATAATGATATGGCATTATATCGCTGCTTTATAAGCATATTATAGTGCTCCCGCCGCGCGTTTTTTGTGCCTGCTGCCCACGTTTTTCAATGGTTTCTTGAGGGCATGTTGGTTATAGTTAAGCATGAGCATTTATAAGTTTACATCCCCATCCCCGGTGACGGAGGTGACGTTCCGGCATGCCAGCGACAGGGCGCCGATTGCGTTGCTCAGCGTGGCGGAGGGAACGCCGCCTGATCAAGTTTCAACGATCCGCCGCGCCATGGATTCGGGCGGCTGGAGCGCCGCGCCGGTCACGGTGGATGGTCGGGAATTGCTGCAGGTCAGCGGATTTCAGAAAGAACAGCAGCTGCTCAGCTTCATGCAGAACTACCATTTCTCCGAGGGTAAACCGGACTATATGCCGGAAGCCGGGGATAATGCAAAACGCACCGCAGGTGAATGGCTGCAGCAGACCAGCCTGAAAACCGCGGGTGTATTAAACCTGATTGGTGACGGGGCGTTGCTTGGTTCCGGTTTCCTCAATGGCCGCAGCAGGGAAGTCACCGCCGGTGCGTTGTATACGGGCGGTGCGCTGGTGCTCGCCAAATACGGTAACGTCAAAACGGAACATCATGTGCGCGAGGTGCTGGAGCGCACCGGCAAATTCCTCAAGCAGCAGGCCGCCGTGCTTCCCGAAGATTGCGGGCTGTTCAGCATTATGAAGCAGCAGCGCGAAGGCGCATTTGCCAGCGCGGAGAATCTTTTATACCGCTACCCGTCGCAGGTGATGCTCGGGGCGTATACGCTGGGTGCCATGACCATGCTGCATTCGGGCATAAAGCAGAAAGATCCGTACGGTATCGCTTACGGCGCGAGTTCGGTGGGATTCAAAGGAGCGTCGCTGCTCATTCCTGAAAAGCAGAAAACGGCAGAAGAAAAAAAAGCGTCGGCGCAGCATGGACCTGTTCACAGTCTCTTCGACTGGATTCAGGAAAAGCCGCTGCGCTTATTCGGCTACGGCTCCATGGTCACCGATATTCTGCTCGGCATGTCTGCCTTCCGCGAATACAAGGCGAATCCAAAGCAGCGCGGCTATATTTTCAAGTTCATCACCACCGGCACTTATTTACTGGCTGATGCAATGATGGCTATTTCCAGTAAGAACTATGCCAACGACGCGGGCAAATTCGATACGGAAGAACAACGGCAGATTTTTGCGCTGACCGCGGAATCTATTTCCTGCCAGCCCAAGGAAATGCGTGAAGCGCTGGTAAACCATGTCGCCGGATTCCTGGCCGATCAGCCGGAAATGAACGGCAGCGCAGGCGATATCGCGCAGGGCATTACCGAACAGATGAACCATATGGCACGCAACCCGTGGACCGCGCGTGCAGCGTCGGAGCCATTGGACCAACCACTTGCACCGAGATAGGATAGGCTATGCATAGAACATTGATGGCGCTGCTGGGCATCATGGCGATGGGTTTCTTTCCAGTGCCAGGCGCGAATGCGCTGAACATCATCGTCCAGACCAATAACAACAACGTGACCGCCGGGCCGCTGGGGCTGGTATCGAGCAAACCCTTCGACCGGCAGGTGCTCAGCGAACCGCCGGAATCCATCAGCCTGACCTTTACGCAGCCGATCCTGCCGCATAAAAGCTATATCCGGCTTTATAACTCCTTCGGGCAGCAGATTGACGTAGGGGAGCTGGAATCGGAGGGCATGGGGATTTCCGTGGCGCTGCCCGCTTTAAACCCCGGTAAATACAAAGTGAAATGGAAGGTCCGCTGCCGTTGCGATGCCGATACCGAGATCAATGACCGCTTCTCCTTCACCGTGCGCTGATTCTTCTGGTTTTTTAGGCCCTAGCATATTAGTTTTCCTTCGGTCTTGCCAAAAGTTAAAATATAATTACTATTGCGGCCAAAGTTGGTCAAACGGGTGGGGAACACGTGAAGAATTCTGTGATTGCAATTTTGGGTGCAAACGCGCTGCTACTGGCCGTATCGGCCATGCCAGCCTATGCTGAAAGCGACTTCTATGTCGAAATCGGCAAAGATACCACGCAGGAAGAAGCCACCACCGAGTGGAATGAGCTGGTGGGCAAGCATAAGGCGCTGCTCAGCAAGCTGCAATTTTACCCCAAATCTGTGTATCAGGGCGGCGTTGCCGTCAGCACCCGCATTCAGGCCGGGCCGAT